>JAEEGL015853717.1_pt1 | contig 15854 bp, 15 predicted proteins | sample 9134231 | NCBI WGS metagenome assembly JAEEGL01 (sample SAMN16246548, study PRJNA631951) | gut metagenome | biome: gut microbiome; feature: rumen; material: fiber-attached | host: Bos | place: Iran: Karaj | collected 2018-10
GGTGCTGTTGCGATGATTCGTGGTTTAAGAGTCGTTAGTGATTTTGAATATGAATGGTCACTTACTGCAGCAAACCAATTCATTAATAGTGATATTGAAACTGTATTCTTGATGGCTCATAGAGACTTAACATTCCTTTCTTCAAGCACCATTGATGAAATGGTTAAAAACGGAGTAGATGTCTCTAGCCTTGTTCCTCAAATTGTTATAGATAAATATAATGTAAAATAAAAATGCGATATTAATCGCATTTTCTAATACAAGAATAACTATAAATTATTTTGTTTTTTCTTCAAATTCAACTGAACTTAACCAAGCATGAGCTAAGAAGTCTGCTTTGGTATATTTTGTTGTACCGGTAACTGAGAAGAAGACATTTGTAACAATGTGACGTGTTGCATTTGCATCGCTCATATCGATTAAAACAATGTAAGGAGTTGAACTTAAGTAACTATCTTTCTTAATAATATTATCAATATTACTTGTGAAAGTAGTCTTTGCACTTGATGTATCTAAGTTTTTGTAATAGTTACAGGTTTGTGCAACATCCCAAATGGTATTGAAGTAGGAGTTATAAGCTTTTGAAACTAATAAGTATTCGAATGCTGAGAAATCATCATATGTGTGGTCATCAGCTTCGACATCGATTTTTTCTTCAACATGAATGGATTTGTATTTGAAGCTTTGGTTATATTTATTAGCATTTTCACCATAAAGTGTTGAAGCTTTATCGGTGACTTTTGCTTGCCAGCCTTCATGTTCTAAATAGTTACTTGCATCATTGATGTCAGCACAATTTGAATCTTCTTTATAGAAATAAAGGAACATTTTGTTTTGACTGCCGGTGTATTCTTCTAAAGTTGATTTAGCTTTTGCCTTATCACCGGTTTGCCATGCTGATTCTGCTTCATTGAATTTTTCAAAGAAAGTATAAGCATCGCCTTCAGTTGTTGTATCAGTTACGCCTTTAAGTGACATCTTTTGATCTTGTAACCAAGTATAAGTATCATCACCGAAGTCCCAACTTGAAACCCAACTTGTAATGGAAGGAATTGAGAAAATTACACCAAAAATAATACCGACGATAAGCAAAGGTTGAACCCATGCAGTCTCTTTAATCCATCTCCATAACTTAACAAATGGAGTACCTAAAGCTTTCAAAAATTTCATTAAAATCTACCTCTTATCAAATGCAATTAAAAGAATATCACTAATTGGACTTAATAACAACAAGAAAAATTCAACTTTTATATACATTGTATATAATTTTTTGCACATGTTTATTTTATAAGTTCAAAATTATTTTGCAATTCTTATTGTTTTTTATTTTCTAGATGATTAATATATTAATCAAGATGCGTTGGTTTAAACACTTAAAGAAAAAAACTATTAATTACTTATACGATCATCCTATTCAAAAAGAGATCTTAAATAATGCTAAATATCTTATCATTACCATTATTTCAGCATTCATTTTTGCGTTTGGTTTTAAATGTTTCATTCAACCAAACTATGATGCGGTTGCTCAAATAGGTGAAGCTAGTGAAAACTTTGTTCAAAACCTCGAGATTAAAACATTAGCAAGTTGTGGAGCTTCAGGTATTAGCCAAATTATTATTTCTATTTTGAAAATTTGTGGAGCAACATACCTTACTGACAACTTTTATTTGAACCTTACATATTGGGCAATTTATGTCGCTTTAAATATCCCATTATTCTTCCTTGGGTTCTTCAAAGTTGGCAAAAAGTTTGCTATTTACACATTAATTAATGTTTCTTTAACTTTCGTCTTTGGTATTTTGCTTCCAAATTCATCACCAGACGATATTATAAACAAGATTACGTACGCGCTTGGAACTGATGTTTTTGCTAGAGTTGCTTTTGGTGCTTTAACAACTGGTATTGCCTCTTCACTTGCTTATATTATTAACTCAACAGCAGGCGGAATTGATATTATTGCTTTCTATATTGGAGAAAGAAAAGGTGTCACAATTGGAAAATGGTCAGCATTAATTAATGTTGTAGTAGTTGGTACTTTCTCAATTCTTTCAACTATTCCAGTAGAAGCAGAATTTGTTGCTCACGAAATGGGTAATGTTGCTGTATCAACAGCCTTTGTCATATTTATTTATATGGTTTTCTATATGATTCTCACCTCAGTTGTTGTTGATACGCTTAATACTAAAAATAAAAAAGTCGAACTTCAAATATTTACACAAAACGAAAATCTTTCTCAAATTATTATCGCTAACATTCCTCATGGATGCACAATCATCCCTGGAAAAGGCGGATATACAGGAAATAATGTTTTCGTAATTTATGTTGCAGTTAGTAAAAGAGAGGCTAAACAAGTTGTTAAAGTTTGTAGAGAAGCAGATCCAAAATGCTTTATAAATGTTTTACCAATGAATCAAGTTTTTGGAAGATTCTTCAAAAAACCAATTGAGTAGTTGGAGGAAATATGAAAATTTTTAAGAAATTATTTTTAATTGCTTTTTCATCTCTTTTTTGTGCATCTTGTGGTGGGGAGCCAGTAGTAGAAGAAACAAGAAAATACGAAGAGTATGCTGAATTTTCTTTTAGCGATGTTACAAAAATGTATGAGCTTGAAGAAGAACATTATTACATTGAATTTTATAGTGAAACATGTCCACATTGCGAAAATTTGAAGACCTCACTTTTTAATTATTTAGATAAATTAAAAAAAGAAGAAGTTACTACAAAGGTTTATATTTTTGATGCGCATCATGCTGAATCCGATTTAGGAAAAGCTATAAGAGCAAATTTTAAAACAAAACCTGAAAATTATAATAAAGATATTTTATTAAAAGAAATGAACGATAATAAACCATCGACAGTGGGCCAAACTTATTGGTTTGCAATTCCTGGATTATATGAAGTAACTAATGGAAAATATGCAAGTTATACATCCGGAACAAACGACATTGCAAACCTCTATTCAAGTTTAAAATAAGCAACTGACTTTAAAAAATACACTTAAAAGTGTATAATTCAAGCATGAAAGAAATTAGTTTTACAAAGCAAATAAAAGATGAACTCTGCTCAAATGAAGTAGATAGTAACGAAGCAAGGTCAATTGTTGCTTCTTTTGCTCGTATAAACGGAAATATTTCTTTTTCAAATAAAAAAACAAAACTAACTTTAAAAACTGAAAATGCTAATATAGCAAAATACATTTATAAACTTATAAAACAAGAATTTGAGAACGTCGAAATCTCTTTTAGCTTTTTGCGTGTCATGAAACTTTATAAGTCAACTCAATATCTTGTTAATGTTTTAGAGGGAGCTGATGAAATATTAGATGGATTAAAAATCGACTTCCTTGATAGCAAAATTGACTATGAACTTCAAAACAAAGATGAAAAAATTCGTGGCTATTTAGTAGGGTTATTTCTCGCTTCGGGCAGTTGTAACAATCCAAATACTAGTAATTATCACCTTGAAGTTTCTGTAAAAGATGAAAAATATGCTGAGTCAATTTTAAAGTTAATTAATAAAACAAAAATGTTTTCATTCAAAGTTGCTAAACGTAGAAATCAATATGTTATTTATTTAAAGCGTAGTGACAAGATTTCTGATTTCTTAAATTACATTAACGCTAATGCTTCATGTTTAGATTTTGAAAATATTCGTATAGATCGTGATTTTGCTAATTCAAACAACCGATTAATGAATTGTGATTCTTATAATTACAAGAAAACATTAGAAATTTCTGCAAAGCAAATCGAATATATTAATACAATTGATAAATATTTAGGCGTTGATAATTTGCAAAATGAAAAAATGAGATTGTTATGCAAAGCTCGACTTGATAATCCTGAAGCAAATTATAAAGAACTTGCTGAAATTATTTCTGAAGAACTCGAACAAACAGTATCAAAGTCTAATATTAATCATTTATTTATAAGAATTAAGGCAATGGCTGAGGAATACAATGCTAGACATAAGTAAGTTAGACATAAATTATGAATTCGGAAAAAGAATTCAATATTTAAGAAAGAAAAAAGGATGGTCTCAAGAAGAATTTGCTTTTGAATGCGATATAAATAAGAACTATCTAAGTGATGTTGAACGCGGAAGAAGAAATCCAACTTTAAAAGTTTTAGAGAAAATTGCTAATGGTTTAGGGATTACTTTAGAAGAACTATTTAAAGGCTTGGGAATCAAATGATTTCACTAAATTGATTTATATACATTGAGATAATCAACATTTTTAATAAAAATGTTTATTATTTAATGTTTGAATAATATAATAAGTTCATGCTTAAAACAAAAGGATTGATTGCAATTACAGCTCTTATTGTTATTTCTGGTGGCCTCGGAGGTATCTCTGGGTGGTTTTTAGGTTCAATGTTTAAACCATTAAAAGCATTAGAAAATGATACTGTATCAGATTATCCTATCGAATATTCAAAAAATTTAGAATGTGTTTCTAAACTTTTTAATGCTGCTAATATAAATTCACCTGAAGAATTAACTAATATTGATGTTACGAAGTTAATTGGAAGAAACGGACTAACAGTTGGAGATGTAGCAGAATGTTCAACCTATTTTTTATTTAGATACAATAATGTAATGAGTAAATCTTTCAATTATTCTTTAAGTAACACGATGGGATTTACAAACAAGCAAGATACTAGTTCAACTTGGATCAAAAAAGGTGACTTATATTTTAAAGAAAATATGTCTTATTCATCAAATGCTGGATTTGGTGAAAGAATGTACAATTGTGAAGACGCAAACATCACAATAGTAACTAAACCATTAGACAACAAAATCAATTATTATCGACAAACAGGTATCAAATCAGCTTTTAAGTCAAATTTTTCTAATCCAACAAAAACTTCATATTTTCAAAATGTTCCTGAGGGCCAAGAAGTAGATGAAAACGGAAATAAAGTTCAAAGTTTTAGAACTACTTTTCAAACATCCACATTTACGCCATTCAACTATAGTGTTAATGAAGCAAATGCATTAAAAGATGAATCTGGAAATTATGTCACATTGGAATTAAATGATACATATTCTGGAAGTAGCGTTACATTAAATAATGAAATTGTTAAAACTGAAGAAGGCTATACAATTTCAATAACTATTAAAAATGAAGCACTAGACCAATATGGCGGATATGTTTATTTAACAACAAGAGATTCATCAAAAATAGCTAAGATGAAACAAAAGCCAGGATATCAAAAAGCTGGGTGGCAATTATTTGTCGATAAAAAACTCGATTTAATAAAAATGAAGACATTTGAAAAATATGATGTTTATTCTGCAATCGTTGATAAAGTCCCAACTGATTGTACATCAGAAATCTATTTTTACTATAACAATGATGTCGAGGACATTCCAAGCATCAAGGAGATTATTGAATATGAAAGACCAAAACGGGAATGAGAATAAGAAAAAGAATTTTCTAGATTGGTTTTCAGATTTGCCTTGGTACCTTTATCTAGTTATAACTTTAGGGGCGTTTTTTATTGTTTATACAATCGTGTTTTATTTATTCTATTTTGTATTTTAAAAAGGTGTTAAGTAAAAATACTTGACACCTTATTTTTTAAAAAATATTTGGTTTTTGCAGGGTTTTAATATTTTTTTGCCATTAATCTTAAAGAATTTAAAACGCAAATTATAGTTACTCCTACATCAGCAAATATTGCAAACCACATGATAAACGATTCTATTGGTAAGTTTGGAATAAGGTTTAAAATCATAACTAAAATTTTAACTGAAATCGCAAATATTAAATTAACCATAACAGTTCTATAATTTGATTTTGATATCTTTATAGTTTTATTTATTCCTTCTAAATTATCATTCATGATTACTGCATCACTTGATTCAATAGTTAAATCACTTCCTGCAAGACCCATTGAAATTCCAACATCAGCTGTTGTTAAGCAAGCTGCATCATTAATGCCATCACCAACATAACAAACATTAAATTTTGAGGAATTTTTTTCTTTGATTGATTTTAAATATTCGACTTTTTGTAATGGTAAAAGATTAGCTTTGTAGTTTGTTAAATTTGCTTCTTCAGATACTGATTTAGCAATTTCTTCATTATCTCCAGTTAGCATATAAGTGCTTTTAACACCATTTTTATAAAATGAATTAATAGCTGAAACTGATGATTCTTTTAATTCGTCTCTGATGGTTATCGTTCCAATAAATTTGCCATCATAAGCGCAGTAGATAATAGTAAAAGGAGTAGCGACTTTATCAAAAGAAATATGATAATCATCAAGTAATTTTGAATTGCCAGCTAATAATTCTTTCCCTTTGAATAAGGTATAAACACCCTTTCCAGAGATCTCTTTATATTCGCTTAAATTAGATTGGTCGATGGTAGATTTATCTTTTAAAATTGCTAGTGCAATTGGATGGGATGAGTAATATTCTGCGTGTTGAACTAAATTAAGAAGTGTCTCTTGATCAAATCCATTTGTTGGATCAATTGAAGAAATCTCAAAGTTTCCTTTTGTAATTGTTCCAGTTTTATCCATAACGACAGTGTTGATTTTTCTAAAATTATCTAAATAACTGCCACCTTTAACTAATACATTGTTTTTACTAGCAACTCCCAAACTAACAAAATATGCCATAGGTATCGATAAAACAATAGCACAAGGGCAAGAAATAACTAGCATTGATGCTCCAACTTGAATATATCTCATCCAAACTTCGGAATTTGAATAATCAATAATTAAAGGAACAAAAACAGCAACAATAAATGCTAAAGCAATGACTATAGGGGTATATATTTTTGCAAATTTAGTTATAAATTTTTCTGTTTTTGCTTTATTTGATGATGCGCTTTCAACTAAATCAAGCATTTGAGACATAGTTGAATTATAAAATTCTTTAGTAGCTTTAATGACGATTGGAGAACCTATATTTATAACTCCAGAAATAATTTCATCTCCAACACTACATTTTCTAGGAGTTGATTCTCCAGTCATTGAAGAAGTGTCTAATGAAGAAGTTCCTTCAACAATGACACCATCAAGAGCGACTCTTTCTCCATTTTTAACAATAAACAAATCTCCAATTTGTGCTTCAAAAGGATCGGTTACTTTTTCTTCTTTATTATTATATAAAGTAATAGTGTCTGGTCTTAAATCTATGATAGCTTTTATAGAATCTCTTGATTTATTGACAGCATATTTTTCAAACTTTTCACCTATTTGAAAGAATACTGTAACTGCTAATCCTTCAACAAATTCACCAACTGCAAGAGCAGCTATCGAAGCTATTAATGTAAGTGTAGTTTCGTTAAAAAAGTCGCGTTTTGCAATGTTTTTTGCAGATTTAACGTATAAATCGAAAGAAATTAAAACATAAAAAACTAGAATTATTGGAAGAACAATTGCATATTTTACAGTAGTTGTACCGATTTCTTTTTCACCTAAAAATATCTGTATAAATACAAGTGATATGGTAACTATTGCAGTAATTAATATTCTTATGAAATCTAGTTTTTTATTTAATTTCATTTATTTAATCCTTTTTAATGTAACTCCGTCTTCGAAGTTTAAACAAAGCTCTTTAACTTTGATTAATGCTTCATCGGTTGCTTCAATTGTTAATCTTTCGGCGATAAAGTCGATTTGAGCATATGTAACGCCTACTATTTTTTGAATTTTACCTTCTAATTGGCTTGCACAATTTGCGCAATCAATTCCAGATGCTTTATAAACTTGTTTCATATACTTATTTCTCCTTTAAATGTTGTCTAGCAGTCTCGATAATCATCGAAACATGTTCATCGTCGAGTGAATAAATCACATTTTTTCCTGATTTTTGATATTTGACTAATTTGTTTGCTTTTAAAATGTTAAGTTGATGGGAGCAAGCACTCTTAGAAATGTCTAAAACATTGCAAATGTCTCCAACAGTAAGGGAATTATTATCTAACGCCCATAATATTTGAAGTCTAGTAGAATCTCCAAAAATTTTGAAGAAATCACTGATTTCATAAATCTCGCTTTCTTCAATCATTTGATCTTTAGTTTTCTTAACAAGTTCAATGTTAACTGCAGGTGTATCACAAGCCATAATTCCTTACCTCCTTAATTATTATAGTTGAACAACTATTCAACTGTCAAGAAATATTTTCTCACACTTTTCTTCTATTTTTTTCTTTTGCTATTGTTTTAAAAAACGTGATTTAAATCACATAAATCATTCAAAATAATTGAGATTTGCAGGTTTTTTAGTAAAAAATTAATTTAAAAATTAATTATTTTTTAAAGTATTTTCTCTGAAGTTTATATTGAATATATAAACTTTTTTTGTAATAATTTTGAACGTATGAGAACAAATGGAATTTTAATGGCAATCTCTTCATTGCCAAGTAATTATGGTATTGGTGATTTTGGAAAACCAGCTTTTGATTTTGTTGACTTAATTTCAGAAGGCGGAGTTAAAATCTGGCAATTATTACCTATTAATCCTATCGGAAGTGGTGATAGTCCATATTCTTCAAAATGTGGCAATGCAATCGATGAAATTTATATCGATCTTGAAGAATTGCACAAAAAAGGATTAATTAAAAATTTAGCTCCATTCAATGCAAAATCTAAGTATGTTGAATATGGGGAAGTTAGGGAATATAAAAACAAAAAATTAAGAGAAGCTTTCAAGAATCAAAAAGATTTAGCAAAAGCTGATTTTAAAAAATTTCTCTTAGAACATGATTGGCTAGAAAACTATGCCAAGTTTTCTGTTTTGCTCGTCAAAAATAATTTTGTTGATTGGTGGAACTGGTCTGAAGAAGAGAAAAATGAACCATATAATCATGTAATTGATTTTTCAGAATATGAAGATGAGATGAATTTTATTAAATGGTGTCAATATATTGCTTTCAAACAATTTGGTAAACTCAAGAAATATGCCAATTCGAAAAATGTCGATTTAATGGGCGATATTCCATTTTATCTTGGTGGAAATAGTAGTGATGTTTGGGCTAATCAAGATGAATTTTTGCTCGATGATGATTCAAAACCATATAGAATTGCCGGATGTCCACCAGATTATTTCTCAGCTACTGGTCAAAGACGGGGAAATCCTATTTATGATTGGGATTATATGTTAAGTGATGGATTCACTTTTTGGATGTCACGTATTAAAAACGCATCACTTTTATATGATTGCATTAGAATAGATCATTTTAGAGCTTTCGATACATATTGGTCCATTAATCCTGCATGTGAAACAGCAGTTGATGGTGTTTGGGAAATCGGTTATGGAAACGAATTTTTCTCAAAACTTCAAAGTGAAATGCCTAAACTTAAGATTTTAGCTGAAGATTTAGGTGATCTTTTCCCATCTGTTCATAAATTGAGAGACAAATTTAACCTTCCAGGAATGAATGTTATTCAATTTACACTTTTAGACCCTGCAGCAGAACAAAAAGAAAACCAAATCATCTACACAGGAACACATGATAACGATACATTAATGGGTTGGTTAAAGAGTTTAGATGAAGAAACTAAAGAAGCATTAAAAATTAAGTTAAAAACATTAAAATTAGATGGTAGAAGTATCTATGATAAACTCATCAATTATGTTTTCAGTTCTATCGATGATTATGCAATAATTCCAGTACAAGATTATTTAAAACTTGGAAGTGAATTTAGAATGAATACACCTGGTCTTTCTGGTGGATTAAATTGGAAATTTAGATTAGTTAACTACGATAATTTTAAAAAAGTAATACCTACAATTAAGGCATTAAATAAAAAATACAATAGATGAAAAAAATAGCGCTAATATCTTTAGGTTGTGTTAAAAATCAAGTTGACAGTGAAGCAATTCTTACTCTTTTTAAAGAGCCTGATTTTAAAATTGTCGATGATTTAGAAGAAGCAGATGCAATCATTATTAATACTTGTGGTTTTATTGAAGATGCAATTAGAGAAAATATCAATGTTATTTTAAAAGCGGCTGAGTATAAAAAGGTGTTAGTTGTTGTTGGTTGTTTAGTAGAAAGATTTTATAAAGAAATACAAAAAGACATTCCTGAAGTTGATTTATGGGTTAAATTTAAAGATGAATATAAATATCTACCTTCAAAAATTCAAGAGCTTTTCCCTGATGAAAAAGTAGGATCAAAATTCGATATTTTTGATAGAATCACTGCAGATTCTAACTATTTTTCTTATATTAAGATTTCTGAAGGATGCGATAATTTCTGCGCTTTTTGTGCAATTCCATTTATTAGAGGTAGATTTGTTTCGCTTCCTGAAGATGATATTGTGGCCTATGCAAATAAAGTTGTAAAAGAAGGTGCAAAAGAAATTGTATTAATTGGCCAAGATCCTACAAGCTATGGAAAAGACTTAAAAGGTCAAAATATTAATCTCGTTCATTTGTTGAGACGAATTGAGCCTATTGAAGGATTAGAAAAAATTAGAATGCTTTATCTTTATCCTGATGGAATTACTGATGAACTCATTGATTTTGTTAAAACTCATAAAAAGATGAGTCACTATTTTGACATCCCAATTCAACATTGTTCAGATAGCATCTTAAAATTAATGAATAGAAGAGATACAAAAGCATCAACTGAAGAAGTTTTAGATAAAATTAAAAAAGAAATTCCTGATGCAATTTTAAGAACAACACTTATTGTTGGTTTTCCAGGTGAAACTCATAAGGAATTTAATGAATTAAAAGAATTTATTGAAAAATATAAATTTAATCACTTAGGTGTATTTACATATAGTAGAGAAAAAGGAACTAAAGCCGCAATTCTTCCACATCAAGTTCAGTCACGCACAAAAGCAAAACGTAAAGAAGAGATCATGCAATTACAAGCAAGAATTTCTTATGAATTAAATAAAAACATGGTTGGAAGAGAATTTGATGCAATTGTTTTTAAAGTTAATAAAAATGATTATAGCGTTAGATGTGATTATAATGCTCCTGATGATATTGATGGAAATGTCATTTTAAAAACTGATAAAGTACATAAAGTTGGAGATTCAGTTAGAATAAAAATCGAAAAAGCTTTTGTCTATGATTTGATTGCTAGCGAGATCTAAAAAAGCTTCAAATATTAAGATAGTATTAAGATTTCCTCTATTTTAAGAGGATTTTTTAATTTTTTCGGAAAAATCGACCCCTTTCTTCCTACATATTTAGTGAAAAGGAGAAAAATTGGGCTCAATCGGCGCCTCAAGGTTGAATAAACTAAGTATGAAAATACACGATTCTGGATTTGATTATGAAGAAATTATTAACAACAAAAAATTTTAGGCTGTATCCTACAAAGGAACAAAAACGTTTATTAGACAAAGAACTTAATTTTTATAGACATTATTTTAATGCTTTAAAAGTTGCAATAGCTAAAAAGAAAGAAGAATCATTAATCCCTCTTGTTGAAAGCGACATAGTAGAAGTTTGCAAAGCAACAAAAGAGAGGATTCTCAAACTCGATTTTGATTTTAAAAAGTATTATTATCAGTCACACATTAAATTTGCTACAGATAATATGATGAATGCTTTTAAGTATCCACGTAAAAAGGGACTTAAAAGATACCATCTAAAAAAGACGACCATTAAAATTGATGATCCTTCTTGCTACGTTATGTTAAATCATCTTTATTTTAAAAATAATATAAAGATAAAAGTGAGACCAAAAGTTGAAACATTAAATGGAGTATCTTTTTATACTATTACAAAAAATAGAGAGAAATATTATTTGACCGCAGTTAGCTTTGTTGATGAAATAAGGGTTAAGAAAACCGGGAAGGGTTGTGGAATTGACGTAGGATTTAGAAACGGATTAATTCTTTACAATACCGATGGGGAAGTAGATGAATATAAATTTCAAAATAGTAAGGTTGATAGGCTATTTAATCAAGCTGAATTTTATAAGAAAACCATCGAACATCTTGAGGAAAAGAACAAGAATTATGCAGTCTCTAAAAACTACCAAAAAGTAACAAATAAATTAGCACGAACTTATGAAAGAATTACTAACATAAGAAATCATGAATACAATCTGATTTCTGAAGCACTCGCTTTAAAATACGATTTAATAGTAGTTGAGGATCTTGAAATCGAAGACATCTATAAAGGAAATGTAAAGCGCTATGAAATTAGCAAGGCTTCATATGGAAGATTTTTTGATTATCTTAAAAACAAATGTCAAAAGTATGGCAAATTCTTCATTAAGGTTCCGCGTTTTTATCCATCAAGTCAGATTTGCTCTGAATGTGGTGTCGTTCATAAAGAAATGAAAGATTATCGAGATAGAAAAATGATGATTTGTGAATGTGGACATAAAGAAGATAGAGATATCAATGCTGCTAAAAACATTTTAAGATATGGTTTAGAAGAGTTAAGAAGACGCAATCAAAACGACAAAGACAAATATAAGAAACCTAAAAATATGGAACTTTAACTTTAAGATTTTTGATGTTAATAGAATACGAAAACGAGCTTGTAAAAGCTCCTTTTTGCTTTGTGTTTATGCGCTTTCTACATGAATATATTTTCTTGTGATATTATCTTTTTCAGCAATTTTTAAACTACTCTTTTTGCTTAATTAAATAACAATTTATTAATGCTTTTTTACCTTTTGCCTCAATAAATTCCCATTCATCATATTGGAAAATTCCACCACACTTTTGAATTACTTTATTAGAGGCGATATTTTCTTTGAAAGCATCGATTTTTATTGTTTTATAGCCAAGTGAAAAAAGAAAATCAACAAGTCGTTTACAAGCTTCTGTCATATAGCCATTTCTCCAATGAGCTCTTGAAAGAACATAACCAATCACCGGAACACCATTAATATAGCCATTAACATCAATACATCCTATTAATGCGTTGTTTTCTTTTAATACGATTGCAAAGGCAATTCTTTCAGGTTTTTCATATTCTTTAATCCACTTAGCAATTCTTTCTTTAGTTTCTTCGACAGTTTTGTGAGGATTCCATGTCATATATTTTGTTACTTCAGGGTCGCTTGCCCAATTTAAAAACATTGGTTCAGCGTCTTCATCTCTCCAAGGTCTTAATATTAGTCTTTCTGTTTCTAAAGTTACTTTCATAATTTAATTTTCATTCTAAAAGTGAAATTTTAAAGATTATTGTCTTGATAATAATTGATCAATATATTGATGATCATAAAAATGTGATGAATCCATTTTAATATCTGGTTCGATACCATAATCGTTTGTTAAATATTTATTGTTTTCAATTAATAATGAAGTCCACGAACTAGAGGAGTGGTAGAGGTAGCCAGATGAATTGGCTAAGAACGAAACAACGCAAGATCCGCCCCCATTCTTTTCACCAATTACTTTACCTAAATTTAAATTTCGACATAAAGTTGATAAATGATTTGCACAACTAAATGAAGCGCTACTAGTCATGAAGTAGAAATTATATTTCCCTTCAAAAGAATCTTCATTTCCTCCATAAACACCATCTTGATTTAAATCAATTTCATAATGGAATTCGAAAGTTGAATTATTCATGCGATAGTTAATTAAAATTGATGGATCTTTTGTAAAATATCCTGTTAAGTAAGCTAAGCAACTAACATTGCCACCTCCATTACATGTCAAGTCAATAACGACATTTTCAATGTTAGGATTTTTCTTAATTGCATTAAAACTTGAAGCGAATAAATCCATTGGTTTTTCGACGTAATCATTTGGATTTGTATCTTCATATTCACCAAAAGCTTTTATATCTATATTTGCTGAAAATTCATCAAAAGCAATGAAAGCAGTTTTGTTTTGAATATCAAGTCCTCCATCAGGAAGCCTACTAGCTTTTCTATGATTTTTATTAGCAATTAAAGTGTCGGTGATTGTTTTTCTTCTAATTCCTTCATATTTCACTGAGTAGCTATTAGCGTTAGACATTGATGGTAAATCATAAATTGAAGGATGTTCAATTGTTGTATGTGCATCATCAACGCCTTGAAGCAAAAATTTAGCCATAGCTTCATCATATTTAGTGGCATCAAGAGATAATAAATCATTTTTATATTCTTTATCTTTGATGAAATTATCAAAATCTTTAACGACATCGTTGCGTGTATTTCCATAAAGTTCATACATTGCAAATCTCAATTCTTGATAAGTAAAATCAGCGACTTCTTTGCTTCTAGTTTTCTTTGCAAAATTTGTTTCATCAAGATTAATTCTTAATGTTGTAATATCAGAAATTGGCTCAGTATCTGCCATATCTAAAACTGAAAAATAATTAATTGTTAATTCGGTTTTATCTTCATTAAGAGTATAAGTGAGTTTAACATAGACTCCTGAATCAATTAATTGGCCATCACTATCATAACTTTTAAGTGTTCCAGTTCCGTCTTTTAATAACGAAAATACCGTTAATTGTTTGCTACTTTCAATAATGTTTTCAAAGCGATATACCTCATCAGTTTCCTTTGGTTTAACCATTTTAAAAAGTTGGGCACCAAATTTTCCTTCGCTTTGATCAAGTAAAAAATCACCTTTTGATGAGTAGCAATATGGTCCAACTGGTTGAGATTTTAAACAATCACAGTCGAAGAAATTTTTGCCATTATACATGAATGTCGAATTAATTGCGCCATAAAATACATAAGAAAGAAGTGTAAAAGGTGCATAGTATGTTTGATCTTCATAAACGATATCAAAATTATATTTTTTACAGTCATAAATTCTTTCGTGACCGCTATCAATATATTTTGTTTTAGTACTTCCTTTAACAAAACTTACTGAATCTTTCTTTCTATACATGTCATTAGGAATACCATTATTAGTTGATCTAAATTGAAGTGCCATTAAATCAGCATCGCTTGAAGAAGTGATGGTATCTTTTTTAGCATCAAAAGTAAAAGTTCCGCCATTTTTTCCAGTGACAATGAATTTATCATCTTCATATTTATATGTTGGTTTAGCTTTGAAGTCGGTTTTATCAAATGTTTCGCAAAATTCATCAATTGCAACAAAAGGAACATCACCAAAGTTTTTATGATGATAAGTTTTTAAAAGTGGAGATTCTTTTTCTTCTAATTTATCAATATATATACGAGATTTGTCATTATATAAAGAAATAAGGTCCTCTTCAAAGTTGATAGGCCCACATGAATTTAAAAGAAGAAAAGGTATGACGAATAGAACTTTTTTCATAAAACTATTATAAATTGGGTATATATTTAATTCAATTTTCTTTAAAAATATAAAACTTGTTAATAGATAAATACATTCTTTTTAAAAGAAAACCCCATCTTTAATAAATGGGGGAAGTTGTCATTTAGAAACAATAATCGTGTTTTTAGAAAATAATCCAAATGCAAATCCAAAATGATAGACTAATCACTGCATAAGCAGCATGCTAATCGCATCTAGCTACTCCAAGCTCTCTTTCATTGTCACTATCCTTTAATTTGGTTAGTATCTCTCTTCTTCCGATATTGGGTAAAAATACATTGCTTTATCGTTTAATTCTTCGATATCAACCGGATCATCAAACTCTGAATATCTTTTAATATGAAAATTCCAAGGTTTATATATTCCTTTTTCTTCGTCTTCTCCATCGAAGTCTTTATCTATCTCACCTTCTAAATAAGCATATAAGGATCCTATATTATCTTCCCAAATGCCCATGCCTTTTGCATCTAGCACAAAACCAGTTGGAATATCTTCATCATCTTCAAATTCTTTTGCCACGATGGTTTTATATATTTTGCAATCAAAATCCCAACCATCACCTGTATCATAGACAAAAATGAACTTTTCAGGCAAATCTTTGATTGTTTTGTCTTTGAAGGGCTCATTTCTAGAACTACCAAAACTATCCCATTGTTCCATCCA
>JAEEGL010821077.1_pt1 | contig 15853 bp, 11 predicted proteins | sample 9134231 | NCBI WGS metagenome assembly JAEEGL01 (sample SAMN16246548, study PRJNA631951) | gut metagenome | biome: gut microbiome; feature: rumen; material: fiber-attached | host: Bos | place: Iran: Karaj | collected 2018-10
AAATCCAAATAAAAAGCACGATCCCTTCCATTTCTAAGGTTCGTATTCCATATCTGGTCGCTGCCGGCTATATACAAATCGGCTTCAGGAGGATTTGACCTCAACTGCTTGTTCGAAGCGTATAGCGTTTGAGTCACGGGAATAAACTTTTTGAAAAACAATTCAAAGGTATTTCGGCGAGCATGTTCCAATTCATAATAACTCTTCATCTTAGGCGCCTGGATCATTTTATACAGGCCATAAAGATGACGAATTCCAAACGGACTAAAGAAACCAGACGAAACATAAAAGAAATCAACCTTCTGGCGAGGCATATACCTTGGTCTATAGTCAATCACGGCAACGTCATGACCTTGCGATTGCAGATACTTCACTAGAGCAAAAGCCTGCAACATCGCTCCATGATTATATGAATGATGACATGTGATCGTCCGGATTACCATGTTAAGCTTCAATCAACTTGTTAAACTTCTGTATCTCAGTTGTTGATGTCGTATTGTTCTCTCTCTCAAGATTCTTTATAATCTTGTTTCTCCGCGATTCATTGTCTAACAATTCCTGTATCTTTTCAGCGACACTCTCAGGGGTCATATCTGCAATCAAACCATTTTGGCCATCAGTAATTTGATCTTTTACAACATCAAAATTTGTACTGACTATCGGACGATGCAAAATCTTTGCCTCAGCGATTGTCAAACCAAATCCCTCAAAACTAGACGTTTGAACATACACATCCGCCTTTGCCATATAAGGATATGGATTCTCTTTAAACCCTAATAATATCACATAATCCTGCAAACCCAGACTATCGATCTTTTCAGCTAACAGTCGCTTCTGCCCTCCATCTCCTACAAAATACCATTTAAATGATAAACCCCTTTTCTTTAAGATATTTGCACTGTCGACAGCAAGCAAATAATTCTTTTGCGGCACCAAACGGCCGACAGTAACGATATTTACAGAGCTATCATCACTATCACCCATATCAGATACTTGACTAAGCGACATTCTACGAATTACGTCTTGATTAACAATATCATAGATACAAACTACTCTATCTCGTATTGACGGTATCTTATTATATAACAGCAGATATAATTCTTGTGAAACAGCAACAATATTATCAATCTTAACATAAAATTTTTCACAATATGATGTGTTGTATCCTGCTGCAAAAATGTTCACATTAACCCAAGCTATCTTTTTCTTCGCTTTTACCTTCGTTGCCAAGAAGAAAGTGGGAACACCTTGTTGATAGGCAATAGCTACATCATATTCCTTAGGATAAACCTTGTAAAGATGATGCATCGTACGCCAATGAACCTCAGCACCATGACGCTTCTTGTTCAAACGATGTTGAGAAGACAACATCGCATGACAAATTCTTTTCTTTATTTTGCCCCAGATGGTTGACTCATACAATTTATAGTCAAGGATGTTCACTTCTTTGGGAACATACTTCTCATACACACCGCCCCTCGCAAAAATAATCAAATCCACATCATAGCGAGTGTAATCTATCAACGGCAGCAAAGAAATCAGACTCTTCTCTGCACCGCCACTACCCAATGAATCAATTATGAACAATAACCGTTTTTTCATTGATGCTTTGCTATAAATTCTGGAATACTGAGATGAAAATCTACAACACACTCCTTTATTCTTTCATCTGTCCAGTCCCACCAGGCTATTAATTTCATGGTTGCAGCTTCGGCTTGGGAGCATTTCTCTTTAATTAACCTAACAGGGACCGCCAACAACAAAATAATCAGGCAAATTGCGTCATCGGTGGGCCAGCGCATTATTGCTATAGGTCTTTGTGCCGATTACTGTAAATGCATCACTTTCAAAAAATCTATCCTCTCCCATCAAGATATGGTCATAAACCACACCCAGTAGCAGTTACAGATATCTTCTAATTGGTTTCATGCTTATCCCATTCAAGCAGAATCTGATTAACGCTTCTCTTGCTTCCTCCTCCATAGCAAACTAGCGATATCAAACAGCCAATAACACTTGTTGACAAACAAGGCCTTGAAGACTCTACTATTTTGGGTCGGCGGTATAAAATAATCTCGATACAACTGCACAAAAGCATTATCTATGCTTTTCAATTGATTGATTCTCACAGAACGCTCCGGCCTTGGTGATTCATATACCGAAGTCAATACCCTCGCAGTATAATATGCAAGGAACTCTTTAACTTGTTTAGCTAAAGCTTGATTCTTATAACACTGACTCAATTTAGTTAAGCTAACACTTAAGTGAGATAAACACGGATATTCGTTATCAAATTTTGAAAATCTATCTGATAATGAGCCATCATTAATCATGTAGTAATAATTTGCACAAGTTGAGACCTGTACACTATCACAATAAAGCAAATATTGAGCAAGGAAATCAAAATCCTCCCCGTGGTTCAACGTTTTTGAAAAAGATATCTCATGATTTTGGATAATATCCCTTTTAAACAATTTGCTATAGACTGCACAAAATCGAAACAAATTAACATTCTCAAAAAAGCCAAAATCCTCTTTTAAAGAATACAACCCATCACTATCTGGAACAATCTTTGTTTGCTTTTCCCTTTCACACTTAATCCTGCCCTGCAACACCAAATCGATTTTATCATTTTGCAAAGCTGGTCTAACCAATTCTTCCAGATAAGATGGATTTATATAATCATCAGCGTCAACAAAACAAATATAATCACCTTTGGCTACTTTTATACCATGATTACGGGCAGAGCTGGCGCCTTGATTATCTTCATTAATAACAAACACCCTTGAATCCCTACGTTCGAAGTCTTTACAAACAGCTAAAGAGTCATCCGTTGATCCATCATTGACTAAAATCAGTTCAAAATCAGCAAAATTCTGATTCAGTAAACTGTTAACACACCCCGACAGATACTTAGCAGCATTGTAGACAGGTACGATTAATGAAACGCAAGAATTGTTCATAATTCCTTTTGAATGAACATATAACACATAACAACGCTGTCAAAGATCCTGTAAAATCCAAATTTATACAATGACTTGATTATCTTTGAATATACTCCTGACGGTGTCCAATATTGAATTATTGTCCGTTTAATCTCATTTGGCATTTCATGTAGCCTCTGTAAACGTTCTTTGCGATTATTCTTCTGATAGTAAAACCACAAAAGAGCATCAACACATTTTGCATTTATCATTTTGCTAATATGGTTCATTGACTTAAAATCAACAATCTCATATCTTTTACTGCTAATATCTCTTCTTATTTCATCATATATTTTTATTGTACTTTCTAAACTTCTTTCGTATGATGAAGATTGCATTATAGAGCCTTCACGGATATAATAAAAATAAGAGATTTCTGGTATCGTTATAACCTGAATGGCCAAATGAAAAGACTGAAATGACCATAAATAATCTTCATGAATAATTCCCTCTCTGAAAAACAAGCTGTTCTTGATTATGAAATCTCTATTGACCAACTTATTAGTCGCCATGCAACAAAGCTTATCATTCAAGAAAGCAATCGCTATGTTTGGCTGGCCTTTAAGAACTTCATATTCATAACAATAATGATTAAATACGTGGTTTGGAACACTCGTATTATAACCACCAAGAATTATATCTGGCAGTTTTTCCTTTAAGGCCGCATCAGCGAGGCAAGAGATCGAATAAGGAAACAATTTGTCATCTGAGTCAAGAAAAAATAGATAATCTGCTTTTGAATGTGTAATACCAGTGTTTCTTGCTGCCGATAAACCTCTATTCTTCTCGTGATGCAACAATTGCATCTCAATCGGGCCATCATAGGCCTTGATCAAACCTTCGAGAATTTGAACGCTGTTATCTGTTCCACAATCATCAATGAACATACACTCCATTGGACCACTGTATGACTGGTTGATAATGGATTGAAAACAGTCAGCAACATATTTTTCTACATTGTAGACTGGTACTATGATAGAGACACTCAATGCCATTGCCTACACTTTATTTGGATTTTCATTAATTCTAGGCCGCAAAGATTTTACTTTGAAACTCTAAAACACACCTCCTTCTCTGATAACAAAGGAGCATAAAAAAATAACATATCTTAAAACACCGCTTATAAATCATTTCTTCGATAACAACAGAAATGAAGATTAAATTTTAAGCAATCTGAAAAAAAATAACACAAATTTTGACAGCCATTTTGAATAGTACCATATAAACACATATGGGATTCCGTGATACCTATTCATAAATACAGGTCGAGGAGAACATATCCCTATTCGATCCAAAGTCTGAATCGACTTCCGTAAAGTTCTCTCTACCATCTCATTATACTCTCCATGCAATACATAGAAAGGAGTGGAGAGAAAAACTAATCCTTTCACAATTATAGACCAAATAAAACATTCATTTATATTGATTGTAACCTTCCTTTCATGTTCTAACAGTAATCTCCTACACACTTTGATAAAATGCATGAAGTTCTTTTCTATTACACTTCTATTCATTGATTGATTATCCCGTCCTATAAAATACTGATATAATGAGATATCAATAAATAGTATACTTTTAGAACGAGAGAGAGGAATATACACATACTCGGTATCTGTATAGCAAACTCCTTCAGTTTGAGAATAATTAATGGCATGAAGAAAGCGCAAAGAATATGTTAAAGTATGCATATGAGTGCAATTGTCCGATATTGTAAATGAATTCATATCCAAATCTACATCCGAAGGCATATCGATCTCTATCGTTTTTACAATATTCTCTTGAGAATTGTGAATTGTAAACTTTGTGCAAACACAATCGATGTCAATACCCTCAAGTTTGTTGATGAATGTCACAAGAGTGCCGCTATCTACCCAGTCATCAGCATCGACGATACGAAAGTACTTACCAGTAGCGACCTTCAATGACGCATTTACACATGAACCATAATGACCATTGGGCTTATCAATGACAACTATGGTTTGTGGATACTTTGCCTTATAATCGTTAGCAATAGAAAGAGTTTTATCCGTGCTACCATCATTTACTATGATGAGTTCCAAGCGATCAAGTATTTCCGGAACAAGAAATGAATCGATGCATCGATTCAGATACTTTTCCATATTGTAGCTTGGAACACATACACTCAAAACTTTGCCCATAAGTATTAGAATTTTGCAATTAATAATGCGCGTTCGATAACCTTATCCATGTCATAGTACTTATACTCGGCGAGACGTCCTCCAAAGATGACACGCTCTTCATTATCAGCCAGAGCCTTGTAGCGCTCATACAACGCCGAGTTTTTTCCATCGTTAACCGGATAATATGGTTCCTTTCCAGGAATCCATTCTGTTGAGTACTCTCGGCTAATGACGGTCTTGGGAATTTGATACACTTCATTTCCAAACATCTCGAAATGCTTGTGCTCAATGATGCGTGTGTAAGGTACCTCTCTCTGTGTATAGTTAATTACTGCATTCCCCTGATAATTAGAGGTATTCAGGATTTCCGTTTCAAAAGAAACAGTCCGATATTGTAGGTTTCCGTAGCAGTAATCGAAATATTCATCAATGGCACCCGTGTAAACCAGGGTTTCAGCCATGTCTTTCCATTGATCCCGCAACGATGCAAAATCCATTTCAGTTCGGGTTTCCACTCCGTCCAGCAAGCCATCAATCAATTTGTTATAGCCTCCAACAGGAATCCCCTGGTAGGGATCATTAAAGTAGTTGTTGTCAAAGACCAGACGAACAGGTAACCTACGAATAATCGATGCCGGAAGGTCACGACAATCACGCCCCCATTGCTTTTCGGTGTACCCTTTGATGAGACGTTCATAGATATCCTTACCCACCAGCAGCAACGCCTGTTCCTCCAGATTGCGTGGCTCTATGGCTCCTTCGGCATTCATTCGGGCCAACGCCTCGGCCTTCTGCTCTTCTATTTTGGCTTGAGCCTCGGCAGGAGTGATAACGCCCCACATGCGGTTAAAAGTGTTCATGTTGAATGGCAGGTTGTACAACTCATTGCCATAACATGCCACAGGACAATTGGTGTAACGGTTAAACTCAACTATCGAATTGACAAACTCCCAAACCCGCTTATCGCTCGTGTGGAAAATATGGGCTCCATATCCGTGAACGTTGATGCCCTCTACCCGGTCACAATACACGTTCCCTCCCAGATGGTTACGCCTATCGATGACCAGACACCTCTTTCCAGCCTGCCTGGCCTGGTGGGCAAACACCGCTCCAAACAAGCCCGCTCCAACTATCAAATAATCATAACGAGTCATGCAAACCGATGTAGAAATAAACGATTACTAATCTGATAATAAGCATACTGCAAATACTTGTTTTGCACAAATCTCATTCGTAAATGAATACGCCATTTCCAAGTATATCGCTCTATCTCTTTCTTAAAGGTGGATAAATATAACTCAACAGCATTCTCTCCTTTTGATATGGGAATACCTAAATTAATATAGTATGCTATTCGATCATTGAATACCTTTACATACTTAGGATATTCTTCCGCAAAGCCTTTAAGCATTGCAACTTCACTTTTTCTTGCTTTAATGGTATCTTCTAAATCAAATTCACGTTGACGCTTTGTCCATGATCCAGAACCTCCAATCCTATAAACTGACATAGAACGGGGATGGCAATATACTTTCCCCTTCATCGCACACATAATTTGTAAGGGGTAATCACTCACATGGCAATCTTTGCAATAACTCGGATAATCAGGCCATTTAATGAACTTACGGAGAAGTATACTACATGTTGCTATAAATAAACCACCTTTTAGAATAATCTCTTCTGGATTCATGTCTCCATGGCAGTCTTGGAGTAGCACTCTTTTAGTAAACGATTTCTTATCTTCTGAATAAATCCTTGTACAATTACAGCACATAGAGTAGTCAGGGTGAGATTCGAGGAAGTCGACTTGGAGCTGGAGTTTGTTGGGATCGATCCAATAATCGTCGCCTTCACAGTAAGCAATGTATTTGGAATTAAGGTGCATAGCTGCATCCATTATTCGGTTCAATGAGCCATCGTGCTTGCTGTATTGGTTTTCGGTCTCGTAGATGGGCTTAATGATGTCGGGAAATTTCTCAGCATACTCTCTAATAATGGCGGCAGAACCGTCGGTCGAAGCATCGTCGTGGACTATGGCCTCGAAGGGGAATGTCGTCTTCTGCATCACAAAACCGTCTAAGCATTGCCTCAAATACGGCTCATGATTATAAACCAAACAACGAATCGATACTAACGGATCACCTGTCATTTTTCAACTACGAATTACGCAAATTTCTCTAATTAAGTACCTACTTTCTTTAACTACGAATTACACTGATTCAATCAAGTTCTGATTTGTTTAATTCGTGAAATTCGTAGTTTGGTATCATCTGCGGTGGATGATGTCGAGGGCCTCCTGCAATTCGGGCATACGGAAAATCTTGGCTATGGCTAGATATAGCACCATGCCCAAGGGGGTGCCCACAGCCAATTTCACCACATCGCTGTCGAATGGCATCACAGAGAAGTACACTACTGCTCCCATCGCCAGCGAAGCCAGCAGTGTTGGTGTAATGTCCATCATCTGACGGATGAAACCCAAGTTAATCAGTTTCCCGGTATAATAGGTATTGATGACCAAACAAATAATTGAGGTGCAAACCGATCCAATACAAATTCCCATTATACCAAAGGGCACACAAATGAATACGGCTATAGTAATGATTATTTTCTTTATTACCTCCAGTCTCAGAAATAAATCACTTCTTCCCTTTACTTGCAACAGATTCAAGTTTATGGCATGTACCGGATACCACATAGACGCTAAACAAATAATTTGTAAATAAGGCACACATTGTGCCCATTTATCGGTAACAAGTGCTATCACAAGCGGATGGGCCAGCACAGCCATGCCAACCATGATAGGAAAGATAATAAACACAGTGAACCGCAGCATACGGCGGTAATTATTTCCCAAACGCCTAGTATCGTCTTGTATTTGGCTTAAAACCGGGAAAGTCACTTGTTGGAGCACTCCAGTTAGGGTCTGTGAAGGGAGGTTAGCATATCCCTTGGCTCGCGAGTATTGACCTAAATCAGCGGCCGAATAGAACTTTCCTATCACTATGGGATAGATATTTCCATATATCGTATCCAACAAACTAGAAGCCAACAACTTTGAGCCAAAGCCCCACAAATATCTGAAAGAGCTATTATCCCAATGGCCACGAGGCCGCCAAGGTGAAATAATCCATACCAATACTAGGCCAACAAAACTAGCACAAAGATGTTGAAAGACTAGAGACCACACTCCAAATCCACGATATGCCGCTACAATTGCAATCACTCCCGAAATCACTTGTGATGACACATTGATAATCGCCAGAGATTTGAAATCCAATGCTCTTGATAACTGTGTAAACTGAACAATTTTGAAAGATGAGAGAATTAATAAAAGCGCCTCAACGCGCAACAACTGGGTCAAAATCGGTTTATCGTAGAAAACAGTCACCCATGGAGCTATCAGCCAAATGATGCCATACAAAACCACTCCTGCAACGATATTGAAATAGAATGCGGTGCTATTGTCGTTTTCAGTTAAATCAGGTTTACGGATTAAGGCAGTTCCAAATCCACAATTCAAAAATGCAGCCGCAATCGCATTGAATACACCAATCATCGCCAATAGGCCATAATCGTCAGGACTGAGCAATCGTGCCAAGATAACCCCAATAATAAAACCAAACCCTATAATTAAGAATTGGTTCAACGTGGTCCAGGCGACACCCTTAACAGTCTTTTTCTTTAGCGATTCTGTCATTCGAACAAATCCTCAAGGCCTAGATACGCAAAACAATTTGTTTCCGCAAACTCAAAGACTATTTTACATCGTTGTTTTTATTACCTTAGCTGGGAAACCAGCGACAACTGTACATGCTTCAACAGATTTGGTTACCAATGCGCCAGCTCCAATATATGCATTGCACCCCACCCTATCGACCTTGCCACTGATTAAATTAGCACCAATACCTATAAAAACGTTATCTTCAATGCAAACATAAGCACCTATCATTGCTCCAAAAGCAATATAGCAACTATTTCCAATTACTGCATTATGAGTTATTGATGAATTGTACGAAACAATGGTATTATCACCAATTTTTACATCAGGATGTACTACGGTACCAACGTGAATCACAGTACCATTTCCAAGTTTTGCAAATCTAGAAACATGGGCCCCTGGATGCACTAGTGTTGGCACACTTCCTCCCCTAGAAATGATCTTATCGAATAATTCTTTCCGTATTTTGTTGTCACCTTGAGAAAGAGCAAAACATTTGCCGGAAAGAGACGGTTCCTGCCATAAATCATCATAAGTTCCTAAAATAGGATAACCGTGATCAAAATCACCAGTTAAGCCATTGGTGTAATGATACAGGCCCTTTAATTGATAACCACAGGCTTCTACCAAATCAATAAAAACAGGTGTATTGTGGCCAATTCCAAGAATATAAATCTCTTTCATTTCATAATGCAGTTTAGGATGCGGGTGAGGTCGGCATCGGTGAGTTCGTGGTGCATGGGCAGGCAGATGACCGTGTCGGCCATGCGGGTGGCATTGGGCAGGTTTTCGCGCGCGGCACTGGGCAAGCCTTTATAAGTGGAGAAGGTGCTGATGAGCGGATAGAAGTAGCGACGGGCGAGAATGCCTTGGTCACGCATCTTGAAATATAGCTCATCACGCGTCATGCCATATTTGCCAGCATCCACAAAGATGGGGAAGTAGCTGTAGTTGTGACGTACGCCGGGCATGTCGTCCCAGAAGTCGATGCCCTCGACAGGACGCAACGCCTCACGGTAGCGGATAGCAACCTGATGGCGGGCTTCGATGCAGGCATCTACCTGCTGAAGGTTCAACAGCCCATAAGCTGCACGCATCTCGTCCATCTTTCCGTTGATGCCGGGAGCCACAACCTCGGTCTCACCTGCGAAGCCAAAGTTCTTCAGGTAGTCGATGCGCTGCTTCATTTTTTCGTCATGGACGACAAGGGCGCCACCCTCGATGGTGTTATATACCTTTGTGGCATGGAAACTCAGCGTGGACATGTCGCCCTCGTTGAGGATACTCTTACCATCCACCTCGATACCAAAAGCATGGGCTGCGTCATAGATAACACGCAGGCCATACTTTTCGGCAATCGCCTGAATTTCAGCGGTTCTACACGGCTTGCCATACACATGCACGGGCATAATCGCCGTTGTGCGCGGGGTGATGGCCGCTTCAATGCGATCAGGGTCAATGCCTCCTGTTGCCGGGTCGATATCGACAAACACGGGCTTGATGCCATTCCACCAGATAGAATGGGTGGTGGCTACAAAACTATAGGGCGAGGTAATGACCTCTCCGCTGATGTTGAGCGCCTGCAGCGCCGTGATGAGCGGTAAAGTACCATTGGTGAACAGGCTGATGTAGGGCACCTTCAGGTAGTCACACAATGCCTGTTCAAGCCGATGGTGGAAGGAGCCGTTATTAGTAATCCACTTGCTGTCCCAGATCTCGCGAAGCATCTGGTTGAACTCGTCAAGGTCGGGCAACAAGGGAGAAGTTACAGTGATGATATCTCGATCCATTATCGTTGATAGTTGGAAATACAACAAGGGTCACCGGGTCTTGCGGACCTAGCGTACCTGTGGAGAGCGGGTAATGCTGGCGACACTATCGCAGTAGTCATTATCAGCGAGTTACCTGTTTATGTCACATTGCGCAGTGGCGAAATGACCGATGGTTTGGGCCTTCGCCGCACTATGTTTAACCCGCAAAAGTACCTTATTTTGCCGACATGCACAAGTTTGCTGGCGAAAAAATGCCTCTATGTAAAAAAACATTTCTATTCTTTTGCCAATCGCAAAAATAACAATAACTTTGCATTATTCGGTTCGCTAATGGCAACACCATACTTTTGCCGATGAAAACGGACAAACAACGGATTGGTTATATGGAGATTAGACGCGAACAGAGCTTGGCGATGAAGGGCTATGCCATCTTGCTAATCATGATTCACAACTTTGTGGACCATATCATGGTTATGGGCAATAACGAAATGGCCTATTGCCCATCGGCTACGGCAGATTTTGTCTCCCATATCCTATCGCGCCCATCGGTCTGGCACATCTTCTCGTTCACAGGCTGGATAGGGGTCGCCCTGTTCATCTTCGTAAGCGGCTATGGCCTTACACGAAAATATGGCACAAAAACCATCGACACAACGGATTACATCAAGCACCACACCATCAAACTATGGGTATTGCTGGCGCCCATGTATCTCCTGTATGTGTTAGTTATGTATTGGCTGTGCGGCGAGCCGCATAACTGGCAGTCGATTCTCGCACAGTTATCATTCACAGTCAACATTTTAAGCTATGGCGACAACAGCTTCGCCATCGAACCAGGCGTTTATTGGTTCTTTGGCGCAATTTTGCAATTTTATTTATTATTTCTTCTTCTCCGCAAGTGGCGCGTCAGTTGGCTCTTTGCTGCACTGGCAGGGGCGATAGCATTGCACTACGGATTCCTTTATCTTGCCGATGACGACACGATGTGGTGGTTCAGGCAAAACAGCATTGGCTGGGGCGCTCCATTCCTCCTGGGCATGATAGCCGCCAAATCGTCATGGTCGCCGTCCAAGCAACAACTATGTCTGCTGCTGCCAATCTCAATAGTCTTATTATCGTTATGCTTAACAATCAAGGCGTTAATGCCTCTGACAGAAATCCTCACCATCTTGTTTTTCGGTAGTGTTGCATTGCTGATCCACATCAAGCCCATCAATGCTGTTGGCATCATATCCTCCAGCATTTTTGTAGTTCATCCGTTTGTGAGAATGGCTTTATATAAACTATTGGGGAATAGCGCACTCGGCCTTGGATCCATGGTAGCCATCTACGTGATTATCGTCGCAGTACTAAGCTTGTTGCACCATTGGCTATATCGGCCTCGCCCAAGGAGGCAAAGATGATAATTATTCAACAAAACCGACTCATCATTCATCAAATAGTTTTTTTAATATTTCAACTCAAAATGAAACGACTATTATTTTTCAAAATGTTCGCGGCACTCGTGCTGGCCTTGTCATACGCAGGTCAGGGACATGCAGCCGTGACACTGAACACGACCAATTTCCCTGACGCCAACTTCAGGGCCGCGTTGGCTGCTGCCACAGGTGTGGCTGTGGGCGGGACGATTAACGAATCCTCTTTGACCACGCTTGATGTTTCCAACAAGAGTATCAACAGCCTAAAAGGCCTGGAGCTTCTGACTGGCCTTATCAATCTCAACATCAGCGGCAACAGCTCACTGGCCACAGGTGCAAATCTTACCAATCTTAGGTCTCTCCAAACGGTCAAGGCCAGCAACTGCAACATCGCGACACTTGCCGCTGTGAGCCACGCCAGTCCCCACGCCGGCGCAGGACTTCTCATCAGCAGCAACAACAGCAGCATCACCTATCTGGATTTGTCATACAATGCCAATTTTTATTACAGCGGCAATCTGGAATATCTGACCCATCTAGAGACACTGCTACTGAACAACTGCACCAGCTACGATTACTGGACAGCAGGCCCTGGAGCCGCCATGAGCAAGCTCAAATGGCTGGATATCAGCCACACGGCCTGCGATCGCATCTACTTACCGAACTCTACCCAACTCAATCACTTGAATGCATCGTCAACGCCACTTCACGGATTCAGCTCATCAGCCGGCTTAAGCGGATCTACACCGACCCCACATTACATCCAGTTACCCGTGGGACTGTCTACCCTGAAGTATCTCAACCTCGCAAATTGTTCTGATCTCACTTCTTTCAGAGCGATTTATGAACACTACGAGATTGCAAGCATTGACACGCTAATTCTCACCAATGACATTCATCTTGGGTGGTCTAACGTGGGTATTGAGGCGCAGTCCAACATGACCTATCTCGACGTGACCAACTGTGCTATTTCTACGACCGGCAGTTTCATCCCCAATTTTGATCACTTGAAGAAACTGAAGACCCTACTCTATGGCGAGAATCCCAATGTAGGGCACTTGAGGCTCACAGGATGCACCGACTTGACAGTACTGGATGTGCATGGCGACACTGGTTTAACCATGATTGCGCTTATCAACTGCGGCATGCCCCGAACCAACCTGGCTATCAACGACAACGGCTGCTCGGCGCTAACGGGATTAAAGCTCAATAATAACGGCTATGGATCTGTGAATGAAGCCTTAAGTGACGCTGATGCATGGGGCTTGGACAATATCAAATTCCTGTATCTGCAGAACAATAGCGGTTTCACAGGCGGTGCTTTCACGATGGACGCAAGCGACTGCGGCTCGTTGACGGGCATCGATTTGGGGAACAACGGATTTACCAGTTTCTCAGCACCCAGTTTGCCTGAGACGTTAACAGCACTCATGCTTGGCAAGAACACCCGCATGACCCGCCTCGAGATGCATCACAATCCCGGCATCAAAACGATGGCAGCCGACACCGTAATGAGAGACGGCAGCGGCCTTTATCTATTGGGTAACACAGCATTGACCTATATGGACATCAGTGGCACAGACGAGCAGCCCAACTACTTCCAGCGCATCGGCAACAACGGCTCGCTAAACGGTGTGCCCATCGACACGCTTAAGGCCAGCTACAACAAGTTTTACACCTTCAGGAACCAGACGCCCGTTGCAGGCGACAATTATGAGAGATGGTCCAAAAGTACAGCCGAGTACAGCAACATCGTGTCAAGTACTCCTCCAAATCTGGATGACTATTACTACGCTTATTGGCCCGCATCGCCAGCACAGACCGACAGCGCATCGCTAGAGCATTTGACAGGTCTCAAATATCTGGACCTGAGCCATTGCCAGTTGAAAGATTCGTTATATCTGCACAACAATCGGGAGTTGCGCTATCTGGATGTGAGTCACAACCGCACCATCGCCCGCTATTCCACCTCCCATGACAAGGGCGCTGCCTACAGGGCGTCAATCCCTGCCAACAACACCTTTAACCGCGATTTTCCTGACTACAAGAAATACCTCTGGCTCACAACCAACCACGATGACAGGGAATATTTCACAGGAGATTACAACGACACGACTGGCCTGTATATCCTAGACCTAATGGATAATGACAAACTTGAGTATCTTAACATCAGCTACACGGGCATTGAGCAGACTGCGCTTACCCATTGCCATGTTTCGAACGCCCGATACATCTGGATTCAGGACTTGAACAACCTCAAATTTTTCTACGCTGACTACAACGGCATGCGCTCGATGGGTATCGGCACCCTATACGGCAAGAGGAACCGCGAAGGCCTCAAGTCACTCGAGAGGTTGTCGGTAATCGGCATGCGAGGCACTGATGACCGCACCATGCAAGGCTCAATCAACTTCAGGAGCAACTCGGTGTGCACCAAGCTGCATTATATCAATCTGTCCTATTCACGATTCGACTCCATCGGCGTTTATGCCTCACAAATCGACACCCTCATCATCAAGGGCAACCCGCTGCACTACGTCAACATGCAGTCGGTTAACGACATCACATATCTCGATGCCAGTGAATGTGCATACAAGATGCGTGGATATGACGTAGAGACCGGCGAGATCTTCTATCCCGATGCCAGTCGTTATCAGAACGGCGCTCGCGTAGGAGGAACCTATAACGGGGCCATCACCACCCCGCTGAGTGGCCTCAGAGGCGTTAGGGCGTTTAACCGTCCCAAATTGACAACGGTATTACTCGACAACTGCAATGGCCTGCGGGATGTCTATTGCCACCACGATCCCGTTTTGCCGCGCATCAGCGGATTTGACAATCTGGCATTCAACAAATCATACGATGCACAATATGGCTTCCCGACCGTCGACGCCGATTCGCTGCATCTGGTTTGGGTCAACGATAATGACGTGTTCAGTGAATTGAACTTAACTAAAAACGTGAATCTGCACTACCTACACGCCTATAACGACAAAGCTTTGGGCAATGCTCTCGGGGACCTTGGAATGGACTTGACAGCCAATAAGAACCTCATCACTGCATGGGTGTCCAACTCATCGCTACAAGCTTTCACCAACGATGCCAAAGAGAATTTAGACACCCTGAAGATCTGGCAAAATCCCCAGCTGAGCTATCTGAATGTGACCAAGAACACCGACTTACGCTGGTTTGACTTGCGCAACTGCATGTTGCGCGAACTCGACGTAAACAAGAACACACGTCTCGAATATTTCGACTGCAGCAACATGGACAGCATCTCGGCCGGATGGAACACCTATAACAACTATGGCTTTGAGATGCCCAGGCCAGTGCCCACGACAATGAGCGAGCCGGGCAAGAACAGCATTGCCGACCTGCACTTCAGCAGCAAAGCGCTGCAAGTTGTACGCGCCGACAACAATGACTTGTACTGCATGGATGGCCTGAGCGACAACACATCACTCAACACACTGACTTACAGCTATAACCACATCAACGCCATAGATTTGAGCGGCTGCCCCAACATCAATGAGTATGACTGTTATCACAACGTGCGTGGTTTGATTCAAGGAGAATTATCCACATGGGATGCTAGAGTCAATAACGAGGTCGTCCATTATAGCCTGTACTACTTGCAGCTAGAAGAAAATGCAGGCGATGCGCTCACATCAACTTACGACACCTTCCTCGGTCACAAATGTGGTCAGGACAGCATCGAGAACATGCAATCTTCAGCCTACCTGAGGCAGTTCACAGCCGATGGTTTTGACCCCACCAAGGTAATCACGTTCACCGTGAACTCCAGTGGCCCATATGT
>JAEEGL011773697.1_pt1 | contig 15853 bp, 3 predicted proteins | sample 9134231 | NCBI WGS metagenome assembly JAEEGL01 (sample SAMN16246548, study PRJNA631951) | gut metagenome | biome: gut microbiome; feature: rumen; material: fiber-attached | host: Bos | place: Iran: Karaj | collected 2018-10
CGCCGCCCCGGCTTCCGCGGCGCCCGCCACAAGTAGGAAGGCCTTGCGGGATGCGGCGGGGTGCGGCGCGCCCCGCCTTGACGTTGATCCGGACAGGCCGCGACGGTTCGCCCGAAAGGCTCGCCCCCTTTCATAGGAGGGCGGGAGCGGGCGCGCGCCCCCGTCTTGACGCGCGCGCGCGCGCTGTGCTATCTTTTGCCCCGAACGGGTCCCACCGGACAGGTCGCATCCTTTTCAAGATTCCGAAATCACTCGGTTGACGCATGGAGCTTCTCATGAAACGGCTCTCCTCTCCCTTCTTCTCGGTCGCGCTTCTCGCGGGCGCGCTGGTCGCACTCCCCGCGCGCGCGGCGGACGCGGATGCGACCGGTCTCGTGCCGACGGTCTGGCTCGACTTCGAGAGCCAGTCGGTGGCGAGCGGCTACGGAGCCGAGAACAAAGGTTCGGCGAAGATCTCGTTCTCCAACGAGGGAACCAAGACGTACCAGGCGGGGGCCGACGGCGGCTATGCCGTCGACACGTCCAAGTACACGCCGTATTCGGGCGAGAGCACGTTCTCGACGGCCGGCCAGGCGTTCACCGTCTCCGCCGTCATGACGCTCGGCACGAAGACGAACGGCATCACGCTGAACCTCCGCACGAGCTCCGCCGACCTGATCGTCCGCCGCGGCGCCGACGAAGGCTCGCTCGTCGTCGGATACGGTTCCCGCGCGGCGGTCTCGACGAAATTCCTGTCCGCCAGCTTCGCCGACGGGGACGCGGCCTACCATCTCGTCTCCATCGTCGGCAGGCCGGACGGCACGGAGCTCTACGTGGACGGCACGCTCGCCGCCTCCTCGACGGAGTTCACCCCGTTGAGCTCCTCGGGCGCCGTCACCCAAATGCAGTTCGGCTCGCATCTCGGCGGCCTGAAGACCGACGAGGTCAAGGGCGGCGGCTGCATCGACGACCTCCGCGTCCATGCGGCGGCGCTCACGTCCGCACAGATGACGGCCATCGCCGTCGAATACGGGCTCGTCTCGCCGCCGGACATGCTGGAGGTGTCCGGGTCGCCGGCGAACTGGGGAACCGTCGTCCCGGCGTACGGCCCCACCAACGGGCTCTCCCAGGGCGACACCTTCCCGTGCTCCGCCGTCGGCTCCGAAACGGCGACGGCGAAGATCGTCCCGCTCGGCTATTCGCTCTACGCCTTCGCGGCGGACGGGACCGCGACCCTGGAGGGCGAAGGCGACGCGACGTCGCTCGCCTACACGCATGGAACGACCCGGTCGCGCCTGGTCTGGCACTGGGTGCAGTCGAACCTCGTCTCCGTCGCGACCGGCGCGGGCGGGACCGTCTCCGCCGGCGGCTGGGTCGACTACGGCGACTCGTTCGAGGTGACCGCCACGCCCGATCCCGGGTTTCGTTTCTACCGCTGGACCGGGGACACGGCCGGCATCGACGTCCAGTCCGCATCGATCGTCCTGCCGCCGGTGACCGCACCCCGTTCGCTCGCCGCGGAGTTCCTGGACGCGAGCATCGACGAAACCGTCCAGTGGGTCTCGCCGTCCGGCAACGACGAGAACAACGGCTATACCGAAGCATCCCCGAAGAAGACCATCGCCGCCGCCGTCGACTGGCTCTCTCCCCTCGACGAGTCGAAGTCCTGCACCGTCCATGTCGCGCCGGGCCGGTATGCAATCTCGGCCCCGATTTCGCTGGCGAGGGACATCCGCCTCGTCGGCGACGCCGCCGATCCGTCCCGCGTCGTCGTGTCGAACACCACCGGCGTCGATTACTACAACCAGAACCATCGCTGCATCCGTCTGAACCATCCGAACGCCCTCCTTTCCGGATTGACGATCGAGAACGGAAAGGTCTATGGAAACGGCGGCAACGTGCTGATCGACACGAACGGCGGCTCGATAACGAACTGCATTCTCCGAAACGGCTTCACCCGCGGGAACAATAAAACCGGCGGCGCCAACATTGCGATCCAGGGTCCCGGAATCGTGACGCACTGCATCATCTCGGGAGGCGTGCAAAACAATTGCAGCGGAAGCGATCGGGTTTCGTCGGTCTACCTTGAGCATTCGGACGCCCGAATCGAAAACTGCCTTGTCTCCGGATTCGAGGGATCCAATGTCGCCACCCAGCCCACCGTGGGCTGCGCCGGCATCGTCGCCAACAAGGGCGCCGCCGTGAACTGCACGGTCGTGAACTGCACGTCGCCCTACACCACGGCGACCGGATTCGCGGGCATCCTCGTCTGGGCGAACGGTAGGGCGACGAACTGCGTGTCCGTCGGCAACGTGGACAGCAACGGAACGCTTCGCGCGTTCCGAGCGGGCCAGACGTCGAGGGCCTCGCACTGCGCGTTCGACGCGATCGACGGCGAGGAGGCCGTTCCGGAGGACATGCCCGACGCCGTCCTCGGCACGGCGGCCGCGTTCTTCCCGCACTTCGCGGACGACGCCATCGCCGAGATCAGGTACCGCCCGGGCCCCGAGAGCCCGCTCCTCAACGCGGGCGCGGACTACGCGCCGATGGCGGCGTCCGACCTCTCCGGGCGCCGGCCGCGCCGGGTCGGCGCCTCCGTCGACATCGGCTGCTACGAGGACATCTACCTCGCCATCGAGGCGACGGGCGTGCCGACGGTCGGACTCGAGTCGTTCGCGACGCTCTTCACCCTCGGTTCGGACGTCCCCGCGGACGTCTCGGTCGTCTGGAGCACGGACGAATCGTTCGCCGCCGCCTCGACGAACCTGGTCGCGGAGGGCGTCACGAACGACGTCCACGAGGCCGCGATCGCCGGGCTCGAGCCGGACCTGGCCTACTGGTGGAAGCTCGTGGCGGACAACGGCACCATCTCGGTCGAGACCGCGCCGGCCGTGTGCCGCACGCTCGGAGCGCCGACGTTCGGCGCCGTGACGGAGACCGTCTCCGGACCGACCGCGACGTTCTCGGTCGCGCTCGCGTCCCTCGCGCGCGACGAGCTCGGCAACGGGCTCCGGACCTACGTCAGCGTATTCTACACGACGAACGGGACGGACTACGTCGAGAAACCGCTCGGCTACGCGGCCTGGGCGCGGACGCTCGTCGGATCCGCGACGCTTCCCAACGGCGACTGCACGTGGTACGCCCGCGCCTACGCCGACTACGGCGGGCGGACGATCGAGGCGCGGACCGCGCCCCGGACGTTCCGCGTCTTCCACAACGCGACGCCCCCGACCGGCTTCCACCGTCTCGACGCGACGATCTCGTACCAGGGCGAACCCGCCGAGGACATCCCCCTGCTGCTGCGCCTCTCCGAGTCGATCGAGGGCTTCCGCTACGCGGACGTCGCCAACAACGGCAAGGACTTCCTCTTCTCGGACGACGACGGCAACCTCCTGCCCTTCGAGATCGACACCTGGAACCCGGCCGGCGAATCGCTCGTCTGGGTCCGCGTGCCCGTCTTCGCCGACGGCACCGTCATCCACCTCGACTACGGCGCCTCGGAGGCCGACGGCACCGCGGACGCCGCGGACGTGTGGCGCCGCTACGTCGCCGTCTGGCACATGAACGAAATCCGCGTGGACGCCTCCACGAGCAGGCGCTACACCCCGGACTCCTCCGCGAGCGGCTGGCACGCCTACAAGACCGTCGAGGCGGATGCCGTGCCCGAGCCCGTCTCCGTCGCGGCCGGCGCAACCGCGCACCCCACGCCCCCCACCGGCACGGCGATGAACATCGCCTACGGCACCGGCAAGTCGAGCTCGGACCCCGGCGGATTCACGGTCCCCGCGAGCCAGACCGCCTCCACAACGCTGAACGGCCCCGGCTTCACGCTTTCGGCCTTCGTCAACTCGCGCCAGGTCGCAAACAACGGCCGCAGCCGCGTCATCGCGTTCGGAAACGACTACAACGACAAGGCCAATCTCGCGGTCGGCAGCGACAGGATCTACAGCATGGGCTCCAACAGCCACTACAAGACCAATCCGAAAGGAGCGACGGACTGGGTCCACGCGGCGGCAGTCTTCGGTTCGAAGTCCTTCGTCTATGCGAACGGCGTGAACCTCTCCGGCTCCGGCGGCAATCCGAACCTCACAAGCCTTGAGCTCGACAAGGGCATCGGACTCGGCGGCTTCACGGACGGCACGCAATGCCTCGACGGCTACATCGACGAGGCGCGCATCCGCAACGCCGCCTCGACCGCCTCGTGGGCCGCCGCCGAATACGCCGCGATGGCGGACCCGGACGTCGTCCGCTTCGCCGGGGCGCGCTACCTCGAGATGCCGGTCCTCGGCGGCGCGCCCGAGCTCGCCTGGGCGGTGAGCTCCTTCCGCTACGCCGCGACCGTGGCCTACGGCCTCGGCGATGTGATCCTCACGACGATCGACCTCTACGACGGTTCCGCGACCACGAACGCGGCGCATTCGTTCGATTCGCCGGAGCAGCTCCCGCATTCGTTCTCGGACGACGCCTCGCTCGGCGAGAAACGGATGTACCGCGCCATCGCGGTCCTGCGTTCGTCGGACGGCGCGGAGGAGAAGCTCGTGGCCGCCGAGGAAACGGTCTACTCCGGGCAGCTGACCGCGACCTGGATCCAGGATGCGGACGTCGCGGCGATGATGCCCGCGATCGTCCGGCTCTCCCGCGCGGACACCCCGGCCGCCGTCTGCGCGCCGCTCACGGTCGCCGTCTCCCTCTCCGGCGATGCGGTCTCCAAGGGGCTCGTCGCGCCCGTTGCGTCCGCGACCATCCCGTCGGGCGAAAGTTACGTCGACGTCGAGATCCGCCCGGTCGCCCGGAGCGTCGTCCCCGGCAACTACACCGCGACGCTGGCGGTCGCGGGGACGAACGTCGCCAACCCCGCGGCAACCCGCGCCGAGTTCGGCGTCCGCAACGCCGGCGCCGACCCCTACGTCCGCTTCGTCGCCCCGAACGGCGACGACGAGAACAACGACGGCGCGCTGGCCACGAAGCCCAAGCGGACCATCGCCGCGGCCCTCGCGTCGTTCTCCGAGAACGCCCGTGCCTCGCTCTGCACGGTCCACGTCGCGCCCGGGCTCTACCCGATCTCCTCGCCGATCGTCGTCACGAACGCGGTCCGCATCCTCGGCGACGACCCCGACCCCTCGCGCGTCGTCGTGTCGAACACCGTCACCGCCGACTACTACCGCCAGGACCAGCGCATCTTCCGCCTCAACAACGCCGACGCCCTGGTCGCGAATCTGACGATGCAGGAGGGCGAGGAGTACGGCCACGGAGGCAACTTCAAGATCGAGGCCGGTGGCGGCACGGTCTCGAACTGCGTCGTCGAGGCCGGATACACGCGCGACAACGGCAAGGCCGGCGGCGGCTGGCTCGATGCGGGCCTCGTGACGCACACGGTCTTCCGCAGGAACTGGACGTCCTCCGGGACCGTCTGGTGGAACGGGGTCTCCTCGGGCGTCCTCCACCTCGACGGACAGGCCCGCGCCGAGAACTGCCTGTTCGTGGACAACCCGCAGAAGGCGACCGTCACGCTGGTCAACGTCGCCGGGACGGCCGTGATGCGAAACTGCACGATCGTCGATTCGTCGTTGTCGAAGACAAACTCGGACTTCCACGTCTGGTCCGCGGTCCACATCGCCTCCGGGGCGTCGGTGCTGGACGTGGTCGTCGCGGGCGTCACGAACACGGTCGATGGCGCGACGTGCCTCCCGACCGGCTCCGTCTCGCGCTTCCGGAACGGCGCCGTCGACGACTCCGTCGAGGGCCGCGGCTTCCCGGCGGAGACGATCGTCGGCACCGCCGCGGCGTTCTTCCGCGACCACGCCCGCGGCGACTACCGCCCGAAGAGCGGCGGGCCGCTCGTCGGCACCGGCGCGAACTACGAGCCGATGGCGGGCACGGACCTCTCCTGCGTCCAGCCGCGCAAGATCGGCAGCCGGGTCGACATCGGCTGCTACGAAGGCTTCTCCGAAACCACGATCCTCATTCTTCGCTAGCGGCCCGCCGGGGCCCGCCGACACATGGAGACTCCCATGAAACATCCGTTCCCGCTCTTCGCGGCCGCGCTTCTCGCGGGCGCGCTCGCCGTCCCCTCCGCGCTCGCCGCGGAGGCGGACGCGACCGGACTCGTGCCGACGATCTGGTGGGACTTCGAGTCGCAGCCGAACGCCGACGGCCTCGCCACGGCGAACAAGGGTTCCGCCTCCATCACGTTCACTTCCGAAGGAACGACGGCGTACGCGGACGGCGCCATGGACGGCCGGGCGATCAACACCGCCAGCTTCACGCCCTACTCGGGCGAGGGCTCGTTCTCGGCGGCCGGGCAGGAGGTCACCGTCTCCGCCGTCATGACGCTCGGCACGAACCCGAACGGCATCACGCTGAACGTTCGCTCGTCCGCCGGCGACCTGATCATCCGCCGCGGCGCCGACGAGGGTTCGCTCGTCGTCGGCTTCGGACCCCAGAAGGCGGCCTCGTCTCTGTTCCTGAACGCGACCTTCGCCGACGGCGACGCGGCCTACCACCTCGTCTCCGTCGTCGCGGGGCCGACGGGCACGGGTCTCTACGTGGACGGCATCCTCGCCGATTCCACGACGGAATCCACCCTGTGGAGCGCCTCGGGCGTCCTGACCCAGATGCAGTTCGGCTCGCACCTCAACTCCAACAAGGACGGCGAGGCCAAATACGGCGGCTGCATCGACGACCTCCGCATCCACGCGGCGACGCTTACGACCGGCCAGATGTCGGCGATCGCCGCCGAATACGGACTCTCGGCGAACGGCTTCATCTCCGTCCGAGCGACGGGGGAGCCGACAATCGGAACGAACTCGTTCGCGACGGCGTGGACGCTCTTCCTGGACGCGGACGGCACGGCCGAGGCCGGCATCGTCTACGGGACGGACGCCGCGCTCTCGTCCCCGACGACGAACGCGCTCGGCTCCGCGCTCGCGGCCGGGAGCCGCACGGCGTCGCTGACCGGCCTCTCCCCCGACACGGCCTACTGGTGGAAGATCGTCGCAAGCAACGGCGTCGACTGGGCCGAGACGCCGGTGGCGTCCTTCCGCACGCACGCCCTGCTGGCCCAGACGGACTTCGCCTGGCGCAGCGAGATCACGCTCGCCGGCTACTCGGGCGCATCGACGCTCACGAACTTCCCCGTTATCGTCAAGCTCGCCGCCGGCTCGCCGGCCGGCTTCGACTACGCCGACTGCGCGGCGGACGGCTCCGACCTGCGCTTCGCCGACGCGGACGGCGTGCTCGTTCCGCACGAGATCGACACGTGGAACACGAACGGCGCGTCCTTCGTCTGGGTCCGGGTGCCGCTCTTGTCGGGGACGGACACGCGCCTCGTGCTCTGCTACGGCTCGGACAATCCCGGCGCCGCCGCGACGGGCGTCTGGAGCCCCTACGTGGGCGTCTGGCACATGAACGAGGCGTCGGGCGTCGTCGCGGACGCGACGGGACACGGTCTCGACGCCACGCCCAAGGGCAACACGGACAACTCGATCGCGCTTGCGGACGGCCCCGTCGGCAACGCCCGGCGGACGGCGACTTCCGCCGAGAAGGGCTACCTCTCCGTCCCGGACTACAACAGCTTCGGCGTGGGCGCCGCCTTCACGATGTCCGGCTGGGTCAAGCTCACGGCCTGCACCGGGTATCCGCGCCTCTTCTCCCGCAAGAACGCCTACACGGACGCCAACGGCTGGGAAATCGAGATGAGCAACGGCAGCACGACCGCCTTCGCCGCGCGCGGCAGCGGCAACTCGCCGGCCTATTCCGGAACGCTCGACTCCGCGCTCAACGCCGGCTGGTCGCACGTCGTCCTCGCCTACGACGGCGCAACGCTCACGGTCTACCAGAACGGAGCCCAGGTCAAGACCGGCGCCATCACCGCCGCCACGGACAACGGCCTGCCGCTCTCGATCGGCTGCAACTCGAACGGCTCCGAGACCTATGCGCAGGGCGCCTTCGACGAGTGCCGCCTCGGGAAAGGCACCGCGTCCGCCGACTGGGTCAAGGCCGAATACGACTCGGCCGCCGACCCGGCCGCGTTCGCCGTGCCCGGCGCGGTCGAGTCGACCGACGAGACCCTGCCGCGCTTCGGCGCGTTCGCCGCATCGGACGAGGCCGGCGTCGCGACGTTCTCCGTCGAGCTCGCCGTGCCCGCCTTCGGCGGCGCGGTCCCGACCGCCGTCTCCGTGTTCTACGGGACGGACGGCGAAACCTGGACGGAGCTCTCCCTCGGCGCGACGAACGAGACCGCCACGCTGACCGGATCGGCGTCCGGCTTCGCGGGGAACGCCCGCGTCTTCTGGTACGCGACCGCCACGGCGACGCAGAACGGCGAGACCAAGTCCTTGACGAGCTCGCAGCGGTCGTTCGTCACGAAGGCGCTCGACCCGGCCGGGAACTACAAGTCCTTCACGGCGACCGTGGACTGGGACGGCGAGCCCGCCGAGGACATCCCGGTCCTGCTCCGCCTTTCCGAGACCGCGATCCTCGGCTTCTCCTACGCCGACGTCACGGAGTCCGGCCTCGAGATCCTCGACGCGAGCGGGCATCAGCTCCCCCACGAGATCGAGTCGTGGAACACGAACGGCGAGTCGATCGTGTGGGTACGCCTGCCCGACTACCGCGACGGCGCGACGCTCACGGTCCGCTACGGCACCGCCTTCGCCAACGCGCCGATCCCGGCCGCGGAGGTCTGGTCGGATTGCGTCGGCGTCTGGCACATGGACGCGGCCTCCCCCGCGGACGCCTCCGGTTCCGGCAACGACGGCACGGCCGTCGGGGAGCCCGCCGTCGCCGCCGGCGCGATCGGGCCCGCCCTCTCGATTCCGACCACGAGCGACTATGTGACGTGCGGCACGGCGCTGCCCAATTCGGAACTCGCGTCCGGATTCACGGTCGAGGGTTGGGCGAACCCCGCCCTCACGTCCGGGAAGCGCGCGCTGTTCGGGAAGTACCAGTTCATCTCCGTCCGCATCGAGGACGGCAAGATCATGGTGACGACGCCGGGCGTCCAGAACCACTCCTCCATTTCCGCACCGATGTCCGCCGGGGCGTGGTTCCACTGGGCGATGACGTTCGTGCCGGGGGGCGGCGGACTGAAGTTCTACGCGAACGGAGAGCTTGTCAGCACGCAATCGGCCTACGCCTTCGCGGATGCGACGGACTCCACGGAGATGTGGCTCGGCCACAACCAATGGGACGAGCCGTACCGCGGCCTTCTCGACGAAATGCGCCTGCGTGCCGGCATCCGTTCCGCCGCTTGGCTCGCCGCCGAATACCATGCGATGGCGGACGACGGCGCGCTCGCCTTCTCCGCGGTCGCCTCGTCCGACACGACCGCCCCCGTCCTCGGCATGCCGTCCGTCGTGCGCAACGCGGACGGCTCGTTCACGGTCTCGGTCGAAGTCTCGGAGAACGCCCCCGAGACCATCTTCTGCACGCTCGGCGGGACCGACTACGCGATGACGACCGCGGACGCCTCGCTTCCCGCGACGTATTCCGTCACGCCCGACCTCCCCGCCGGCACGTACAAAGCGAACATCCGGGCGTCGTCCGCGAGCGGCACGACCGTCTCCGCGTCCTGCCCGGCCGCATTCCACGCCGGCGCGCTCGTCGCGACGGCCCTCGCCAACGCCGACGAAGGCACCCTGACGCCCGGCACGTTCCGCATCTCGCGCGCGGACGCCGACCCGACGGGGCTCCCGGCGCTCGCGTTCGACGTCGCGTTCTCGGGCGACGGCCTCGCCGCCCTCGACGCACCGACCGCCACATCGCTCACGATCCCCGCCGGCGAATCGTCCGTCGACATCACGATCACGCCCGTGCTCGCGCCGGAGGTCGAGACGGACACGACCCTCGCGCTCTCCGTCTCGGGCGCGTTTGTCGGCCGGCCGTCGGGCGCGACGATGAAGATCCTCAACGCGGCCTACGACCCAACCGTCCGCTATGTCTCCACGATCGGCAGCGACGAGAACCACGGCGGAACGCCCGACCTGCCGAAGAAGACCATCGGCGCGGCCGTCGCCTCGCTCGCGAACGTCGCCGCGACGCGCCCCGGCGTCGTCCATGTCGCGCCGGGCTTCTACCCGATCTCCTCTCCGATCAACGTCACGCAGCCGATCCGCGTCCTTGGCGACGACCCCGACCCGTCGCGCGTCATCGTGTCAAACATCATCGACACCAGTTGGAACCATCAGGACCAACGGGTGTTCCGGCTCGCGAACACCGATGCGTTCGTCGCCAACCTGACGATGCAGAACGGCGGCGGCTGGAACGGAAACCACGGCGGAAACATCTACATCGGTTCGGCGGGCGGAACGGTTTCCAACTGCATCGTCGAGGCCGGGGCCACGGGTCTGAACACCTACGCGGCGGGAGCGGCGCTGGACGGGGGCCTCGTCACCCACACGATCTTCCGGAAGAACAGATGCGGAAGCGATATGGGCAGCTGGCAGGGACAGCACGGCGGCGTGCTGGAACTGAACAACGCGTCGCGCGCCGAAAACTGCCTCTTCGTCCAAAACAACCAGAACCAGCCCGTCTATCTGATCCGCATTGGCGGCACGTCCACCCTGCTCAACTGCACGATCGCCGATTCGTCGATGCAGAAGACGAACGCCTACTGCAAGGTCTGGTCCGCGCTTCGCATCAACTCCTCCGGCGCAATGGCGAAGAATGTCGTGATCGCGGGCGTGACGAACACGGTCGACGGCGCGCCGTGCCCGCCGACGGGAACCGTCGAGAACTTCCTGAACGGCGCCTTCGACGGCGACGCGGCCGCCCTGCCCGAAGGGACGGTCTCGGGCACGGTCGACGAGTTCTTCCCGCGCCACGCGGAAAGCGACGTCCCCGACATCCGGTACCGGCCGGAGTCCGGGAGCCCGCTCTACGATGCGGGCGCGGAGTACTCGCCGATGGCGGCGCTCGATCTCTCCGGACGTCAGCCGCGCCTGGTCGGCACCGCCGTCGACATCGGCTGCTACGAGGACGCGTACCTCTCCATCGAGGCGACGGGCGAGCCGACGATCGGCCTCGAGTCGTTCGCGGCCGACTTCGTCCTCGGGTCGTTCCTTCCCGCGGACGTCTCGCTCGTCTGGAGCGCGGACGCCTCGTTCGCGGACGCCTCGACGAACACGGTCGCGGAGGGCGTCACGAACGGCGTCCACGAGGCGTCGATCGGCGACCTCGAGCCGGACACCCTCTACTGGTGGAAGCTCGTGGCGGACAACGGCATCCAGGCGATCGAGACCGAGCCGGCGCCGCTCCGGACGCTCGGCGCGCCGATATTCGGCGCCGTGACGGAGACCGTATCCGGTCCGACCGTCAAGTTCTCGGTCGGGCTGGCGGCCGTCGCGCGCGACGAGCTCGGCAACGGGCTCCGGACCTATATCAGCGTGTACTACACGACGAACGGGACGGACTACGTCGAAAAGCCGCTCGGCTACGCGGCCTGGGCGGGGACGCTCGTCGGTTCCGCGACGCTCCCCAACGGCGACTGCGCGTGGTACGCCCGCGCCTACGCCGACTACGGCGGGCGTACGCTCGAGTCGCGGACCGGCCTCCGGACGTTCCGCGTCTTCCACAACGAGACGCCCCCGGCCGGCTTCCACCGCCTCGACGCGACGATCGCCTACGAGGGCGAGCCCGCCGAGGACATCCCCGTGCTGCTGCGCCTCTCCGAGGAGATCGAGGGCTTCCGCTACGCCGACGTCGCCAACAACGGCAAGGACTTCCTCTTCTCGGACCAGGACGGCAACCTCCTGCCCTTCGAGATCGACACCTGGAACCCGGCCGGCGAATCGCTCGTCTGGGTCCGCGTGCCCGTCTTCGCCGACGGCACCGTCATCCACCTCGACTACGGCGCCTCGGAGACCGACGGCACCGCGGACGCCGCGGACGTCTGGCGCCGCTACGTCGGCGTCTGGCACCTGGGCGCGACCAACGCCGCGAGCGCCTACGGCTCGTATCCCAACTCCACCGCGACCGCCGGCATCGACGGCGAGAAGGCGAAGGCGTCGGTCGCCGGCCAGGCGGGCCGCTTCGGCCGGTCCGTCAAGATCTGCAACGCCATGCGGCAGGGCGCCGGCTACCGGCTCGGCGGCGTGTTCGTTCCGGACGCCGGGGAGAACTCCCCTCTCGACCTCGGCTCGACCTTCATGGTCTCCGGCTGGTTCAAGCACGAGGACCAGGACTACTACTACGACAAGCTCTTCGCCAAGCGGAACGCCACGAACAACGAGGGTTCGCCCAGCGGCGCCTTCTCGATCGAGATGGGGGCCAGCTCGGACAGCAGGGTCACCGTTGCGGGCAACGGCGGCAACACCGGCGCCGGCACGCTGGCGTCGTCCCTCCGGAACGCCTGGAGCCACCTGGTCTTCGTCTTCGACGGAAGGACCTGCATCATCTACCAGGACGGCGCCCCGTGCAAGACGAATACGATCAATTCCGCGTCGAACAACGACGCCCCGCTCTGCTTCGGAAACACGACGGGCGGCTACGGCGACGGCACGGGCGGCGCCGCCTGGTGCGGCTGGATGGACGAGGTGCGCCTCGCGGACGGCGTCCCGACCGCCGCGTGGCTCGCCGCCGAGCACGCCGCGATGGCGCCCGGGACGAACGTCGTCCGCTTCGCCGCGGTCCGCGATCTCCAGATGCCGGTCCTCGACGGCGCGCCCGAGCTGGCCTGGAACGTGAGCTCCTTCCGCTACGCCGCGACCGTGGCCTACGGCCTCGGCGACGTGCTTCTCACGACGGTCGACCTCTACGACGGCTCCGCGACGACGAACGCGACGCATTCGTTCGATTCGCAGGAGCAGCTCCCGCAGTCCTTCTCGGACGACGTCGCGCTCGGCGAGAACCGGATGTACCGCGCCGTCGCGGTCCTGCGCTCGTCGGACGGCACGGAGGAGGACCTCGCCGCCGCCGACCGGATGGTCTACTCCGGACAGCTGACGGCGACCTGGATCCAGGACGCGAACATCGCGTCGATGGCGCCCGCCATCGTCCGGCTCTCCCGCGCGGAAACCGCGGCCGCCACCTGCGCGGACCTGACGGTGTCCGTCGAGATTTCCGGCGAGGCCGTCGCCAAGGGCCTTCTCGAATCCGTCGTCTCCGCGACCATCCCGGCGGGGACGAACTGCGTCGACGTCGCGATCCGCCCGATCGCCCGGAGCGTCGTTCCCGGCGACTACACCGCGACGCTGGCGGTCACGGGGTCGAACGTCGCCAACCCCGACGGCACGCGCGTCGAGTTCGGCGTCCTCAACGCCGGCGCCGATCCCTACGTCCGCTTCGTCGCGCCGAACGGCAGCGACGAGAACGACGGCGCCCTGGCCACGTCCCCCAAGCGGACCATCGCCGGGGCCCTCGCGTCGTTCTCCGACAGCGCCCGGTCCGCGCTCTGCACGGTCCATGTCGCCCCGGGCTTCTACGTGGTCTCCTCGACGATGTACCTCACGAACGCGGTCCATATCCTCGGCGACGACCCGGATCCGTCGCGCGTCGTCATCTCGAACAACGTCGGCGCCAACTGGACGTCGGGCACCCATCGCATCTTCACGCTCACCCATCCGGACGCCCTCGTCGCGAACCTCACGATGCAGAAAGGGTCCGTCTGGGGCGACTGGAACTCCGGCGGGAACTTCTTCGTCGGGACGGCGGGCGGCACGGTGTCGAACTGCGTGGTCGAAGCGGGCGCCCAGGTCGCCGGACACGGCGGCGCCGGCGGCGGGTATCTGGAGGGCGGACTCGTGACGCACTCGGTGTTCCGCAAGAACGAGACGACGGATTCCTCGCCCTACAGCTCCGGCGGCGGAAACAAGGGCGCCGTCCTGGAGCTCAACGGAAGCGGCCGGGCGGAAAACTGCCTGATCGTCGACAACCCGCAGTGGGCGGCCGTGGTGCTGGTGAAAATCGGGGGGTCCTCCGCGATGCGCAACTGCACGATCGCCGACTCCGTGCTATCAAGGACCAACGAGGTGTGCAAGGCCTTTTCGCCGCTCCGGATCGATTCGTCCGCCGCCACGGCGCAGAACGTCGCGATCGCGGGTGTGACGAACAAGATCGACGGCACGCCGTGCCCGCCGACGGGCTACGTCTCGCGCTTCCGCAACGGCGCCTTCGACGGCGACGCCTCTTCGCTCCCGGCGGAGACGGTCGTCGGCGCGTCCTCCTCGTTCTTCCTGCACCCCGCCCGCGGCGACTACCGCCCGAAGAGCGGCGGACCGCTCATAAACGCCGGCGTCAACTACGAGCCGATGGCGGGCGTCGACCTCACCGGCGTCCAGCCGCGCAAGGTCGGCTCCCGCGTCGACATCGGCTGCTACGAAGGCTTCGCCGAGACCACGATCCTCATCCTCCGCTAGCCCGTTTCCGACATTTCCGCGGACGCGCGGAGCGCGGCCGCCGTCCCGGCGGCCGTCCTTTTTTGCGAAGTCGCCCTAGGACCGGGGCGCCGGCAGTCCGCTCATCCGCAGCACGGTGCGCTGGACGGCGAGGTCGTGCCCGCAGAGACCGTCCGGCTCCGCCTCCTCGCCGCGCACCTGGCGGGCGAACTCGCGAAGCTGCGGGCTGTAGCGGTCGACGGTTCCGTCGCGGCCCTGCGGGCCGAAGCCGAGCGTCTGGCGCCCGGCGGGGAGTCCGCCGCGGGGACGCTGGAGCTCCACGTCCAGGAGGAGGGGCCGGCCGTCGAAGCGCTCGACGGGGCAGAGCTCGACCGAGCCGAGCGTCCCGCTGACGCGGAGGCGGCGGCGCCAATTTCCGGAGACCTTCCGCCCGGACGAGCGGATCGTCGCCATCGCGCCGCTCCGCCATTCGAGGACGGCCATGCCGTTGTCGCGCGAATCCGCCGGGGACCCCGGCGCGGTCCGGACGAAGGAATGCACGTCGTCCGGCTCGCCCATGATCCCGACGATGAAGTCGGCGAAGTGGCAGCCGAGGTTGTAGAGGATGCCGCCCCGGAAGGAGCCGAGGTAGCGGCGGTAGTCGTCGTCGCCGTAGCCGTGGTCCATGTCGGCGGCGATCTCGAAGACGTCGCCGAGCCAGCCCTGCCGCACGGCGTCCGCGATCCAGCGCATCGCCGGGTTGACGCGGAACATGTAGCCCATCTGGAACGGCAGCCCGCGCGACCTCGCGCCCGTGCGGAGCCGCTCGAAGGGTTCGTACGCCTCTCCGCCGGGCTTGTCCATGTGCATCGGCAGCCCGCGCGCCAGGACGCGCTCCGCGACGCCGACGAGCTCGGCGTTGGTGACCTCGACGACGGCGGCGTCGAGGTCCGGCAGGGCCAGGACCTCGTCGAGGGCCATCGCGGGGATGCCCTCCCAGAGCGATTCGGGGCGCGTGAGCGGCCAGCGCGGGGCCTTCGAGGCTCGGTCGTCGACGAAGCCGACGACGTCGAAGTCGTCCTTCAGCGCGCGGAGGGTCGCGAGCTTGTGGGCGGCATGCTCGTGGCAGATGCCGATCTGGACGACGCGAAGCCTCCTCATGGCAGGACGCTCCAGTCGAACTGGACGTTGGGGAACGGGCCGCCGGCGGCGAGGCGCGCGTACACGGCGGGCGCGTCGGAGACGGGATGGACCTCCTCGGTGAAGCCGTCGAGCGAAAGTCGGCCGCCCGCGACCATCCGCAGGAAGGCGAGCGCGTCGTCCCGCTCGGTCCACCATCCGGGGGAGGACTCTCCCTCCGGCCGCGCCCGCGTATGGGCGCCGACGAGCGTGATGCCGGGGCCGTGGACCTTGCGGTAGTAGTCGATGGCGAAGGTCGAGTGGCGGGTGCAGCCGAGGAGCGCGATGCGCCCGAAGCGCGCGGTGGCGTCGAGCGCATTGTCGAGCGCGCGGTCCACGCCGGTGACCTCGACGACCACGCGCGCGCCGCCGCCCGTGGCGTC
>JAEEGL012497303.1_pt1 | contig 15853 bp, 16 predicted proteins | sample 9134231 | NCBI WGS metagenome assembly JAEEGL01 (sample SAMN16246548, study PRJNA631951) | gut metagenome | biome: gut microbiome; feature: rumen; material: fiber-attached | host: Bos | place: Iran: Karaj | collected 2018-10
ACATTCAGCGGAATAGAATTGCAAGTCCTTAAATCCGTCTTAGTGAAATAATCTTTGTCCATATTGCCGTCGATTTTCAGCGGTTTGAAAAGTCCGTCTTTTGCAACGACATTGTGGTTCATAAGTTCTTTCTTTGTGCCTACAACATAATAAACAGTGTTAATAGCCTCGTCTTGAGCTGAAATAATTTCAGATTTTTCTTCGCTCATGCGTTGTTCCTCTTTGAGGGTAGAGTCAATTTCAGCCATTTGACTTTCCAACTGCGCAACATTGAAATTAAGCTTTTCCAACTCTGATTTCAAGGTCGTAATTTCTTGATCCTTGCTGTTTATTTGTTCTGTCAAGAGTTGAATTGTTTTTGCCATTTCTTTGTTTTTCAGACCGTTCTTTTGAAGTTTGTTGTTCAAATCGTTGATGGTCTGTTTGTTTTTTTGCATCAATTCATATATTGAAAGAATGTCATCATTGATTCTTTCCGCAGAGGTTTCATCAAATTCTTGACCTGTTTGTGTTCTGGTGGAAATTATCTGTTCTTTTTCCTTAATTTTGTTAAGGTTTTCTTGTATGGAGTTGAAAGCTGCAAAATATTCGTCTATTTTGACTCCTCCTGTTGTTGCAACGCTTCTTAAACTGTCGTTTTGCGCTTGAAGTCTTTGTAATTCTTCAGTGTTGCAAGACTGAAACGTTAATAATGAGCCGAAAATGGCTGCTGTTAATACTAATCTTTTCATTTTTAAAAATTCAAGTTAAAGATCCAAAAATATAACGGTGCAAAATTACAAAAGTTTTTTGATATTGCATAATTTTGAAAAAAAAATTACCTTTGTGCTTGGTTTAATACACTTAAAAAATGTCAAAATTATATATCGTACCGACCCCTGTTGGCAATCTTGAGGATATGACTTTCAGGGCTGTTAAAGTTTTAAAACAATGCAGTTTGATTCTTTGTGAGGATACCCGCACGAGTTCAGGACTTTTGAAACACTTTGAAATCAATGTTCCCGTTGCCTCGCATCATAAGTTCAACGAGCATGAAACGGCAGATTATTATGCCTCAAGGGTTTTGGCGGGCGAAGATATTGCGCTTATCTCTGATGCCGGAACACCTGCAATTTCTGATCCGGGGTTTATGTTGGTAAGAGCTTGTGTTCAAAAAGGTGTTCAGGTGGAGTGCTTGCCGGGTGCAACGGCTTTTGTGCCGGCTTTGGTGGATTCGGGTTTCGGTTGTGAAAGTTTTATTTTTAACGGTTTTTTGCCGCAGAAAAAAGGACGTCAAAAACGTCTTAAATTTTTATCCGAATTGGATTTAACAGTGATTTTTTACGAATCGCCGTATCGTGTTACGAAACTTTTACAAGAGATAGGAGAGTATTTCGGTAAGGACAGAAAAATTTCTGTAACGAGGGAAATATCAAAAATCTACGAAGAAACTTTGCGTGGAACCTCTGATGAACTTTTGGAGGCGTTCAAAGAGAAAGCTCCTAAAGGCGAGTTCGTTGTAGTTGTTGACAAAAAAGGCAAAAACAGTGAAACTGAAGATTGATAAGGTTTTGATAAAAATGCGTTTGGCTTGTATTGTTTTAGTTCCGTTTTTTGCAGTCTTTTCTTATTATGATGTTAATGCTCAGGGGTTGTTTAAGTCCTATGAAAAACTTTCAACGCCAGAAAAGCATTGGGTTTTGACTCACCCGTTAGCGGCGAAAAAAATTTTTAAGATAAGTTCTTTGGTCAAGGATGAGGTTAAAAAACATCAAAAAGACACTCTTTTGGATGGAGATGTTGTCGGCGGAACACTTGACGCTTTTAAGCATACGCTTTGGATGGCACTTTGCGCTCAAAAAATCGGGAAGAAAAGAGCTTTGCTTTTAGGACAGGCGCATGAAGATGGCAACCGTTTGGACTTTTTGAAAAACGGTCAGAAAAAATATATCGGTCAAGATAGTGTTTTGAGCCGTATGGATATGCTTAATAATCAAGTAGGTGCGCAAATCGGTGTTGAATATCCTAACCTCGGGGTAGATTCATTGACACAAATTGTTATAAAAAATATTGTAGAGGGTAATTGCTTTAAGGTTAAAAAAAATTCTAAACGTCGAAGCCTTGATAAGGACGGTAATATTATTGACGAAAATAAATATCCGGGAGTTTGGAATATTCCTAAAGTTTTAATAAAATCAAACGGATTAGGCGAAATATAATTTTTTTTATGTTTTGCCCAATCCGTTAAAAATTTTTCGCCCCAGAAAAAAAGAAAAAGCAATTTTATTTTTTACTCATTTTGAACAAGAAATCTTTTTCTTCTTTTGACAGGTTGCTGTAACCTGATTTGGAAATTTTATCAAGAATTTCGTCTATTTTTTGTTGGTCAGAGGCTTTCTGTTGATTGAATTCTGCATCGCTGAAATTTTGGTGCTGAGAATATTCAGTGTCTTTGTATTTATTGTATTTGACTTTCATTTTCGGTTTGCTTTTAAAAAACGAGAACAGCGAAAACAATCCGTCTACCAACTTGTTGAAACCTTCAGTTAAATCTTTGCCTTTCTTATAGTTGGTTGCGAACAAAAAGCCAAACAATGCTCCGCCTAAATGAGCGATATGTCCGCCTGCATTAGTTCCTTGAATTTGGAAAACATCAAACACAACGTATGCAATGGCTATCCATTTGAATGTTATGGGTATAATGCCGAAAAACAAAACTTTGTAATCCGGTTGCAAAATGGCAATCAAAACAATGTATGCCGTTACCGCTGCCGAGGCTCCTAAACAAACCGAACCTGCTATTGAGTTAGAAAATATCGGGAAAATATTATAACTCAATATATAAAGCAATGCTCCCGATAGTCCGCCTAAAATATAAACTCCTAACTGCTGACGGTTGTTAAGCATATATTCCAAAATTTGTTTTATGCAGAAGAGCCACAACATATTTGAGAAAATATGCCAAAAATCAATATGCAGAAACATGTAAGTCAGCGGAGTGTAAAATCTGAAAGCTAATTTGCTTATTGCCGCCGGCAGTGCAAAATATTTTACTGCTAAATTGTCCATGTATCCTTGCAGACCGAACAAATAAAACAAAACGCCTGCCACTGATATGAACAAAAATACAGCGATGTTGATAATTAGTAACTTACTAATCATCGACTGTCTGAAAGCCGTCTTTATAAAACTTGTATCCATTTTTTCTTTTTAAGCGTTAAAAAAATCGTTATGCGGGTTCCTTTTCCACCATAAAATCATAATTATACCGAAAAGCATACCGCCTAAATGTGCAAAATGTGCGATATTGTCGCCGCTGAAATCATTAACACCGAAAAACAATTCGGCTGCACCGTACAAAAGTACAAAATATTTTGCTTTTATTCCAATCGGGATAAACATAAATTGTAATTTCATGTCGGGAAACATCATTCCGAAGGCTAATAACAATCCGAATACCGCTCCTGAAGCACCTACAACCGGTCTTGCCGTGAAATTTTCAGCGGCTTTGCTTACAATGTCTTTTATCGCTTGGGCAAAGTCGGGTGAATGTTGATAATTTGTTATAAAATCGTCCAAAAGTTGCATTTTGAACAAATAACTATGTTCAGCGGCAAAAGTCCTGAGTCCTTCAACCGTCGGATTTGCTATTAAAGCCTCTGCTGCCTCTTGAGCGGGAGCTATTTGATAATAGTTTACGAGCATATTAACGATTGCCGCACCAAGTCCGCAAACGATATAATAAAACGAAAATCTTTTGCTGCCCCAGACAGATTCTATTATAGAGCCGAACTGATAAAGTGCAAACATATTGAAAAATATATGCGTAAATCCGGAATGAACAAACATATACGTAAAAAACTGATACGGTTTGAATTGTTCACTTTTTATATAATAAAGAGCCAAAGCATCTGTGGCAGGAGGGTATGCCATGCAGATTACGAAAACTATGATATTAGTAATCAGCAAATATTTTGCACAAGGTGTTAGATTCATTTATAAAAATTTTTTTTCTATTTCGTCAATTGGTAAAATTACTACCGCAGTTTTTCCGTCCGGGGAAAAATTCGGCTCTGGCGTTGCAAAAAGCGAATCTATTAGCGAACTCATTTCTTCTGTTGAAAGTTGTCGTCCCGCTTTTATGGCTTTGCGCCTTGCAATGGATTTTGCCAAAACATCTTTTATTGATGATGACAAATCTCCGTGTCCGTCTTTGTAACTGTCAATGATGTCCGTTAAAATTTCGATGGCATCGTTTTGTTCTAAATACGTCGGAATTCCTTTTAACACAGGCTCTTGCATATCCGTAAAGTCAATGTCAAAACCGATACTCGTCAAAAAATCCCTTATGTCATAAGCCATAGTGGTTGATTGCGCATCTAATGAAAGTTTTTCGGGGTATAACAGCGATTGCGTATTGTCGGCATTGTTGTCGGCAACCTCCAAAAACTTGTTGTACAAAACTCTGTAATGCGCTCTGTATTGGTCAATTATCATCAAACCCGATTTTACGGGGCTTACAATGTATTTCTCTTTTACTTGAAGAATTTTGTTGGACTCGTTAATGCTTTTTTGAGTCTCTAACGGTAGTTCCGCAATTTCTTCATTATTAGAGGTTTGATACAATTTCTGCCAATTATCGAGATTGTTTTTTGCTCGGTAATCGGTGTATTGGTTTTTGGATTCGTAATATTTTTTTTCGGTGCTTTCAAATGGGTTGTAAAACGGGTTGTAACTTACTTGAGGAGCCTCGGGCATCGGCGTATCTTTTGAAAAATACGGCATATCGGCAATTTGTGCATTCTCGAAATCCAGAGCCGGGGCAACATCGTTTTTGTTGAGCGTTTCACGGATTCCCGCTTGAAGAAGTCGGAAAATATCTTGAGCGTTTTCAAAATTTATTTCCGTTTTTGTTGGGTGTACATTAACGTCAATGGCGTGAGGGTCAATCTCAAAATACAAAAAATACGACGGTGCAGTATCGGGCAAAATCAGTTTGTCGTATGCCAACAAAACAGCTTTGTTGAAATACGGATTTTTCATGTAACGGTTGTTAACAAAAAAATACTGTTTGTCGTTACGTTTTTTAGCCGAAGATGGTTTGCCGGTAAATCCTGTGATTTTTACGATTGAAGTGTCAATTTCAACTGGAATTAAATCCGCATTGAGATTTTTGCCGGCTATTGCAATGATTCTCTGTTTAAGACTTACTTTGGGCAGAGAATAAATCATCTGCTCGTTGTGATAAAGCGAAAAGTCAATCATAGGATGTGTTAGCGCAACTCTCTGAAATTCTGTTATAATGTGTTGAAATTCAGTGGAATTGGCTTTTAAAAATTTGCGTCTTGCCGGAACGTTGAAAAAAAGCGATTTTACGGCAAAGTTAGTTCCTTTGGGCGTATTAATGGGAGTTTGACTTATAAATTCCCCGCCGCTGAAAATAACTTGCGTTCCCATTTCATCGCATTCCTGACGTGTTTTGAGTTCGACCTCCGCAACCGAAGAAATCGAGGCTAAGGCTTCACCCCTAAAACCTTTCGTATAAATGCAAAATAGGTCGTCAGTTTTATAAATTTTACTTGTAGCATGGCGTTCAAAACTCATAAAAGCGTCTTTTTCGCTCATTCCGCAACCGTTATCGACGACCTGAATAAGCGTTCTTCCGGCATCTTTGATATTGACGGTGATTTTGTCAGCACCGGCATCTACCGAATTTTCAACAAGTTCCTTTACGACGGAGGCAGGGCGTTGAATAACCTCACCCGCAGCAATCTGATTTGCCAATGCCTCCGGCATAAGTTTTATAATTTCCGCCATTTTTGTTTTTTGAGAAAAAATAAAATTACATAAAACCGAAATATCTATTAACAAAATAGCAGATTAGCGACAAAATAACAACTAAAACAAAAACACGTAAATTGCTCTGTCTTAATTCTTTGTGCTGACGTTCATAACGGCGTCTGAAAGTGCCTTTTTGTATGAGTCTGACATCTTCCGTGCCTTCTTTACCGAGTTCTTTGTTGATTTCGTCTACTCTGCGGCTGATTTCGTCTTTCACGGGGTCGTAATACCTCGGAATGTATTGAAATTCATGAATTTTGTTTTCCGGAAAAAATCTTGGTAATCCCATAGTGTTTCTAAAAATTAAAAAAGTTTTCAACCGCAAAGATAATTAATTTTTTTGATTGCAGCACAGCTCCCGCGCAAATCATTTTATGAAAAAAGATTAAAAATTCGGGTCTGTTATGTCTTTTATTGTATCTTTGTCCATGATAACCAATACGTCATAAAATTCAAGAACTTTTTCGTCAGTGAACAGTTTTCCTTTCTCGCGCCAGAGAGAAAAGGTTGTAAAATCACCTTTTAAAACATAAATGTTGTCTTCTTTGGAATCTTTGAAGAATATATCCGCGCGGTATTTTTTGTTGTGATTATATTTGTTGTCGTTGAGTTTTAGATTTAGAACAGCTTTTTTTGTTTCTTTTGACGGTATGTGTATATAACAACTGTCTGAAAATAAGAGCTTTTCTTTGTCAGTTGTTTCGTATATCGAATATTTTGTGCAGACAAGTTCTTTTTTTGTTTTGTTCTTGATTTTCAGGAAAATATAATCTGCTGCAACTTGTTTTAATTCAATCAGTTCAATCAGACTGTCGGCGGCTTTGGTTTCTTGTTTTTTGGAAATATTAACGGGCGTTTCGGGTATATTGTTCATACACGAAACGCTCATTATCAAAAAAAGTATTGAAATAATATTTTTCATTGTTAATATCGCTCTACTTCTAGACGTTTATTAATCATATATGCTTTTACGCATACACCAAGTTTTTCACCGTTATATATAACAGTCCCTCTGTTTATACCTACAGTATAACGTGTATTGATATTTTTTTTCGTCAAATAATGTCTGTTTCATTTGGTAATTTCGTGTTTTGTTTGTATGTTTGCAGAGGCTTGTGAAAGGCTCTGCGTAAAAAGTGCTAACATAAAAGTTAGAAATAAGTCAAGGTGGGGGAATTTAAAGCCGTTCCCCAGGCACCGCCGTTTACTCTGTTTTGGCAGAATTACCTTTCACTTTTATAGTTTTTCAAACATAAATTTTGTTAAGCAATACGCTAATTTTCCACCTCTTGTTTTCTTTTCAGTAAGAATTTTACCGTTTCGTAAAACTTTTTGAGGACGACACACATCGCCAACGCTCTGTTCTCCAACACTGATTTATATTTGGAGATTGTCGTATTTTTAGAGAATCTGCACATTTAAAAAAAAATTATTCATGTTATAAAAGTATTAAAATTTATTATTGCAAAGTAAAATATCTTTTTTTTGTAAAACAATTTTTTTTTGTGGAAAATGATTATATGTTTCATTTTTTTATACGCACAGGGGTTGATGTTTCTGACGAAACAACACCCCTGCCTAATATCCGTCGCCCTTACAGGGCTGTGTAGTCCCGTCAGGGACGGCGGCAATTAGGCAGGGGTGTTATGTTGCTTGCAGCATATAAACCCTTGTGTTGTGTATTATTAAAATTATTTCAACCGTTGTATGAAGTACTTAAAAGTGTACTAAAAATTATTTCATACAAAAAAAATCCGTATATTTGCGCTTAAAAAAAATGGAAACTTTCAACAATTTAAAAGGGCTTTTAAAGTTTTCTATATTAGAGAAATTCGACAATGTTTTGGATTTTGTTACGACGCGAAAAAATCCTTACGGTAAGGGAGATAACTTTAATATAGGATATTCCGGCGGCAGCGACGAGGAAACTTTTAAAAACCGTGAAATGCTTGCTAAGGCTTTGGAATTGGAGGAAAAGAATTTCGTGCTTCAAACGCAAATTCATTCCGATAATTATAAAATCGTCGGTTTAAAGGACGGTGGCAGTGGATTTTTAAGCAAGGAAACGGCTGTTAAGGGTACGGATATTTTAATTACTAACGAGAAAAATCTTTGCCTTATAACCCGTAGCGCGGATTGTACGCCTGTTTTGCTTTTTTCGCCTGAAACAGAAAGCATTGCAGCCGTTCATTCGGGTAGGGAAGGCACTTTTAAGGGCGTTGCTGTTAAGGCGGCAAAACTTTTGCATGAGAATTTTAATGCGGATTACTCTAAAATTATCGTATGTATCGGACCTTCAATAGGTTTTATGAATTACGAGGTTGATAAAAATTGTGCAGAAAAATTTGTGGAAGATTCACGTTTTTCTGCTCATACTATAAAACAAAAAGGTGAAAAATATTTTTTGGATTTAAAGACAATGATATTCGAGGATTTAATAAATTTAGGATTAAAATCTGAAAATATTGAAAAATCGGATATTTGTACTAAAAAAGAAAATCAAAATTTTTTTTCGGCGCGGTGCGGCAATCAGCAGCGTTTTTGTGCCGGAATAATGTTGAAATAGGATAAAAAAAATTAAAAGTAAAAGAGATGAAATTAAGCGTATTATCTTCAGTAATGCTAATTCCTGCGTTTTTCTTAATGAGTTGTTCGCAGGGTGGTCCGAATTTATCGGATAGCAGTAAAGCTTCAATCGGCGGTATTGCATCCGCTGATAATAATTCTGCGTCAGAGCCAATGACACGATCTCTGCCCAGAAAAAAACGTCCTAAAGCGTTTGAGAAATATAACATTTCGTTTTGGGATTCGCTCAAAACCAAAGAGCAGCACCGTTCTGCAATAAAAATGGTTGCTCTTTCACATGAATCTAACAATGAGACTTCTGATTTTTCTCAAATGAAACCTAACGAATTAGCTTTCCGCCTTGGTGCCGTGTTTGCTAATAACAGAGCGGGCAAATATCAGGAGCGTAAGGCAATTGTTGAAAGACTTTTGCCTAATATGTCTGATTTTTCGGATACTGTTGCCTTAGAAACCATGTTTCAGAAATGCGTTATGGCTGTTGAAAAAAACAAACAGTATGGTACGGCTGCAATTATGATTTCAGGATATTATTTCGAATATTTATCGCAAATAATAGAAAACGTAAACGATAATACTCATTTGCCTAACGAACAAATTCTTTCGGAAGGCATTATAAAACTCGATTCTTTGAAAAGTTATTGTAACGAAAGTTTAATGTCGGAACCCGATATTAACATTACACTTCCTATTCAAAGAATTATTGCTGCAACCGATTCTATTAAAGCAACTTACACAGAATGTCTTACCGTTGGCGGCGAAAACAAATACGATAAACTTCACGATAGAATTTTGGAAGCAGAGTCCAAAATTTTTGAAGACAGAAAATAATTCAGTTTTTCGATGGCAGGTTTTACCTGCCATTTTTTTTCTTTTTTGGGCGCAACGTAATTTGAGCCGCAACGTATTTCCAAAAATTTTTGTTTTTCGTTGATACAAACCATTGCAAAGGCGGCAGATTCCATTGTTTCGATTTCGGCAGGAAATTTTTCTAACATTTTTTTTACGTATTCTTTTTTTGTTATGCAGCGGCTGACAGTATTACAAATTGTCGGTGTTAAACCACTGAAAACAATATCGTTATGAAAATAACCGTCAGAAAAACCGAATGAATTTTTGTCTAAAAATTCTGTTCCGATAACCGAAACGAAATCTCCTTCAGGGGTTTCAAAACCGCAATCGGAGAAAGTCGTTTTTTTAACGGAATAGAGTTGTAAAAGCTCTTCGTTTTCGTTGTAAACGCCGCAAATTCCTACGAAAATTGCCAAATCATAACTTCTTTCAGAAAAAAGTTTTGTTAAATTATAAACGCTCAACCATGTGCCGACACCGCTTATAAGTATGTCCGTGGCTTGGTTTAGTTCAAAAACTTTGCCTATAGAAAAATTTCCTTCTTTCAGAATTCCCGAAAGTTCTTTTTGACAAGAGGCACAAATTAAAAGTTTTTTGTGAAGTTTCATTTTTTACGTATTTTTGTGGTCTCAAAGTTAGCAAAATATGATAGAATTAACAGAAAAAGGAGCGGAAAATTCTTCCGGTACACGATACATTAAAATAGAGCGTTACAATTCCGATACTACGCTTTCTATTGCTGATAGCGTTAAGAATATGATTTCGCAAATCGGTGAAGATACCACGCGCGATGGTCTTATTGATACGCCGATGAGGGTTTCAAAAGCGTTTCAGTTTTGTACTCAAGGTTATCAGACCGACCCGAAAAAAATTCTTGAAGGCGCACTTTTCAAAGAAGATTATTCGCAAATGGTTTTGGTGAAAAATATCGAACTTTATTCGATGTGCGAACACCATTTGTTGCCGTTTTTCGGAAAAGCGCATGTAGCCTACATTCCTAACGGTACGATAACCGGTCTTAGCAAAATTGCGAGGGTCGTTGATGCGTATGCACGTCGTTTACAAGTTCAGGAGCGTTTAACGATGCAAATTCGTGATTGTATTCAAGAGACTCTCCATCCTTGGGGCGTTGCAGTCGTGATTGAGGCTTCTCATCTTTGTATGATGATGCGTGGCGTTCAAAAACAAAATTCCGTTACCACAACATCAGCTTTTACGGGTGCATTTCTGAAAAATACTTCAACCCGTGAGGAGTTTTTAAGGTTGGTGAACGCAAATTTGCATTGAAGAAAAAAATTAAGGGGCTATGTTTTTTATAGTCCCTTTTCTTTTAAATATGCTTTTCCGACCTCGCAGAGTTCCTTATAAAAATCTTTTCCGAAGGCTTGGGTTATAGGCTCTTGTAAAAATTTATAACAAGGAATACCTATCTGAGTCCCGTTTCTCATTGCTGATTTGCAGATATGCCAGCGGTGAAATTTTATGGCTTTGAAAGGTCCTACTTTGTCGATTCTAATCGGATACAGATAACATGAAATAGGTTTGCGCCATGAAGTTTTTCCCTCTAAAAATGCTTTTTCGTAAGCGCACATTGCAATTCCGTCTTGGTGTGTAACGTATGCACATTCTGCGCCCTCTACTAATGGCGTGCCGAGGTCACCGTCAGAGTCTATTACGCCGAAACCTTGTTTTTCAACAGCTTGGATATTTTTTTCTTCCAAATACTCTTTGGCAAAAGGAAAATCTCTTTCCAAATCGTCTAACTCTTTTTCCAAAAGCGGTGCGCCGGAATCTCCTTCTATGCAACATTCTCCTTTACAGGCTTTTATGTCGCAGACAAATTTTTGTAAAAAAATATCTTCGTCAATTAATATGTCGTTGAGAATTAACATCTTTTTTTATTTTTTTTCTTGCGGCAAAGTTAATCATTATACTTGAAACCAAGAAAAAAAGTTTTTTTTGTTTACTCCTAAAAAAATTTATACTTTTGCACCACCACTAACGGCGTTTTTTTTGACGCTAAAAAAAGTTAAAAAAAAGATATGCAATTACTTGAATTTGAACAGCCTATACAGGAACTTGAAGAACAACTCTCTAAGGCGGAGGAAATCAAAAAGGCAGGTTCCGTTGATATTGACAGCACGATTTCAGAGCTGAAACAAAAAATTGTCAATACCCGTAAAGAAATTTACGAGAACCTTACGCCTTGGCAGAGGGTTCAGGTTTCAAGACATCCGGAAAGACCTTACACATTGGGTTATATCCGTCATATTTGCGACGAGTTTATAGAGCTTCACGGCGATAGAAATATCAAAGACGATACTGCTATGGTCGGTGGTTGGGGTATGGTTGATGGTAAATCTATTATGTTTATCGGTCAGCAGAAAGGCGAAAATACCAAATTGCGTCAATACAGAAATTTCGGTATGGCTAATCCTGAAGGTTATCGCAAAGCCCTCAGACTTATGCGTATGGCTGAAAAATTTCAGAAACCTATTGTAACTCTTATTGATACTCCCGGCGCATACCCTGGTTCTGAGGCTGAAGAACGCGGTCAGGCTGAGGCAATCGCAAGAAACATTTATGAAATGTTCAGAATTAAAGTGCCTATCGTATGTATCGTAATCGGTGAAGGTGCATCGGGCGGTGCTATCGGTATCGGTGTGGGTGATAGAGTTTTTATGTTGGAAAACACTTGGTATTCGGTTATTGCACCGGAGAGTTGTTCAAGTATTTTGTGGAGAAGTTGGGATTTCAAGCGTGAGGCAGCCGCAGCTTTGAAACTTACCTCTAACGATATGCTTAGCAATAAGTTAATTGACGGTGTTATAAAAGAACCTGATGGAGGCGCACACAGCAATCCTCAAGAAATGTATGCTACCGTTAAGAAAACTATACTTGATACAATCAACGAATTGGAAAAAATTCCGACTGAAGAATTATTGAAACAACGTTTGGATAAATTCTGCGCTATGGGCGTTTATAACGAATAAGGAGGAAACTGTTTATGCCGGCAACTGCAAATGAAAATAGTCAGCCCCAAAAACGCACAGACCGTTCTTTGGTAATTCATCAAAACGACCAATACGGAAGAATACCACCGCATGATTTGGCTTTGGAGGAATTTGTGCTCGGTGCTATAATGGTGGAGGAGGGCTCGGAAATTGACGTTTTCAATATTCTTTCTCCTGATAGTTTTTATACCGATGCCCACAGAAAAATTTATGAGGCAATTCTAAAACTTTCATCGGCACAACAGCCGATTGATATGTATACCGTCATTGAGCAGTTGTCGAAAAACGGGACACTCGAAGATGTCGGCGGTGCTTATTATATAGCATCACTGACAGAAAAAGTCGGTTCGGCGGCTCATCTTGAATTTCATTCAAGAATTCTTCAGCAAAAATATATTGCCCGTCAATTAATAAAAATTGCAACTGAAATCGAAGATCAATCATACGATCCGACAGCGGAAGTTGATGACATTTTGTCATATTCCGAAAAATCTATTTTCGATTTGGCTAACGGTAACATCAAGACGCAAACCAAATCAATGTCAGATGTTTTGAAGGAATCTTTAAAACAAATTGAGGATGCGGGAAAACGTGAGGACGGCCTTTCTGGCGTGCCTTCGGGTTTTACCTCTTTGGACAAGATAACGCAGGGCTGGCAAAATTCCGATATGATTGTCGTTGCAGCACGTCCTGCGATGGGTAAAACGGCTTTCATTCTTTCAATGGCGCGTAATATGACGGTTAATTTCAAAATTCCCGTTCTTATTTTCTCCCTTGAAATGTCGGCGGTTCAGTTAGTGAACCGTTTAATAGTCAGCGAGTCAGAACTCTCTTCTGAAAAAATACGTACAGGTAAACTTGAGGATTACGAATGGACTCAATTAGACAACAAAATCAAAAATCTTCAAGACGCACCTTTATATATAGACGATACGGCGGCAATTTCTCTTTTTGAATTGCGGTCAAAATGTATCCGTCTTAAAATGCAGCATAATATCGGAATGGTTATGATTGACTATTTGCAACTTATGTCAGGTCCGCCTGAGGTAAGAGGCAACCGTGAACAGGAAGTTTCTACTATTTCCCGCGGTATCAAACAGTTAGCAAAGGAAATTAACGTGCCGATAATTGCATTGTCACAGCTTAGCCGTAGTACGGTTTCCAGAGGTGGAGATATGCGTCCTCAGCTTAACGACCTTCGTGATTCTGGAGCTATTGAGCAGGATGCGGACATTGTTTGTTTTATTCACCGTCCCGAATATTATGGTATGCAACAAGATGCTGAGGGAAATTCTACTCAAGGTTTAGGACAGGTTATAATCGCAAAACACAGAAACGGTGCTACTTGCGATGTTAATTTGAGGTTTAGGGCGGAGTTCGCACGGTTTGAAGAATGGGATTCTTTAGGTCTTAGTCAAGCCGGTTTGCCTGCTATTGACTCTTCAGGAAATGCTTCCGTGGAGCTAAGTTCCTCTATTGAAAGTTTGAGCGGTCTTGGTGTTCCTCCTCCTATTACGCCTATGGGTGATGCCCCGTTTTAAGATGTTTCCTTATTGTTGAGGCTTGGGTAAGAGAATAACAAGAAACAAAGACTATGAACAAAATACTATTAACCATATTATTATTTTTGTTGCCATATATGTCTTTCGGTTTAAAAATTTTGATACCGATGGACGAGGCGCAGACAAATCATTTGAAAGCCTACGGTGTTTGTTATGCTGTTTTGGAGAAAGGTGGTTCGGCACAGTGGCTTTTAAATTATCGCGGCGGAAGTTTTTTGACGGATTTTTCCGAGGACATTGCAAAAATTTGTAGGGTCAGAAACGTTAAATTTGAACAAATAGCCGATGCTGCAGCGGAGCATATCCTTTTAGAAATTTCGCAAAACGATGTTAATATGGAGCAGATAAAATTGGAAAAAGCTCCGAAAATTGCTGTTTATGCTCCTAAAACTTACAAACCTTGGGACGATGCCGTGATGCTTGTTTTAACATACGCTGAAATTCCTTACACCGTGGTTTATGATGAGGAGATTTTAACCGGTGAACTCTCAAAATACGATTGGTTACATGTTCACCATGAGGATTTTACGGGACAGTTTGGAAAATTTTATGCTATGTACAAAAATGCTCCGTGGTACAAAAATCAAGTTACGGAATTTAACGCTTTGGCTCAGAAAATGGGTTTTAACAAGGTTTCGCAACTCAAACTTGCCGTTGCCAAAACGATGAAAGAATTTGTCGGAAACGGTGGTTTTATGTTTGCAATGTGTTCTGCAACTGACAGTTTTGACATAGCTTTGGCAGCAGAGGGGGTTGATATTTGTCAGCCGATGTTTGACGGTGATCCTATTGACCCGGATTGTCAGAAAAAATTGGACTTTTCCAAAACGTTTGCTTTCAAGGACTTTACTTTGGAACTTAATCCTAACATTTACGAATATTCCGACATTGATGCAACACGAACAAGAAGAGTTACGCAGGATAACGATATTTTTACGCTTTTTGATTTTTCAGCGAAATGGGATCCCGTTCCTACGATGTTGTGTCAAAACCATGTTTCTGTGATTGACGGTTTTATGGGGCAGACAACGGCTTATAACAAAAAAGTTTTGAAATCTTCGGTTTTGATTATGGGCGAAAACAAAGCCGCTAACGAGGCGCGTTATATTCACGGGGAATACGAAAAGGGCACGTGGACTTGGTATGCCGGACATGACCCTGAGGACTATACGCATTATGTTGGTGACAAACCTACGGATTTGGATTTGCACCCGAATTCACCGGGATTCCGTCTGATTCTCAATAACGTACTTTTCCCCGCTGCAAAAAAGAAAAAAATGAAGACCTAAAAGTCGAAAACGTTTCTTAAAATCCAAAAGGCTATAATTGTAATTAACAGAAAAGAGCAAGCGTAAATTCCTGTTATTTGTTTTGAAAGTTTCGGAAATTTTTCTTCGATGAATTTTATTTTTAGGATTATAAGTAAGAAAACATAACCGGTCATCAAATACAAAAGCGGATTTTGTAAAAATGATTTTTTGATTTCTCCTTTCAATAGATAATGCAACGCCCTTTGACCGCCGCAACCCGGACATTTGTAACCCGTTGCGGTATAAAAAATACATTTGGGCATTACTTTTGAATTTTCCGGATTGTTGTTATAATAAAATTTTAGGATTAGCACCATAATTATTAATGCTGCTAATCCTAAAATTATTATGATTAATTGCTTTATTTTCATGAATTTTTTATCGAAGGTGTGGTAACGCATTGAAAAATCCCACAACTACAACGTACGTAATCATCGCAAGAAGTCCTAAAACAGCTCCTACGATAATCCATGTTTTAGCATCTTTGTATTTTTTGCGGGATTGTTCATAATTACCTTTTGCCCATTCTATTTCAGAACGGAGAGTCATTATGATTCCGACAATACCCGTTATGTTACAGCACAAGAAATTTGATATTACTGCCCAAACCAACAATGTTTGAAAATCAGGCGGTACTTGATAATTCTTCTCTCTACTATCATCGGAATTATTAGATTTGGTTGGCGGCGGCGGACTTATTTCTGACTGAGTG
>JAEEGL015264287.1_pt1 | contig 15853 bp, 15 predicted proteins | sample 9134231 | NCBI WGS metagenome assembly JAEEGL01 (sample SAMN16246548, study PRJNA631951) | gut metagenome | biome: gut microbiome; feature: rumen; material: fiber-attached | host: Bos | place: Iran: Karaj | collected 2018-10
GATAAAGGTGTGGGTTTTATTATTGCTACGGGCAGAAACGACATCCTTGCGCGCGAGTATGCCGAGGAACTGGAGCTTGATGCGCCTATAATCGGCTGCAACGGGGCTACCGTGTCCGATTTTTCGCTTGGCGATGACAGATTTTTATTTGTCAATGCCATAAATGATGCGGCAGTTGCGCGTGTGATAGATTATTTTGAGGAAAATAAGCTGTTTTTCAAGCTTATGACTACAGACTGCTGCTACACAAACGACGAAGAGGCAATGAGGCTGAGAATATCGCAGATAGTAAAGGAATACACCCATGTACTGAAATATGATTTTCCGTATCATTTCTGCAACAGTATCGGCGAACTGCGCGGCATTAAAAATGTGCTGAAAGTCAGCTTTATAAATGATGACGATGCTCTGAGAATGAAAGTCCATGACGAATTGCAGGGCATAGACGGGCTGAATGTGCATGCGGCGGGCTTCAACTGTATAGACATAATAGCTGTCGGCAGCACCAAAGGCGAGGCTTTGCAGGCTTATGCCGAGAAAAAGGGCATAAAGCGCGAAGAGATAATAGCCTTTGGCGACGGCGAAAACGATATCAGCATGATAGAATATGCGGGTATCGGCGCGGCTATGATAAACGGCGATGAAAAACTGAAAAAGGCTGCCGATGTGATAACAAAATACGACAATACTAACGGCGGTGTCGGTCTGACCCTTGCCGAAATTTTTGGAGAGAAATTATGAGCAATACAAAAAAACTGACTTTGATAGGTATGCTGTCGGCAATGGCTTATATAGTGATGCTGGCAGTCCATGTAAAAGTGTTCAATTTTCTGACTTTTGACCCGAAAGATGCGGTCATTTCCGTGGGCGGTTTTATTTTGGGTCCGTTTACGGCGTTTCTCATATCTTTTGTTGTAAGCCTGATAGAGATGTTTACGGTAAGCGAGACCGCATATATCGGCTTTTTTATGAATTTGATATCCACTTCGGCTTTTGCGTGTACGGCGGCGTTTGTGTATAAAAGAGTACATACTTATAAGGGCGCAGTTATCGGGCTTGTGCTGGGTATTTTATGCTCAACGGCTATGATGCTTTTGTGGAATTATATTGTGACCCCGTTTTATATGGGTGTGCCCAGAGAACAGGTTGCGGCTATGCTGCCGACGGTCTTCCTGCCGTTTAATCTTGTCAAGGGTATAATAAATATGGCACTTTCGCTTATGATATATAAGCCGCTTATTACGGTTTTAAGAAATACGGGTATTGTTATGCCGTCTAAAAACGCAGGCAGCGGCAAGTTTAATATATGGATGTATCTTGTGGGTGTGGTATTGCTTGTTATCGGCATTGCGGCGCTTATTATGATAAATTCAAACGCAGGATGAAAAGATTATAGGGCTGGCACTCGTGAGGGTTTCAGTCCTGTTTTTGTAGTTAGCGACAATTTGTCATAAAATATAAAAGGTGATAAAAATGAAAAAACTTTTGATAGACGTGCTTTCGGGATACATCCGTGCGGCGCTGCTGGTGAACGGCGAGTTGACGGAGTTCGCGGCGGAGGACAGAAACGACGCACCGCAGGCGGGCGACATCTTCTCGGGCAGAGTTATGCAGATAGTGAAAAAACAATACGCCTTTGTGGATATAGGCTCGGAAAAGAATGGTTTTTTGCAGCTTAACGGCAGGAATATCCAACAGGGTCAATCCCTTGTCGTTCAGGTCGAAAAGCCCGCCTATGACGAAAAAGGCGCAGCCCTCACAACGGATATTTCAATAGCGGGGCGGTTTGCGGCGGTAACGACCGATAAAAACGGCATCGGCATTTCCCGTAAAATAACCGATGATGGTTTGCGCCAACACCTTAAAGAAGTCGTTTCCTCGGCGCTTACGGACGGATTTAATGCGGTAGTGCGCACCAACGCCGCCGAAACGGACGAAAACGAGATAGTTTCGGAAATATCGGAAACCCAAAAATTCCTGTCCGATATACTCACAAAAGGTCAATTCGCCAAACCTCCGTACTGCCTTTACCGCGCCCCTCGTGAGGTGCATAGGCTTATTCGCGATTGCCTTGATACCGGTGATGAGATCATTGTAAATGACGAGGCATATTTTAACGACGTGTCCCGCATTTTTAAAAACACGACCTTCTATACCGCCGATATGCCGCTTTTTATGGAATATGGCATAGAAAGTGCAATAGAGAAACTTCTGCAAAGAAAAGTATGGCTTGACTGCGGCGGTTTTCTGATTTTTGACTATACCGAGGCTATGACAGTTATAGATGTAAATTCGGGCAAATTCACAGACGGCGGCGATAAGCAAAAAACCGCACTGAAAGTCAATATTCAAGCCGCAAAAGAAATTGCCCGCCAGTTAAGGCTTCGTAATTTAAGCGGCATTATCATAGTCGATTTTGTCAATATGAAAAATAAAGAGGATATACAGCTGCTTGAAGATGAACTGAAAAAGGCAATATCTTCGGACCGACTAAAGACTGTGTACATCGGCATGACCGAGCTTGGCTTAGGCCAGCTGACCCGCCAAAAACAAAGTGTTCCCCTGCATAAACTCTTCTCCCGCCCATGCCATAACTGCAAGGGCAGCGGCATAACACCAAATTTTAGGTATATCTCGGGTCTGATAAAAAATAAGGTCATTTATATCCTGTCACAGACCGTCTTTGATACCGCGGTCATAAAAGCGGGCAGGGAACTTGCAAATTATCTCGAACACTCGTCCGACCTTGAAGAGACCGCCCGAAAATATGCTAAAAATATAAAAATAGAAATCATCCCGACTGCCGCAGCGGACTACTTTGAAGTAGGACACTAAAATATACACACTAACCGTCCCCGTGTGTACATAGGACCAAGTGCATTTGTTAGTGAAGAAGAATTGGCTAATACGATAGCTCATGAGTTGAATCATGCAAGAAGTTTTATAAAAGGGGGCGATGCTCCCGAAAAGGGTATTTATGGAGAATACCATGCAGGTGACACATTAGCAAAATATATACGAGGAGAAATACAAATGTGGAAAGATTACGACAGTAGTATTGAGAAGATATATTTATCTTTTAAAAGTGAAAAAAATTTTCCGACAATATGTCCCGTGTGCAACGAAATGAATACGCATATATATATGCATATTCATAATTATAAAACAAGAAAAGGTGGTTTATGGATTTGGTGTAGTAAATGTCGTTTGTTTTTTCATAGTGCAATCATAATTCCGGAGTATTGGGAAAATTGCACATTAGTAGAAGATGACAAACTGTATGCCGTTCCGGAATATTTAGATGAAATAAAAGGAATAATTGATGCTCATGTAAATAATATTAAAAGTCATATAGTGGAACGTTAGAGTCGAGTTATATCAGGGAACTGTTGTAGCCATACGGGGATTGAGGCATATATACACACGGGGACGTTTCTTTTGTGTACGTTATATAGTATGGTGTATAACAAATATCACTAAATGTCGTACACAGAAGAACCGCCCCCTGTGTATGGCTATGCTTCGGGTGTGTTAAAATAATCTATAATACCCATATAAACGGCTCGGGCTATCTGTTTTTGGTAGTCGGGGTCGTTTAATTTTTTGTTTTCTTCGGGATTGCTGAGAAAACCGCACTCGACGATTATGCTTGGAGTACCGGTCTTTTTTAGTATATAGTAGCTTGAATTGGCCTTGGCTTCGCGGGTGTTGTCGGCATCGGCATATTCTTTTATGCGTTTTTGGACGAGTTTGGCAAGTTTTTTGCCCTCTTCGCTTTCCTTGTAATAGAAAACCTGCGCCCCGTGAACATTGGGTGACGGGTAGCTGTTCTGATGTATGCTGACAAAAACATCGCAATTGCCGCCGAGTTTTACCCTTTCTTTCATATCGCCGTTTTTGGTGCGTGCAAGCGCTTCGTCTTCTATCCTTGTCATACCGACATCCGCGCCGCTCTGTTCAAGATACCCCTGCAAAAGTTTTGCTATTTCCAGATTGACTGTCTTTTCCTCTGTACCGTCATCGTCTGCCTTGCCGGGGTCAAATCCGCCGTGACCTGCATCTATAACTATATGCTTTTTTTGTACCGACATGGCGGCCGTGTCCGCTGTTTGCGTAAAATAGACCTTTGCCGTGCCTATAAAAATAAGCAGGATGTAAAAATATGTCAGAATACTGCTTTTGCTCATAAAACCACCTCGCCTATAAGTTCCGCAAGAATTTCGATGCTGTTTTTGACTTCTTCTTTGGTGTTGGTCTGTGCGCCAAGCTCAATGAGCATACTTTTGTCGAGCATATGCAGGGAGTAGCGGTAGGCGTTGAGATAAATTTTACGGCTCACACCCGGATATTTTTCATCAAGCGCCAGCTGCATTTTAAGGCTTAAAGCCAGATTCTGTTCCAGATACGGATTTTCAAGCCCTACGGGAACGGCACGGCCGCCCTCGTTCTTTTGGCACAGGCCGTTAAAAAACATTATCTTTGCATAGCTTTTCCCGCCGACATTTTTCACAAGCCGAATATTGTCGCTCACGCCGTCGCGGTGCAGGTCGATACAAAGCCGTATAGACGGGTTCTCCTTTAAAATTTGTTTTATGTATGGCTCACAGCGCTCGTAAGCCCCGTTTCTTTGTATCTTCCCGTCCTGCATATCAAAATCCTCGGTAACATGCAAAACTTTTATACCATAGTTTTGCTCCAGCAGAGTTTTCAGATATTCGCCCGCACCGCAGACCCCCTCGGCCTTGCTTTTGCTGTCGGCGTAAAGTTCGTTTGCATGGGTATGAAATATCAGTATGGTCGGTTCGTCGGCGCTTTTTTGTATATGACAGTCTGTGGCAAGCAGTTTTTTCGTGTCAAACAGATCGTTTGTCATTATGGTCTTTTTGTCCACGGCATAGACGTACTGCATCAAAGACGGAATATCGGTCAGGCTTTTAATATCATACTTTACGGGCTCAAAATCTTCAAGGTTCGCCTGTGACGCAAGTCCCGCGGGAGCAAGTTCATAGAACAGGGCAGGGGCAACTTCCTGCGTTTTGGCTTTTTTGGGCCTGAAATACACGCAGGACAGCACAAGCAGAAAAGCGGGAACAAGCAGAAACTTTGTATTTTTTAAGTGCAATTCTATCCCCTCTTTTCCGCTATTTCAAAACCCACGCAAGCGCATACAGCACCGCAAGCCCGGGTGCTCCGAGCAGGGCGCAAAAGACAGTTGTAAACAGATTTATCCCGACCCCTATCTCAAACGGCGACAAAAGCACATCCGCCGCAAATATCGCCGCCGCACCTGCTCCCATGCGCATCAGAAATCTGAAAAAACGCATCATACCACCTCGGTCTCGGCAAGACTCTCGCGGCAGAGCTTGATATAATAATTGTACTTGTGCTGTAAAGACTTTATCTCGTAAATAAGGCTGTCTATCATATCGTCGTCCGTGGCATAGTTAAGCCTGTGCCGTGCGGTCGCAAGCTGCTCCTTTATAATATCTATGGCTTCGCTCCATTGTCCTCTCATACTTATCTCTCCTGTTCAAAAGTTTCTTGTATAAAAATTATATGCCGCATTACAAACGAAAATACTTATAAAAAAATGGGTAAAGATTGATATGAAAGTATCAAAGTTATAGATGTAATAGTATAAATGCAAAATAGCGGATATAAGTTTGAAAATATGATAAAACAGCGGTTATTGTGCATAATAGACAAAATAAAAAATTTTTTTTGAGTATTTTACCACTTTAAATCCACCGCAAAATATGTTATTATTTTAACGAACTTAAACAATAACTATTTTTTACATCGTTCAATTATTATTTTTTTTGGAGGAATTTTTTATGGCAAGATTTACTTTACCCAGAGACTTGTTTCACGGAAAGGGTGCTTTGGAAAATTTAAAGAACCTTAAGGGCAAAAAGGCCGTTATAGTAGTGGGCGGCGGTGCAATGAAGCGCGGCGGTTTTTTACAGCGTGCGGAAGATTATCTGAAAGAAGCAGGCATGGAAGTTATGCTTATCGAGGGTGTTGAGCCCGACCCGTCCGTTACGACCGTTATGAACGGTGCAGCTAAAATGATCGAATTTGAGCCCGACTGGATAGTAGCTATGGGCGGCGGCTCGCCTATAGATGCGGCTAAGGCTATGTGGATAAAGTATGAATATCCCGATTGTACTTTTGAGGATATGTGCAAGGTATTCGGTATTCCCGAACTGCGCAAAAAGGCTCATTTCTGTGCTATCCCGTCAACATCGGGTACGGCGACCGAGGTTACGGCTTTCTCTATCATCACGGATTATGACAAGGGTATCAAATATCCTATCGCAGATTTTGAAATAACACCCGATGTGGCTATCGTTGATGCAGATCTTGCGGAAACAATGCCCCAGAAGCTTACCGCTCATACAGGTATGGATGCTATGACTCATGCTATCGAGGCTTATGTTTCCACAGCAAACTGCGATTATACTGATCCTCTTGCTATCCATGCTATAGAAATGATCCAGGCCGACCTTGTTAAGTCCTATAACGGCGATATGGATGCACGCGACAGAATGCACAATGCACAGTGCCTTGCAGGTATGGCTTTCTCCAACGCTCTGCTTGGTATCGTACATTCTATGGCGCATAAAACAGGTGCTATTTTTGCGGACTATGGCGCTCATATTATCCACGGTGCGGCTAATGCCATGTATCTGCCTAAGGTAATTGCGTTTAATGCCAAAGACGAAACGGCTAAAAAGCGTTACGGCGTAATTGCCGATTATATGCACCTTGGCGGCGCAAATGACGACGAAAAAGTTAAACTGCTTATAGATTATTTAAGAGGTATGAACGACAAACTCAACATTCCTCATTGTATCAAGAATTACGGTGCCGACAGCTTCCCGACAGAACAGGGCTTTGTTCCCGAGGATGTTTTCCTTGAAAGACTGTCCTCTATCGCAGCAAACGCTATCGCAGATGCCTGCACAGGCTCAAATCCGCGTCAGCCATCTCAGGAGGAAATGGAAAAGCTGCTTAAGTGCTGCTACTATGATACAGAGGTTGATTTCTGATAACCGACTCTCCTTTATACAACATATAACACTACAAAAAGGACTGCCGTAATTGCGCGGCGGTTCTTTTTGGTGTTTGACAAATTATCATTTGACTGTCTTTTTTTGCAGGGGCTCTGCCCCTGCACCCCGCCCACGGCTACGCGCCGCAATGATCGCGCTTTTCAAAAAAGTGGGTCAAAACATATTGCGCGAATAAGGATTAACTAAATTTGAAGTCATTCTCCGCGGCGGATTTATTGTACCGCAAATTATCATTTGCGACAGGGTTAAAATTGAAATTTGATGGGGCGTTGATGTGGGCTTATGCGCAGTATAAAAAGCTGTCCCTTTAGGGAAAGTGGCGCCGTTTGCGGCGTCGAAAGGGTGATTCCTACGGGGTTTTTCCACCCTTCAGTCGCGCTTCGCGCGCCAGCTTCCCTAAAGGGACGCCTTTAAAATGCAGTCATCAACACCCCGTCAAATTCCAATTTTCTTTACTTATCATTCCGATATGTATTACAAAACCCCGTCCATCGGACGGGGCTTTGTGTGTCTTATTCGCCAAAATCAAGACTAAGTGCTTCAAGGTCTTCCTGTGTACCTGTAGCACCGCTTATCATTATTATGTCTTCACCCTTGAATTCTGTTATGCAAACTACGGGTAAATCGTATGTTTTCTTCATGATATATTATTCTCCTTTCGGTAATCAGCTTAACACTACTTTGGCAGCTGCTTTTGTCTGAACAGCCGCAAGATCTGAGGGTAAACCTTTGGTTATATTAACTTTGTAGCCATATACATAGTCGGTTGCTGCGCCGCCAAATTCGGAAGCATCATACTCAGTATTGTTGATAGATACTTTCTGATATACAGTACCAACAGCTTTGCCGTCCACGGTAAGAGAGTTTGCGGATGTTGCTTTTGCCTGCGGTATAACAACTATAACATATAAGTTGTCACCTGTGGACTTAACAGCAACGGGAGTTGTAGCTGTTGCGTTTACTGTTCCCTCGGCAAGAATGTCACCATAAGAAGCAGAAAAATCTGAGTAGAAAGATTGGTTTGTTAAAGTTACTTTTATTTCATCGTCTTTCTGAACTGCGACTTCAACTTTGTATTCACCTGCTGCTTTATCTTTTTCAAAACTTGCTTTCTCTGTACCATTAACAGCAACAGCTAATTTTATTGTTTCTGCACTAACATTGTTTATGTTGCTGACATTAACAGTAAATGTGAGTTTTCCGCCTTTCTTGGCATTAAAGCTTACAAGATTGCCAGTTGTTTTTGGACCGGCACTACTGTACCAGTCAGAAATGCTGCCAGCTAAAAATTTTACACCACTATCGGTGTCGGTAAATTCTACGTTGGTTTTTCTGTAAAGACCCGAATTTGCTGTCCATTTTTCCATACAAGAATCTTTGCCGTTAAATGTAAATCCACCATCATCACTTACTGTAACAGGAGTAATTGGGTTGAGTGTAATGTTAACGGATTTTGTGTCTGCGGAATCAATTGTAAAGCTGTCTGCGGTATATACATAAGAACCTTTAGCAGATACTGAATATGTTTTTCCTACAGTAAGTTCAACATCACCAGCAGTAAGTTGTTCTAATGTATATGCGGTTGATGTGTTTGATGTTAAAGTTATCTCTAAATTTGTATCATTTGATTTGTAACCCGTAACATTAATTGTTGGTTTGATTTTTGTCTCTGTTACTGTGGGTGCGTTTGAGGTTACAAGCGTGATTTGCTTAAGATATGTGTTGGTTGTTGCAGTTATACATATGCCTTTTGTTAAATCTGTTCCATCACCAAAGTTTGTTACATCTGCAGCAGAAACCTGATATTCTGCGTTATTTGTTGTTCCGGATTGTACCATCTTACTGGTATCAGCACCAACAACATTATATGAATTTTCAGCTGTACCGCTATATCCTGTTATTGTAATAGTATCACCTTCAGCATAAGCCGGAACATAAATTTTAGCGCCTGCATTAAATTGATTATATGAAGCGTTATTTACTGTGAATTTTTCATTTGTTGCATCAACATATATATTTATACCACTTATATCGGACTCAATGGAACCCTTATTTCCCTTACTATAGCCTTGGTTTAAGCAGCCTGTGCCAGAACCAAATTTCCAGTTGGCTGTCGTCGTATCCGCAAATACATTCACCGTCATCAATGCTCCGACTGCTGCCACGGTCGCAATCGCTGTACAGAGCAGTCTTTTTAAAGTTTTTCTCATTTTTCAGTCTCCTTTCGTATCGTATAAAAAGATACTTGGTTTTTGGTTCACGTTGTGTTATTCGTGCGCGTTTTTTAGGGCTTATCCCTTAAATGTGGTATTATTATATAATAAAACCCCTTGATATTCAAGAGGTTTTATAGTAATTGCACAAATTTTGTTAGTATTCAATATATGACACAATGTAAGACTTTTTGATTTTTTGTGGAATATTCAAAGTTATCTTAAAACCTTAATTCCTTGGCAGGAACATCAAAAATGCTGCGAACAGAACGGCGAGGATATATATCACATAATTTATCCTATGGCCTTTACCCGCAAAGATATGGGTCATAAGATAGATAATGATACCAAAGGCGATACCCGTCAGAAGACTTCCCGTAAGGGGCATAAGTATAATGGTAAAAACCGCGGGAACGGCTTCTATGGGCTTATCAAAGTCAACGTCGTTCATCACATTCATCATCAGCACACCCGAAATTATAAGTGTTGTCGCAGTAGCTGCCGAGGGCACAAAGCCCGCAAGGGGAGCGGAGACGGATGTAAGAATAAATAAAATTCCCGTCAAAACGGCTGTCAGTCCCGTGCGCGCGCCCTCTATTATGCCCGCGGTGCTTTCTATATATGTAGAAACATTGGTCGTACCGAGCAATGCGCCCGCCGCTGTCGTCACGGCATCGACTTCAAGTATGCGGTGTGTTCTTTCGGCGATACGCGCGTTTTCCTTTTTTAAAATATGCCGTGTGGCAAGCAGCATGGACATAGTTTCAAAAATATCCATAATGCAAATGGCAAACAGTATCACGGCGAGAGTGGAAAAGGACATAAGCCTTGATTTGGGGTCGCTGCCTGTTATAAGCCCCGAAAAATCCATGCGGAAAAGTACCGAGCGAAACGGGATGTCAAAAAAATTGACACTATGCCCCAAATGCAGCAGTCCAAGTGGTACGGCAAGGATAATGCAGACTATTTTTCCTATGAAGACAGCGCCGTGAACGTGCTTGTCAAGCAGAATGGTTATCAGTATCACACCCGCTATGGCAAGCCATGCGCTTCGGGTGTCGTGTGAGTGGACGGCAAGCATATCAAAAAGGTGTATTCCGCCCTCGTCAAATGCTATTATATGCGCTTTTTGCAGCCCCGTATAAGTAATGAACATACCGATGCCCGCCGTTACGGCATATTTTAAATTCCGCGGTATTGCGCTGTGTATACGGGCTTCAACACCCGTTGCCGACAGGATAAAAAAGCAGATACCCGAAATAAAAATTATCGCGAGCGCCTGATAGTAGGTGTAGCCGAAATTCTGACATACTGTGTAGACAACAAAGGTCGCTATGGCAAGGCTCGGCCCTTGTACAAAGGGCATATTTACGGTCATGCCCATTACTATAGACCCGATCCCCGCCGCCCAGAACGATGCCGCCGTCAGTGCTGTTAAAAACTGCCCTGCCGTAACATTATTGAATAATACGGCGGACTGCACCAACTCGCCGTTTGCATCTATCGCGCCCGGAAATGAGCCCACTATGACCTCGGGTACAAGCGACAGAAGATACAAAAGCGTGAAATAATTGGTTATGGCGGCTATCAGCTCCCGCCTTATGGTCGTATTGTGTTTTGAAAGATGAAAATAATTTTCAAGCAAAAGGCGAATTTTTTGCATAAAAAACCCCCGTTTCATACGATATAATCAAGTATATCATATAAAAGGGGGAAAAACAAGGTCACATCTTTAGTATTCTCAATGAATTGAGTACCGCCAGCAATGCCGTACCGACATCGGCAAAGACCGCAAGCCACATATTTCCAAGACCTACGGCCGCAAGTACAAGCACAATAAACTTGACTGCAAGCACAAAGACAACATTTTGTTTTAAAACAGACATAGTCTTGCGGGAAACCTCGACTGCGCGCAGAACAGCCGAGGGCTTATCGCCCATAATGACCATGTCCGCCGCTTCTATTGCGGCATCGCTGCCTATACCGCCCATGGCGATACCCACATCCGCTCCCGAAAGTACGGGCGCATCATTTATGCCGTCACCCATAAAAGCGGTCAGGCCGTGCTTTTTCTTCCAAGTGTTCAATTCGTTCAGCTTGTCGCCGGGCAAAAGTTCGCATTTTATTTCCGCAATACCCGCTTTTTTTGCCGTTTCCTCGGCGTTTTTACGCGTATCGCCCGTAAACATCACGCTTTTTATGCCCTGTGCCGCAAGTCCGCGCACAGCAAGGGCGCTGTCTTCTTTTAAAGTGTCCGAAAGTGTGATACTTCCGATAAGCTTGCCGTCCAGCGCCGCATAAACATCGGCATCTTTGTTGTCAACAGCTATGCCGTATTTTTCCATTAAGGCACGGCTGCCCACATAGGCGCGTTTGCCGTTATAAATGCCCGTCAGACCGAAACCGCCTATTTCTTCAATATCTTCGGCGGGTGCGGGATTCTTCCCGTATGCCGCTATTATCGCTTTTGCGATAGGGTGGGTGGAATACTGCTCCAGAGCCGAAGCAAGCTCCAATGTTTCGCTGTTTGCCGAATTAACGGTAAATTCGCCTGTTGTCAGCGTTCCCGTTTTGTCAAATATCACATTTTTGATTTTGGAAAGGGTCTGTATATAGCTGCTGCCCTTTATCAGTATTCCTTGTTTTGAAGCCTTGCCTATGCCGCTGAAAAAGCATAACGGCACGGAAAGAACCAATGCGCAGGGGCAGGAAGCTACCAAAAATATAAGCGCGCGTTTTATCCATTGTGCATCAAAACCCGTAAATATACAGGGAATAACGGCCAATAAAACCGCAAGAATAACGACAACGGGCGTGTAGATACGCGCAAAAGCCGTGATAAAATTCTCTGCTTTTGCTTTGTGTGCCGCAGCGTTCTCCGTCATTTCCAGTATGCGCGCACAGGTGCTGTCGTCAAAACGGCTCTCGGCCTTTATTTTGATAGCTTTGCCGCTGTTTATGCACCCGCTTAACACTCTGTCGCCCACATTTACTTCTCTCGGTGCGCTCTCGCCCGTCAGGGCAGCCGTGTCAAGGGTAGTGGCGCCGTCTGTAACAACGCCGTCTGCGGGTATTTTTGCACCCGCCTTTACAAGCAGGATGTCGCCGATATTTATATCGTCGGGGTCTATCTCTGTGATATTGCCGTCAACAACAAGGTCGGCGTGCTCTATCTTCATATCCATAAGTTCGGTTATGGAACGGCGCGAACGGTCTACCGCCATATCCTGCAAAAATTCGCCTATCTGATAAAAGACCATAACGGCAAGTGCTTCGGTGTATTCGCCAAGTATAAAGGCGCCTATCGTGGCTATCGACATCAGAAAATTTTCGTCAAATACATGGCCTTTGGTTATGTTTTTTGCCGCCGAAAAAATAACGTCATATCCCGCCGCAATATATGCCAAAAGTATGATAAACGGGTTTTTGAATACGAAAAAGTAAACCAATATCAAAACTATGACCGCCAAAGCACGCAGACCGAACACCAAAGGCGAGGCCTGTGAATGTCCGTGTTCGTGTCCGTGTCCGTGTTCATGTTCATGTTCGTGTTTGTGTTCATGCTCGTGTTCGTGTTCATGCTCGTGTTCATGCTCGTGTTCGTGTTCATGTTCATGGTGCTCATGCTCATGTTTGTGCGCCTGCTTGTATGCAGACTTTTCGATCACGGCAACACCGCTTTCTATGCCCGATACGATAATATCTATCTCTTCTGTAAGCTTGCTTATGGACATATTGTGTTCAAGCGTAAGATTTTTGTTTATAAAATTAAATTCTACATTTTCAAAACGCGCGTCGTTTTTTATCCTGTTCTCTATCTTTGCCGCGCAGTTCGGACAGTTAAGCCCGTCAAGTACCAATGTGGTTTTCATTCCGACACCTCCTCGCCCTCGTAAGCGTTTTTGTGTGAAAGATGCTCGATGCCGTTTCGCAAAAGTATGCCGACGTGCTCGTCATCAAGCGAATATATGACCATTTTTCCGTCGCGGCGGAATTTGACTATGTCGTTTTGCCTAAGCAGACGAAGCTGATGCGAAAGCGCAGATTGGTTAAGCCCTAATTCGCTTACCAATTCACTTACGCACATATCCTTTTGCAGTAAGGCATAAAGTATCTTTATACGCGACGGATCGCCGAATATCTTGAAAAAATCGCCTAAATCATAGGCAAGGTCTTCATTTAAAGGCTTCATAATATCATCCTTTCCCATACCGTTAACAATATATGAACAACTGTTCATATATTCATTATAATATGCGGAGATACTTTTGTCAATATCTTTTTTGGGAGTGTATAAAAAAAGGCCGTTGCCCATGCAACAGCCTGCAGATTGTCAAAAAATTTATTTACAGTATCGTAAAATGAAATTGCAAAAACTATAATATTCATTTTTGCAGTAACTCAAAGCGTCGCAGACTTTAAACCGCAGGGCCTCTGCGCGAGGCAATGACCGAGCGGGCTTTGCCCGACCGAGGCACGGTCATCGCCCCGCGTAGGGGAGAAAAACTTGATTTTTCTACCTTACAGCCATTCAAGTGTATCTTTGATGCACGCAGAATGGCTGCAAAAAATTTGACGGAAGACCTATAGTCTTCCGTCAAGGCTGTCGACTTTGTCGACAGCCAAAAGGCCGTTGTCCATGCAACAGCCTGAATTTCAGTGTAAAACTTTTTCTCTTATATTGACCGAAGCCGCATTTTTCTCCCTGTTGATATACTGCGACAGTTTTTCGCCCCAAAGCCCGATTTTTTCGTAGGAAATCTTTTGACACAAAAAATCTGTAAATCTCCCGAACTTCCTGTAAAAAAGATTGAACATCAGATAAGCGGGTATCTGTTCCTTTGCCTTGGGCATACGCCTTATTATATTTTTAAAGCTGTAAATGTCCTTGTATATCTTGATATATCCGTCATAAAGCTGCTTTTCGGTCATGTTTTTGGGCTTGAACACCACATTTGCGGTATTGTAGAGCGACAGATCGTCGGTCAGAAGCCTGCCCTCACTTTTCATCTTATCGTATAAAACCGTGCCGGGGTAGGGTGTCAGTATATGTGACGTAACGGTCTCTATCCTGTTTTTGACTATCCAGTCAAGCGTTGTTTTGAATGTTTCGGGCGTGTCGCCGTCAAGCCCGAACACAAAACTTGCGTTTATCATTATACCGCGGCTGTGCAGGGCTTCGACTATCCTTTCGTACTTCCCCGTGTCGTTCTGTACCTTGTGTACACCCTTTACGGAGGCGGGGTCTATGCTTTCAAATCCGATAAAAAGCCCCATACATCCGCTTTCTTTCATCTCGTCCAATAAATCGGGGCGGTCGGCAATGTTTGCGGACACCGCCGCATTCCACTTTATGCCGAGCGGTTTCAGCCTGCGCACCAGCTCGCGCGTGTATTTCAGATCCCCCGCAAAATTGTCGTCTATAAACATAATATGCTTTTTGCCGATGTTTTCTATCTCGGCTATCACATCCGAAATATCACGGTTCATAAACTTTCGCTCTGCGGAACTGTTGTAGCAGAAATCACAGCGGAAAGGACAGCCCCTGCCCGTGTGTACAATATTGCAGTACAGATATTCGCTGCTTTTTACCATGTCGTAGGCGGGCGAAACTATGTCATGCCCCGTCATGGGGCGGCAATGATAGCGGCTTTTTAAATTGCCCGCTTCAAAGTCACGCACTATCTCGTCCCACGTTCCCTCCGCAGGGCCTATGCACAAAACGTCAAACGCGCCTTTCGGCACAAAAGCCTCGGCAGTAGTGATATGTATACCGCCCGCAACAACCGGAATGCCCTTTTTGCGAAACTCTGCCGCTATCTCCACAGCCCTCGGCAAAGCATCCACAGTCACGGTGATACCGACCAGATCGGGCGTATCAAAGTTTATCGGTCTTATATTTTCGTTCTCTATTACTATTTTGTGCCTGTCACGCAGCATCGCTGCTATCGTCATAAGTCCCAGCGGCGGTGACATCCTCGATTTTATACTGCTGTCCATAGGCCGCCGAAGCATCTTTGGCTGAATAAGTTTTATATACATACCTGCTCACCTCTCTCAAATATCCATTTGATATCCCTTTGATAAAAGTGTAGCATAGAAATATAACTTTGTCAATAATAAATTATCGAAAAACATAAAATTTTTATTGTACAGAGGGGACAGTCCTTTTGTGTATGTCTGCACGAAAAAACTGCCCCCTCTTTTATACATCAGTTCATTATTGAAACAAACTCTCCGTCTTTTTCGGTATACATTTCCGTTCTTGTGACTTTTATTTTAAGATAATCAAAATCTATGCCGAGCTTTTCATATATATATTTAAGCAAAAGGTCGATTTTAAGATTGACATTGCTGCCTGTGGCAAGGCGGACGTGCAGGGTGGTGCGCTCTCCGTCCTCACAAATAAGGCCGTATATCATTGGCTTTATATCGACGGTTTTTAATTTTTTCTTTTTGCCGAGTTTTCAATATTCCACTCTTCGTCCTTTTCAAGCATCTTAAGCTTTTCGGCAAAGTCCTTGTCTTTAAAATCGAGTACAGCCGTATAATCCGCGGCGGCAA
>JAEEGL011764268.1_pt1 | contig 15852 bp, 15 predicted proteins | sample 9134231 | NCBI WGS metagenome assembly JAEEGL01 (sample SAMN16246548, study PRJNA631951) | gut metagenome | biome: gut microbiome; feature: rumen; material: fiber-attached | host: Bos | place: Iran: Karaj | collected 2018-10
GTGATTGTTTGATTGCTTGAATGTTTGATTTATATCTGTGCCCGTCGGACGGTGAGTGCCACCGACAGCGAGCTGATGGCCATAACGAGGAGGAAGGTGAAAAGGAAGTCGACGGCGCGCATGGCCACAGGAAAGGCGCTGACGACGAAGTTGCCATCGCCCATTCGAATGATGCCGAACTGCTGCTGGAGGAAGCAAACGATGAATCCCAGCACCAAGCCTGCCACGGTGGCCAGGGCGCAGATGAGCAGGCCCTCGGCGAGGAATGCCCTGCGCAGGTCGCGCCGCTCCATGCCCATGGAACGCAGCATGAAGATGTCGTCGCGCTTGTTGATGATGAGTAGCGACAGCGACGCCACAAGGCTGAGGGTGGAGATGAGCACGATGAGTGACAGGATGAGGTAGATGCCTAGCCGCTCGGTGCTGTAAATCTTATAGTAGAGGGGTTGCTGGTCGTAGCGGTCCTTGACGATAAGGTGAGAGGTGAGAGGTGAAAGGTGAGAGGTAAGGGTTTGCTTAACCTTTTTCACGTCGGCACCTGGCTTCAGCTTGAGGGCCAGCGCGGTCACCTCGTCGGGGGTGTAGTTCATCAGCCGCTGCACAAAGGCGATGTCGGTGACGACAAACTGGCGGTCGAGGTCCTGCTGGATGAAGAAGTCGGCCACAGGATAGGCGTAACCGATATTGAAAGCCTGATCCATGGTGAGCCCCATCGAGGTGGTGCCGCGCTTGGGAATATGCACGGCGGCGGGCATGGTGGATGGAAGCCTCATGCCCAGTTCGTGGAATATCTGTCCGCCGACAATCAGGCTGTTGCCATCCAGACGATACTCGCCAAGGTCGAGCAGGGTGTCCAATCCCGTGAGGGCGGCATAATTGCTGTCGACACCACGCAGCTTGACGATAGATTGGTTCTGTCCATAGGTGACCCATGCCGTCTCGGTGACGATACGTGAGCAACGCTCTACGCCGGCATCCTTGAGGGATTGGAAGTCGATGTCGGAGGTATGGAAAGTGCGGCCCTCGGCAGGCTCGATGACCAGCTCGGGGTCGAAGGTATTGAAAAGAGACTTGGTGATTTCGCCAATGCCGTTGTATACCGACAGCACCACTATCAGCGCCATGGTGCTCACCATGAGGCCAACGAGCGAAATCCACGATATGACATTGACCACAGAGCGCTGCTTGCGGGAGAAAAGGTAGCGGACAGCGATGAGGGCCTCAATCTTCATTGTTTCAGCAGGCGCTCAATGTTTTCTATATAGTCGAGAGAATCGTCGAGGTAGAACTCGAGGTGGGGGATGATGCGCAGCTGCTTGCCTTCGCGCAGACCCAGACGGCGACGCAGATCGGCGGTGTTCTCACGGATGAGTTGCAGCAGTTCCTCTTTGGTGCCGCCGCCAATCATCATCAGCGACACATAGATGCGGGCGATGGAGAGGTCGGGCGTGATGCGCACCTGGGTGACGGTGATGAGCGACTGGCCGAACACCGGCTTCATCTCCTTGAGGAAGATGTCGCCCATGTCCTGCTGTATCAGGCGGCAGATTTTATTTTGTCGTGTGCTCTGCATGGCCTACCACCTCCAACCTAAACGAATGGGAAGAAAGACCGTCTGCTGCATGTAGGCCACACCGATGGTGGCATAGAAGCTGTGCCAGTTGCGGGTCATGTTGCGCATGCCGTGGAGGTGGTACCAATAGTACCAGTTCAGGCCGCCGTATACCTCGGCCATGGGGCTGAAAAGCATGTTGTCGGCAAAGAGCAGGCTGCCTCCCAGACGGGCACCAATCATCGGGGCCCACTTGATGGAGGTTGGCTGGTAGTCGAGACCCATGATGGCCTTCCAGATGGGGCGGAAGTCGAAGTCGACAAACACGTTGGCACCCATCATCGACTCGGCCGTCTCCTGCTTGGGACTGAGGTAATAGCAGAACCCGGCACCGCCGCCGAGGAACCAGTCCTGACTGATATTGGCACCGGCCATGATGTTGAGATTAGCCAGGCTATGGAATTTGTCGAGGTTGTACTTGCCCGTCGTTTCGTCGGCGGTGCCCACGTTACCCATAAAGAAACCGTAGCCGCCTTCCACCTTGAGCATGAATTCATTCTTCTTTCCGAGCTGTGTGTACTGTGCTGCCGAAGTGAGCGAAACGCCCACCAGGACAGCGAAAACGAGTGTTTTTATCTTCATCATAACTGTATCAATTTCGAGTGCAAAGATATGAAATTATTTTCAATTCTTACAAAATAAGTTCCTTCCTCCAGTCTTGGACGCAGTTTCTGGCCGTTGCGGCAGCCCGTTTTCTGCCACACCTGACGGCCTCCCTCGTCGAAAATCGTCACCGTGAAAGGCTCTTCCGAGCCCACTTCCACCGTCAGGGGCTGACCCTTCTTCAAGGGGTTGGGGAAGAGCTGTGCCTCTACCGATTGCGGGCGGTCGACAGAGAGGAGTTCCGGGTTGACCACCGCCAGCGTGTACTCGCCTGCCTGCAAGCCGCCACACACCATCCATCCCTCGTCGGGACTGCCGGTGCGGGGCCCTGGTACCACACGCCACGAGCTGTCGACACTCGGGCGGTAGAGAATTGCCATCGAGTCGAGCGTGGCACGGTTCTTGTAGAAACCGCGGTCGAGGTTCTTGTATTTCGAATCGCTATAGCCCGTGCGGACATAGCGGAAGAAGCCTTGTGCGTTCTCTGGCAATTCACCGCGCACCATCCAGTAGCGGTTGGCGCGGCGCACCACACCCTCGGGCAGCTCGCCCAGCGACGGTGCCATGTGGTGCTCGACGTAATAAGGCTTGGAATTTCCTTCAAAGGATTCAACACCCACCATCATGTGTACCAGCGACAGGGTATCGCGACCCACGCGCTCCACCTGATTGCCAATCACCGTGGCGGCATCGGAAAACTCGCAGTCGCGGTCAAGCACGCAGAAGGCCACATTGTTGGGTACACCGAGAGTGCTTGTCCCAACGGGGAAGGTGCCTTTCGTCGTGGTGCCGTCGGTACCGAAGAAGGTGATAGGTACCATGCTTCCGCGGGCCTCGTTGGTGGTGCCCACTGTCTGCTGGCGGATGTCGACGGCAGGAGTGTCGCCTGGGATGAGTTCCACGCGATAGTCGACAAATCCAGGGCTGAATACGTGGAAGTCGAAGAAATCTGTCAGGTCGACACCGGTATAAAGACTCAGCGAGTCGCGCAACTGGTAGGCATCGAGGTTGCCAAAGGCGCAGTTGCTCATCAACCGTCGAATGGCGTTGTAGAACACCGCCTCACCCAAGTAGCCACGCAGCGAGTGCCACACCATCCAACCTTTTTTGTAGGTGGTCGAGCCATAGGTATACTCGTGCGGCATGTCGTGCAGCGCACGGTAGCCAGCGTCGGTGATATGCGTGGTGCGCAGCACCTCCTCGAGGTGGCGCTGATAGTAGTCATCGCTAGCCTCGCGCCCATGCACGGCCTCCCAAGCCACCTCGCTGGTGAACGACGCGCCGCCCTCGTTAATCCACATGTCGCCCGATGTGGAGCAGGTCACGAGGTTGCCAAACCAGGCATGTCCCAACTCGTGGGCGATGGTGCTCTGGCCAAACTCCTCCATGGTGGTCAGCGCCTGCTTGGCAAGACCGATGTTGTTCACATGCTCCATCGAGCCCTTGTTCGTCGCAATATATCCGATGCGCCCCCAGCGGTAGGGACCGAAACAACGCTCGAACATAGGCACCACCGAATCCAGCTCGGCAAACACCTGCCTCACCTGCGTGCTGTCGGGGTAGAGGTAGCCGTAGGTGGCGGGGTAGGTCCCGTAAAGCGAGGGAATGCTGTCGTAGATGCGCTTCCACGCTGCCTGGCTCACCGAGACGAGGTAGGTCGGCGTCGGCTGCGCGATGTGCCACACCGAACTCTCCGTGCCGTCGGCATTCGTTACGCGGCTTTGCAGCATGCCGCCGCATTCGGCCGTCCAACCAGCTTTGGTCTTCACGTGGAACGTGTAGGTGGCTTTGTCGTGGAAATTGTCGCGGCAGGGCATCAGCACACGGCCCATCGAATGGGGGTCGGCTTCGAAGCCCACGCCGAGGTTGTAGTTCATGTCGCTGTCGAAATGAAAGCCGCCCCAGCCGTAGCTCTCTATGTAGCGTCTTCCGTGGTACCACACCTCGATGTGGAAGTCCTCACCCGTGGCGATACCTGCCATCGGAAGTGCCGCCATGTCGGGACTTTCCACTGTCACGCCGTTGATTTTCACCGAATCCACCATACCAACGAAGTCGAGCTTTATTGTCGCGCAGGGACGCAGCAACTCCACCGTCAGGTCGGCATATGCCTCAAAAGGCCAGCTGTGACTCAAATCCATCGTCACGTCATAATCCTTCACATCCACCGAATCCTCCACCTGCGCCCGAAGACTCATCGGAATCAATATTATGGTTATCAATAAGAACAGTCCAATTTTTTTCATTTTTCACATTTTTTTATTTAACTTTCGCAAGCTCCGTTTGCGGTGTAGATAGAGGGTGATACATGCGAAACTTGAATTAAGTTAAATTTAACAGATGCTCTCTCGGAGTATTCACGGCGTATTCACGGTGTATTCACGGAGTATGTATAGAGAGAGTACAAAAAGGGTTTCATTTCTTCTTTACAGATGGCCTGGTGTCCATCATCTTTCGCATGGAGAGCCATAATTTCTTCCTCTCTTTGTGACTCTTTTCCCCCAGGCGGCAGAAAGCATGCCAAAGCGGTGTACCCTGAGGCCGGCCGTCGTCGCCTATCGGGCCGCTATGTTGCTGCCACCGCATCAGCTTGTAGAAGCCGAAGGTCACCGCAAATCCCATCAGCACCACTGCACACGTCTGGACATTGATGGAGGCTCCGCAGCGCCATAGTAAGAACCACACAACAATAACGATGAGGTTCATCAAAAGGATGGTTTTGGAGGCACCAAAATGAGAGAATCCCATGTCGATGAACAGGTGGTGCAGATGCGTCTTGTCGGGCTTGAAGGGCGACCGTCCCCTCAGCATTCGTGCCGTCATCACCCGCAGCGTATCAAAAATCGGTATGCAAAGAATGGCCAATGTCATTGCTATCACGCCGATGCCGCGGGCCTCCAAATCCGCATCGCGGCGCAACGATAGAGCGCCTATGCCAAAAATGGCCATAAGGAAGCCCAGCATCATCGTTCCGCCGTCGCCAATAAACATCTTTGACTTCACGCCGAAAACGTTGTGTAAGAAGAACGGTATCAGTGCCGCTGTCATGATGACAGCCAGTGATGACCACACCGCCTGTCGGACGAAAATGAACAGCACGGCAAAACAGGTGCAAGCCAAGATGCTGTAGCCCGAGGAATACCCGTCGATGCCGTCAATCATGTTGATGGCGTTGATGATTCCCACTCCAGCCACTAGCGACAGCGTAATGCCCAGCCAAGGACTTATTTCGTGAATGCCGAAGAGGCCATAGAAACTGTGCACATAGTGGCCGGTGAGTGCGATATAGCCTCCCACGATGCAGAACTGCAAGATGAGGCGCAGGAGGGCCGGCAGGTTCTTCATGTCGTCCCACACACCCATCACCAACATTGTGGTCAGGGCCAAGAGACTCCAGGTAAAACTCGCCCTTTCCACCAGAAACCACATGGTAACGCATCCCGCAAAAACACCGGCATAAACCGCCACGCCTCCCATGACTGGGATAGACAGGCGGTGCACCTTGCGGGCATCAGGGTTGTCTACAATTCGATGACGACGGGCATAGTGCAGCACGAAAGGATATGCCACTGCCGACACCGTCAACGACACGACAAACATGATTATCAGATTTACCGTCATACTCATAATGATAATAGCTTATTATAAATTTCAAGATGTTTTTTGACTACATTTTCCAGGGAGAACTCCTGCTCGGCCTTGGCCCTCGAGGCTTTGCCCATTCTTTCGCGCAGGTCTCCATCTTCAATCAATATGCGCAGTTTCTCAGCCAGGGCTTGGCTGTCTTTGATGGGAATCAGGAAGCCGTTCACGCCGTCGTCCACCACATCCTTGCAGCCTATGGAGTTGGTGGTGACAATGGGTCTGCCCACGGCACAGGCTTCAATCAGCGACTTGGGCACACCCTCGCGGTAGTAGCTCGGAAAGGCCATGATGTGGCACTGCTCCAATATCGACTTGATATCCTTCTGGAATCCCAGCCATTTGATGTATTTTCCGTCGCAACGACGCTCGAGCTCTTCCTGCGGCACAGCGTCGGCATTCACCGCCAGGCGACCGCAGAGCCAGAACTCCACTTTTCCCTCGAACTCCTTGCGCAGGCTTTCGGCAGCCTCTATTAGTTCCATCACACCCTTTTCCTTGACCATCCTTGCAGTGAAAACCACTTTCAGTGTCTCGCTTTTCGGCTCCGGTACATAATTGAAATCGCTCAGATCCGCTCCCGAACCTTTGATGAACTCCGCCTGGCCCTCGGTGGCGACCCTATGTTGCAGGAAGAGGTTCCGATCCTCTTGGTTCTGGAATATCACCTTCACGCGCTTCCGCTTGTTGGAGAAGCGCATAATGGACAGAATTCCTTTTGCCGTTTTGCCTAGCTTGTCGCCCGTGAAGAGGGTACCCAAGCCGCTGACGGCGTTCACCACGCCATAGACACGGGCCATCTTGGCGGCGAGACCGCCCCAAAGGATGTTTTTCAATCCCACATGATGGACCACGGCATCCCTATTCTTTATATATAATCTATAGAGGAACCACAAAGTCTTCAACTCCTGTCTGGGGTTCATGCCGGTGGGATTGATGGGCAGCTCTAGCGCTTTCAGCCCCAGCGCTTCCACCTCATTCCATCGCCCCGTGTCCTTGCACACCACGGTAACATCCCACCCGGCCTCTTGTGCGGCCAGGGCTATCTCCTTGCGGTGCGAGAGGAAGAAGCGGTCCTCGTTTACTATCATCAACAGTTTCATTTCAACTTTCAATATTGTCACTTTAAACGTAATCCATTACGCAATATGCTCGGGAAGAATCGCAACGAATCTAGCGGGAAGATGGTAAAATGGTTTGCCAAATCACGAAACCTCTGTCTCGATAACACTATCTTTTTGGACAAAACGGAGTCGGCTTTCACCTTTCGATTACTTCCCATGTTTCCTGTCATCAGTATAAATGCACATATCCGCTGGGCCTTGCGCTTCCATTTTCCCTCTTCTCTGTAGAAGGGCATCGCCTCCTTGGGCATGCCTAGATATTCTACGGCAAACATTCCAAAGGCTTTCCACGCAGTCATTAGCTTCATCTTCTTCAGACGGGCCTCGAGCAGGCTCAAGTCAAGCGAGTCCCAGAATGTCCACAGCAAACGGCTCCAGTCACAGATTTGTCTGATACCCACGCCACCCTTATAAAAATGATTCAGGAAATGGACAAACACATAGAGCACATCGTCCTCTTTCCTAAGCAGGGGCACCTGCACCTCCCCGTTCTTCCACGACCTGCCGCTGCCACCCTTGAAGGTGTTGCGATACACTTTGTCGAATTCTCTGTCCGAGCGCGACGAGAAACCGCAACGAAGACTGCCGTGCATCTCTACCTTCCAGTTGGCAATTACGACGGCACACTCTTTCTTATACTCTTTTCCCTCCTTCGAAGAGGATGCGAATTGACGCAAGTAATCCTTTGCTTTCCAGTAATCCTCTTCACTCAAAAGCAGGTCCACATCTCCGATGGCTCTCCGAAACGGATCCTGATAGCATTGAGCAACGCCCTGTCCCTTCAGCAAGAGGGCGTGGATACCATTCTTCTGCAACCTGCCGAACAACTGTTCAATGAAACGGTTCATGTTATGGTTGCGCTGTTCCAACCGTAAGGATGTATGGGCAAACTCCACCACCCATTGTCTTGGTATGGGCAGCGTGTCGTGGGTCTTGAGCCACTCAGCACGGATAGTTTCGATGCCATCGGCCACCAGCCCCAACTCTTTCTGCTCCTTGGCCAGATGGTATACCTCCTCCCAATCCACCCTCTCAGGCATAAAGTCTTCTATGCCCTCTGTGCGGCCATACAGCCCAGCCCTGGTTAGCAGGAAGAAAGTATCTATACTATTACTTTTCAATTCTCATTTCTCCTTTTCATTTCTCAACTTCCTTGACCACCTTGGCGGGTACGCCAGTGGCAATGGTCCAGGCGGGAATGTCCTTGGTGACAAGGGCGCAGCTGCCTATCACCGCCCCTTCGCCGATATGCACACCGGGCATTATCGTGGCGTTGAGACCGATATAGCAGCCTTTCCCCAGATGGATGTCGCCATATTTTGTTGGCATGTCCATGATTCTCGTGCCTACGCGGTAACCGCTCATATCGCGACGATGGCACCAGAGGGTCACGCCGTTGGCCAGCACGACATCGTCTTCCACGGTGATTCTCTTTGCATTGCCGAAGTCGAACCTCACGCCGTGGCCAATATGCACCCGTTTGCCCACCTTGCATCCCAGGGAACGCCAAATAGCGGGACGCAGATGGTGCTTGTAGGCGAACTCGAGGATATATGCCTTGTAGGCATAGTTAAAGATAAAGCGCCTCCACAGCGTGCCGAAGGCAAATCCTATCAAGGAGAAGGGATTGATTCTGCCGTGCTTCTCCTCGTCATCTATCAGGTGCAACCGCTTCAGAAAGCGGAATGTCAGCGTAGTCTTTTTCGTATTACTCATTGCTCATATATAGTTTTAAAGTCTCTCTTGCATTGTTCTCCCATGAGAACTTGGCCAACTGGCCCTCCAGTTTTTGCTTCTTCTCTTGGATGGCGGCTTCGTCGTTCAGTGCTGCGGCAATCACCTTGGCCATGTCGTCCACATTGTAGGGGTCGAAATAGAAAGCGCAGTCGCCGCATACCTCGGGCACTGACGACACATTGCCCACAGCCGAGACCGTACCCAAGCTGGCGGCCTCCAATGGCGGGAACCCGAAGCCCTCGTAATAGGAAGGATAGACGAACAGCGTGGCATGATGGGAGAGCCACAGCATCATCTCCGTCGGCACATAGTCAAGATAAATCACATCGGGTGTCTCGGCAATGGCCTTCATAACGGGAGCAGGATTCAGATACTGGACACCGGCCAAGACGAGACGCACATCGTCAAATCCGCCCTGTGCCTTCATGGCCGAGAATGCCTCGAGGAGGCGCAAGTGGTTCTTGCGAGGCTCTATCTGACTCAAGCAGAACAGGAATCTACCCTCTTTCAGGTAGGCATACTCCTGCGGAAGGTCGTAATCCTTGATTTTATCGGCCGAGAAGAACGAGCGGTTGATGGCTTCATGGACAACGGTCACCTTGTCGGGGGAGACGCCACAGGTGGCAATCATCTCGTCTTTCGTGAACTGCGAGATGGCTATAATGCGGTCAACTCTGGCTATCGACTCTTTTACGGCTCGTTTCAGGAACTGATACCTGAGGAAGGAGTAAGTCTCGGGATAGCGGTAGAGGCGCAGGTCGTGAACTGTCATCAACAAGCGTGCATGCTTCATCTTGGGTGCATGGAAGAAGGGCGAGTGGAACACGTCGAATTGCTCGATTTCCTCCTCTTTGCTCCAGAACCGCTGGGCGAACAAGCTGCGGCAAATCCTCGACACCAAGCTCCTGTGATAGGGAATAGTCTTCAGTTTGAACCGAGACGGGAGGACGGTTTTGCAATACTCAAACTGGTCTTCCAGTACATAAAGCACATAGTCGTTGTCGCCATCAATCTTTGCCAGATGATTGGTCAACTGAATGATGTATTCCTTGATGCCACCGCCACGCTTGGCGAAACAGAACTGGCAGTTAATTGCTATCTTCATATTTCTTTTCTATTTTTTCCCCAACACATATTTGCTGATGAACTTGCTATTGGGGAGGAATTTGATAAACACCAGACATATGGCCGTTATCGCCACGGTGTATAGTATCGACAGTAGATTTATGGTTAATATATTAAGCCCAGAGAACCATTCCTTTCGAAGGAGGGTAAAATGAGGCAGGAAGAAATAGTGCAACAGATAGATGGCCAACGAATTCTGTCCTACAAGTCGAATCAGAGAAGCCCACTTGGTTTCTCTCTGGAAATCGCTCTCATGACAAACGAAGAACGAGATAATGGCAAAAGTGGAGAAGTATCTCAGGGCCACGTCACGTAGAAAATGGTGGAGGGCGGAGGGCATTTCGTATGTCAACAGGAAGAGTACGATGAAGTATAATAGCACGAATGATGCCTTGAACACCTCGTTGTGCATCAGTGCATCATATTTCGGGAAAAATTTCTTTGCCAATGTTCCTAAAACAAAGAACTGGAAGAATTTGGTCACGCGACGTAAATCGGAAATCGCTGGACCAAAATCTCTGTCGAGAGCCAGCATCCCGATACCCGCTAACGAAAGGGCCAACAACACGCTAATTCTCCATTTTTCGTTCTTGATGGCAAGCGTGACTAGATAATATATCAGGAATGTCTCGAACAGGACTATCGTGAACCAATAGCCTCCCATCCCTTCCATGATAAAACGGAAAATGCTCTTGTGATTCATCAGATCAATTCCAATACGGAACACCACTGCAGGGATGACCAAAAAGACGAATTTTTGGCTGATGTTGCTCCAAAAGCCATTGATGGTCATACCTTGTTTATAGGACAAGAAGCCGCTTACAAAGAAGAATAAAGGCATCACGGGTGCATATAGCATCTGTGACGATAGCGCGTCGTAGTGTTCAACCCCACACAGGTTCAAAACATGAAGGTCTACAACTATCAAAATGGCCAGACATTTAATGGCATCGAGATATGCAATTCTTTTCTTTTCCATCATTCGTCTTATTTATAATTCAAAAGATGATTTTTCTGGCAAAATAGTATCGAAAGCCGCGTTAATCCGGGCCACCATCCCTTCGAAGTCGGATACCTCTTCTGAGTCGGCCATCACCAATATCTCTCGCTTCTGCGTTCGGATGGCTGCTGTGAGACCGTCCAAGTCGTGGTCCGTCAGGTTGTATCGGCAAGAATTCTTGACAATATTGACAGGCTGGAACTTTCCCGATGCCAGCTGCCAGAAACGGAACATATACTGGTTGACATCGGTGATGTCGCGGAAACGATGGCTCGACACCTCGCGAAGCAAGGGCTCCTCAACCTCCCACACCTCACGGAGGGTGCTTTTCAGGAAGGCTTGCGGCATGTGGTGGTTCCGGAATCCCGGGAACACTGAGAAGGACATCAGGGCCACGGTGCGCAGCAGTTGTGAGCCATAGACGGGATTCAGCCATTTCATGGGGTTGGCTTTCAGTACGGCATTTTTCCTGAAATGGTTGTTCACCACGTTCACGTCGTTCATGATCATGTGTCCGCGAGGGCCACCCATCGGCAAGGTGTCGAGCACCGCCATGTCGCAGGGAAGACCATTACGGAAGAAATGTTCCGGGCGGACGGGACGGAGGAGGAAGTAGTCGTCGTTGAAATAGACGAACTGCTCTGCCAACCCCTCGATGCGGTGCAGATTCAGCTCTATCGGCCTGACGCTGAACGTGGGCAGCCACTCTTTCGGGATGAAGTCTTCATGACGGACGAAGTTGAGTTTCGGAGCGTTCGTGTTCAGCCACTTGGGCTTCTGCCCCGTGGTGATGAGGTGCACCTTGCGCACCCACGGCGCGAATTTCTCGATGCCACGAAACAGATACTGCATATTGTCCCAGTCGCGGTAGCGTATCTCCGTGTTGTTGTCGCGTCCCGTTTCCACGGCAACATATTTCCTGTATTCCTGTTGCCACTCCGGGTCGCTGCCGTCCACCCAAGGAATAACGATGTCTATGTCGTTGTTTTTATCTGCCATTATTTCTCTTTTTTCATTTCTCATTTCCCCTTTCTCATTTCGCGACTCTCACTTCATTGTTCTTTTCCGACAGGTGTCCCACCTGTCGTGCAAGGATAGGCTTCTCTCCTTTGCGTGTCTCAATGACGCAATCTTCCACCACCGCCTGCTCGCAACCGGCGAAGTGGAGGGTATGTCTCGACTTGGCCGTCACGTTGCAGTTGCGTATCTCGACTTTGCCTATTCGTGCATTGCCATATTCCTCCTTGCCAATGGCTGCCCTGAAACCGCCCTCACATCCTGTCACGGTGACATTCCTGATGAGCACATTGTCCACCACGCATCGCTCGTTCGGCTCTATGTCGATGGCATACTGAGGATTTGTGCCGCTGATGTTGGCAATCCTGCAATTGCTGACGGTGACACCATCTGCCTTGGTAATGGATATGCCCTGTCTGCGACTTCCGCGCAACAGACAATTGGATATCGTTATGTTTCTGCTGTCGCCGCCAACGTAGATGCAGTCTCCCCAGCAATCGGCGATGGTCAGTCCGTCCACCGTCGCATTGCTGGCACCATGCAGACGGATGCCCATACCCCATTCTCCTTTTTTGCCAGTGTGTTTATGACGGTCTCCTGTGAGACTGCCTTTGCCGTGAATCCTGACATTATTGCCCACCACGCGAATCATGTCGCAACTTTCGAAACCGTTGGGTGCCAGCTGGAGAGTGCCGTTAATGACGAGTTCGATGTTGTCGCCAACTATGAGGCAAGCGCCACCCTCTTTTTTGACTCGAAGGAGGTAGCTCCCCTCGGAAATGACAAGCGTTCCATTTTCGATTTTTCGCCCGTTGAATAGCGATACGTCGCCGTCGGAGATTGTATAAGTCTTCCCCTGAAGGTTACGGGCATTGCCAGTTCCCGGCGTAATCAAGAACAAACTGCAAATGGCAAGTATGAATGTCTTCATCATCTTATTCTCAATTATTAGGCATTAATAAATCGTATACTGTTGGCCAACACAGCAATCAGCAACATCAGCAGCAGGTGCTTCTTTTTGAAATAGCCGTGGCAATAGCCGTAGTCTATCAGGAGCGTCAACGGAATCATCGCCATGTACAGAACACGGTAGGTATACACACTTCTTAATCCATACACCACCATAAAGGCAATAGAAAGCATCAGGATTCCACATGTAATACGGTACATTCCGGCGATGGAATTGGGTACTTTCCTCTTCCAAAGAGCTCTTGTAATTAGGTAAAACGGATAGAAATATTTGAGGTAGTTGATAAGGGTGCTGAGACGGAATGCTCCCTGACCTTTCTCGTTAATGTTTTCTATCCTTGAAGCGAGGTCATCATTATCGAACATTTCATCCAGGAACTGAAGATTGGAACCTATGAAGGAAACGGCATAAATAACAATAACCAGCAGAATTATTGAAAGAACAGATGAACTCTTCTTTTCGAAAGAAAGGAAAAGGAACGGCAATGCTGCAATGGCTATGAGCAACTCGTGATGGAAATAATAGGATGACAACGCAATGCCAATGCCCAACAGTTTCGGAATGGATCCGTTATGACGCAGTACCATTGCGATTCCAAAGAAATACACAGCCATTGCCAACGAAGCACGGGCGTATGAGAAAGAACCTGCATGGAAAACAAACAGTAACAGTAGAGCGAGACCTGGCAACATCAGCCTCCTATACATCCGGAATGTATAATAAGCTATAAATACGGCTCCTCCCCATACTATCAGACGGAACAGCTCGTATGGATAGTCGAACTGTAAACTTCGGCAAAGCAGAATCGCATAGAAATAAAACTTCTCTTTACCCCAATAGCAAAGGCTCGGCACATCCATCCATTCCCGATACTGGAAATAATCGTCGTTGACGCAATAGAAAATGGTAAACAGCGTAAAGAAGATGGCAAACAGCCACGTGACATCCTTGAAGCGACTGCTCTTGTGCCACGATAACACTGTCTTTTTGAAGGCATAGGCAAATACAAGCATGTAGAGCAGCCAGAACGTCAGCTGCAACCACATGGGTACTGCATCTCCATCAAAATTGTATACCAGCTTCACAGAGAACTATTTTATTTTTAATTCTTGGACAATCCTTTGGGCAACAGCTTCCGAAGATTTACCAGATTCTTTTGTACCGTAGAATTTGTTTAGCTTATCTGCTGTTGCTTTATGGTCATATTCATGCAAATGTGAAAGGATGGCGTTCAATTCCGACTGATTTTTCGCCACCAGATAGCCAGCCTCTACGGGATCTATCCATAACGACCGTGCTTTCGACAGATACTCCTCCTTGTCGAAATGCACCAAGACAACAGGCTTCCCTGTAAGAAGGAAATCTCCGGCACAACTGGAATAGTCGGTTAATAACAGGTCGGCGATAAGCAACAGGTCGGCCATGTCCGGATAGGAAGACACGTCAAGATATGCAGCATTGTCACAACCCGTCGAGATCTTCTTTGTAAGCGAATGCGAACGAACCAAACAAATCCATTTTTCTCCATTCGCCTCCAGATTCTTCATGGTTTGATTAATATCTATGGCACACTGCATTGTGCTTACCTCGTCCCTGAATGTCGGAGCATACAAAGCTATCTTCACGTCATTGCCAATACCCAAAGCTTTTCTTATCTTGTCAGCCTCGCCACTATACTTGTCAATGTTTACCAACTTGTCGTTGCGGGGCATGCCCTCCACCATCATTTCGCCTTCATACCTCAACCCTTGCTGGGCTTTTCTCACGCCATAGTCAGAGGCGGCTATGAACAGATTGCATTCCGACATATTGTGACCGTCCATGTCGTTCTTGCTGCCTTCTCCAGTGAGGTACCCGATGGTCTTGAGTCCACGGTCGCCGTGCCAGGTTTGGATATAGAAGTTGTCGCGACCTTTGTACACTCCGAGGTGCTTGCGGTAGGTATAGTTCAGCACCCACACCTTGGCCTGCGCCTGCGCCTTCAGTGCCAAGCGGGGCTTTGGTGGAACCACTGTGACATAGTCGGGCACATATTTCTTGAACTGCGGTTTCACGAGCCATACTATCTTCACGTCGGGAGCCATCTCATGCAAGCTCTCGCTGATGGCACGCGGATTGTCGGAGTACTGGCCCCGGAACGAGGCGAAGAATACACTCTTCTCTCTCCGTGGCCGTGTTACATAACACAGATACATGTAGGTCTTTCTGACCCATTTCCTGATGATGGAAGTAATATTCATGCTTCAGTCAATAATCCTTTTGTTTTCCTTTTCCCGAAGAAGTGAGGAACTCACTCCATCGGTATGTTGCAGATACACCACTTCGGCCCCTAACGGCTTCAGGTCGTCTTCCGTCTGTTTCCACCGATCGTTGCCTTTCCAGTCGTTGCCGATGAACACGGCATCGAAGTGCAGCCGCTGCCAGGCATTGGTCTTGCTCAATGTGTCGCACAACACCACCTTGTCCACACAACGCAACTCGGCGACGATGGCCGCACGGTCACGCTCATTCACCACAGGCACTTTGTGCTTATACTCGTTCACCAACTGGTCTCTATTCACACCGACAATCAAGCTGTCGCACAGCTCGCTTGCCTGATGGAGCAGGTTCAGGTGACCGATATGGAACATATCAAAGGTTCCTTGGGTATATCCTATCTTATACTTTTTCACTTAACTTTCAATTTTCAACATTCAATTTGTACTTGTCGGGAATCTCTTCGGGCCGCTTCGGACGTATCTGGTTCAAACCCTTCACGACGCTATGCGAAGGTACGTCCTTAGTGACGATGGCACAGGCTCCGATGATGACGTCATCTCCTATCGTTACGGGGCCTATGACCGTTGCCTTTGAACAAAGCATGCAGTCATTCCCTATTTTCGGATGACGGCGGATGTGGTTGTTAATCAATTCACGGTCATTCTTGACAGCAGCCATCGCAATGAAAAAAGGATAGACTTTGCAGTTGTCACCTATCTCGGCGGTCTTTCCTATACGAATACCCATTGGATGACGTATTTGA
>JAEEGL012085868.1_pt1 | contig 15852 bp, 16 predicted proteins | sample 9134231 | NCBI WGS metagenome assembly JAEEGL01 (sample SAMN16246548, study PRJNA631951) | gut metagenome | biome: gut microbiome; feature: rumen; material: fiber-attached | host: Bos | place: Iran: Karaj | collected 2018-10
AGCTGCAACACCGCCGCAGATAACAGCCTGCTCACCGAACAAGTCAGTCTCTGTCTCCTGTCTGAATGTTGTCTCAAGGACACCTGCTCTTGCACCGCCGATACCGGCAGCATAAGCAAGACCCAAATCCCATGCATCGCCTGTAGCATCCTGCTCAACAGCGATAAGACAAGGTGTACCCTTACCGGCCTGATACTCGGAACGAACTGTGTGTCCCGGAGCCTTAGGAGCGATCATGATAACGTTGATATCAGCAGAAGGTGTGATACAGCCGAAGTGGATGTTAAAGCCGTGTGCGAAAGCAAGTGTCTTACCTGCTGTAAGGTTAGGCTCGATTGACTTCTTGTACATAGCAGCCTGCTTCTCATCAGGAATAAGGATCATGATGATGTCTGCAGCCTTTGTAGCCTCTTCTACTGAAAGAACCTTAAGTCCCTGAGACTCTGCCTTAGCCTTGCTCTTGGAACCCTCATAAAGGCCTACTACAACATTTACGCCTGACTCCTTGAGGTTCAAAGCGTGTGCGTGTCCCTGTGAACCGTAACCGATGATGGCAACTGTCTTGCCGTCAAGCTTTGTGATGTCGCAGTCCTTCTCGTAAAAGATTCTGTTATCCTTTGTCATTTTATATATACCTCCGTATATTTATTTACTTGCTTAAAATGCTCTCGGAACCGCGCTCCAAAGCCACGATGCCCGTTCTGCACATCTCTATGATCCCAAAAGGTTTCATATTGTCGATAAAATTATCGATCTTGGTCGAATCACCCGTTACTTCAAGACACATAGCCTCAGCGGAGTAATCGACGATCTTTGCCTTAAAGACATCAACCGCGTCCCTAAGATCGCTTCTGGTCTGTGCCGAATTCTTAACCTTGATAAGAAGGAGTTCTCTTCTGATACCGACCTCAGCGCTTATAACCTCAACCTTCTTGACATTATAAAGCTTCTGAAGCTGGCTTACCAGTTGCTGAAGATCATCCTGATCACCGGAGAAAGTCAGTGTGATACGCGAATACTCAGAAGACTCGGTCTCTCCCACTGTAAGAGTATCAATATTGAATCCCCTTCTGTTAAACATACTTGTTACTCTCATGAGGACACCGGATTTGTTCTCCACAAATGCCGCAATTACATAACTTTGCTTATTCATGCCTTATCCTCCTTGTCGAGAATCAGATGGTCAAAGGTTCCGCCCGGACGAAGCATGGGCAAAACCATCTCGTCCTTATCAATCAAAAGATCAATTACCGCAGGACCGTCGATCTTATAAGCTTCCTCGAACACTTCACGGAACTCTTCCTCATCCGTTGCACGGAAACCCTTGGCACCGAATGCCTCGGCAAGTTTAACGAAGTCAGTCTTCCTGTCGAGCGTAGTATTCGAATAAACCTTATCATAAAACAGATTCTGAAGCTGACGGACCATTCCAAGAACGCTGTTGTTCATAACAACTATCGTCAGAGGAACGTTGTAAGTAACTGCCGTAGCAAGCTCTGTAAGATCCATACCGAAGCTTCCGTCACCTGTAATAAGAACAGATCTCTTGCCACTTCCGTAAGCTGATCCTATGGCAGCTCCCATACCGAATCCCATTGTTCCGAGACCGCCCGATGATATCCATGTTCTCTTCTTCTTAAATTCGAAGAACTGGGCTGTCCACATCTGGTGCTGACCAACATCCGTAACAATCTCAGTATCCTCGTCAACGATATCAGATACAGCCTTTATCGCCTGCTCAGGCAGGAAATCAGGAACTGCCTGCTGGGCTTCCTGCTCACGAAGCTTTGCAACCTTGGTCATCCAGTTAGGATTACGCTTATAATCAACAACATCGATAAGTTTTCTTAAAAAGTCTGAGATATCGCAGGAAACGCCGAGATTAACCTTAACGTTCTTGTCTATTTCAGCAGCATCGATATCGATGTGTATCTTTCTTGCACCTGCAGAGAACTTCTGTGCATCTCCCGTGGAACGGTCTGAAAAACGAACACCTATTGCAATAATAAGATCCGCCTTTGCCATTGCCTTGGAAGAGGCATAGTGACCATGCATTCCCTGGAAGCCCAGGAATCTGTCAAGCTTGGTGGGGAGCTCGGACAATCCCATTAAAGAACATCCGATAACCGCATCGATCTTATCCGCAAGCTCGGAGATCAAAGCTCCGGCACCGGCTCTTACCGCACCGCCTCCGAAGTAGATATAAGGCCTGTTCGACTCAGCGATCATCTTAACAGCCTCTTTAACGGCTTCATCAGATGAAGGATCCGGCTCATCCTTTGTTACAGGAGCCTTGTAATTAAACTCACACTTGGCAAGCTGGATATCCTTGGGGATATCAACGAGAACCGGACCGGGACGGCCGGACTTCGCGATCCTTATAGCTTCTCTAATCGTGTCTGCAAGATCCTCGACGTTATGTACGATGAAGTTATGCTTGGTGATAGGTAAAGTCACACCGGAGATATCGATCTCCTGGAAGCAGTCTCTTCCGATCATGTTATTGGCAACATTACCTGTTATCGCAAGAAGAGGGACTGAATCAAGATGTGCTGTTGCAATTCCCGTAACGAGATTGGTTGCACCTGGACCTGATGTCGCAAGTACGACACCGATCTCACCTGTTGCTCTCGCATATCCGTCAGCAGCATGTGCAGCGCCCTGCTCATGAGCTGTCAGAATATGAGTTATACGGTCGCTCTTCTTATAGAGCTGATCGTAGATATCAAGTACGGTTCCTCCGGGGTAACCGAAGATAGTCTTAACTTTCTGTTCGATCAAAGTCTCAACTACGATTTCTGCTCCGCTCAGTTTCATGATCAAAGTCTCTCCTTTTTCTCAAAATAAAAGTCTCCTCTTCGCACAAGGAATACATCTTGCACGAAGAAGAGACGAAAAGACTTAATTTCCGCGGTACCACTCTTCTTAGGTCATGGACCTCACTCAGCGGTGTCTATCAACACCCTTCTCTATAACGGGAGAACCCGATAAGACCTACTCACATAAGCTTTAAGTCTTATGGCTCCGGGACGACTCATCATTACGCTCCCTGTACCGTCTCACACCACCCGCCGGCTCTCTTAACAGGTTCTGCGCATCTTTTTTCCCTTCAGCGCCTTTGAATTATTAAAACACTTGAGTCCCGATATGTCAATAAATCAGAACTTCGACAGGAACTCCCTGGTTCTCTCGTTATGCGGATTGCTGATGACATCAGCACCCTGCTCCACGATGACTCCTCCGTCCATGAAGACGATCTTATCGGCAACATCCCTTGCGAAAGACATCTCGTGGGTAACTATAACCATCGTCATCTTCTCCTTAGCAAGCTCACGGATTACCTTAAGAACTCCGGATGTAAGCTCGGGGTCCAGTGCGGAAGTCGGCTCATCAAAGAAGAGTATCTCGGGATTGACCGCGAGCGCCCTTGCAATGGAAACTCTTTGCTGCTGTCCTCCTGACAGGTTGCAAGGATAAGCGTCAGCCTTACTTGTCAGATCGAACTTCTCAAGAAGCGCATCACAGATGGCATCCGCCTCATCACGGCTCTTCTTATGAACATGGACAAGAGACTCGGTTATATTGCGTCTTACCGAGAAATGCGGGAAAAGATTAAAGTTCTGGAACACCAGTCCGAACTTGCCTCTTATGTCCTGAAGTGTCTTCTTATCAGTGTACTGTGTAAGACCGCTGTTAGAAGTCTTAACAAGCGTTTCACCTGCTATAACGATGCTCCCCGAATCGATATGCTCAAGCGTGGTCGCGCAGCGCAGAAGAGTTGACTTACCGCCGCCCGAAGGACCGATGATAGCCACCACCTCTCCTTTTTTGACCTCAAGATCGATTCCCTTAAGGACCTTAAGGGAGTCAAATGACTTGCAAATGTCTTTCATCTCGAGTACGCCCATGCTCACCTCTTACGAATAGTAACTCATTGATTTCTCGGCTCGTGTCATCACGATCTCGATGACGCCGTTCATAATATAGTAGAACGCACCTGCCGCGATAAAAGGCATGACAGAAACCTGTGTTGAGGCCAGATTCTTAGCCATCGTGAACATCTCGGTTACGGCAAGCACCTGTGCCAGAGAAGTATCCTTAACAAGCGTTATTACCTCATTGGTAACAGAAGGCAGCACCCTCTTTATCACCTGCGGAAGGATTATCCTGAAGAAAGTCTGCATGCGCGAAAAGCCCAATATCTGCGCTGCTTCGTACTGACCTACAGGCATAGACTGTATGCCTCCCCTGAAGATCTCTGCGAAGTATGCAGCATAATTTAATGAGAAACCGATTATTGTTGCAACAAAACGGTATTTGAAAGGTCCCACATCAAGATCGGCAAGCTTAACGCCGAATACATAGTAAGGACCGAAGTAAACGAGCAGGAGCTGAAGCATCAGCGGCGTTCCTCTCATGACCGAGATATAGATACGCACAACTCCCGCAAGAATCTTATTCTTAGACATACGCCCCCGGGCTACAATAAGCCCGAGGGGTATGGAAAAAAGCAATGTCAGGAAAAAGATTCCAAGAGTGAATCTTAATCCGCCTGCAAGTTGAAATAGTGTCGACTGAAGCTCCGCCATTACTGTCCGATAGTTGTGATATCCTCACCGAACCACTCGGTTGAAATCTCAGCAAGAGTACCATCTTCGGCCATCTGCTCGAGAGCTTCCTGAACCTGATCTCTTAATGCTTCATTGCCGAGAGCGAATCCGACACCATACTCTTCAGATGCAACAGACTCATCAAGAACAACAAAGTTGCTTCCTGACTCCTGAATCTGGTAACGTGCTACGATCTCATCCATTACGATAGCATCAACAGCTCCGGACTCAAGCTCCATCATGGCATTCAGATAGTCATCAACCTGAACGAGTTCGGCAAATGAATTAAGAAGATCTGTATTCTCCTCCAAGGCAGCAAGTCCGGAAGAATCCTTCTGAACCGCAACAACTGCACCTGCAAGATCAGAGAGCGAAGAGATAGCAGAATCAGCATTAACGACAACGACCTGGTTGTTAGCCATATAAGGTTCTGTCCATGCATAAGAATCTTCACGGCCCGAGATGGTAAATCCGTTCCAGATACAGTCAATGTTACCTGAATTAAGTTCCTGGTCCTTGGAATCCCATGCGATAGGCTGAGCTACAAACTCAAGACCTAATCTGTTAGCAACCTCTGCTGCAAGATCCAAGTCAAAACCTGTATAAGTTCCATCATCAGCCACAAAGCCCATCGGAGGGAACTCAGCATCAAAACCAACGACGAACTGTCCGTCGGTTGCGGATGCTGAACCTTCAGCAGTGTCCACCTCAGTACAAGCCGTAAGAGGCAAAGCAAGCATAGCAGCTGCGAGTGTGACGGTAAGTAATTTCTTCATAAGAAATACCTCTTTTCTTTAATTCATAACACCCGCGTATTCTATCACAAATCTTTAGTGTGATAAATGTATATCAGTTAACTTCCCCAATCAAAGCCGTAATATCGTCCAAACTCATGGGTTCGCAGGTAATAGAGTATGAGTTGCCGCCGCATATCCATACAGCAGAAGTAATATGCTCTATGTCTCCCTCTAATCTGACATGCCCTGCTCCTTCGACATCGACCTTGAGAACATTACTTACACATGCATCATCAGATCCTGAGATATCAAAGAACTCGCCCGGAGCTTTCCTTATCGTACAAATGACATTTTCTTCAGCGTCAAGATAACGGACCTCAACTATTCCCAGGTTATAGGAGAAGAAACTCATCGATTCTGAGTCACCGACAGACTCGGGAACCGAGAGCTGGACGCTTTGTGCCTGATTCATCTGGTCGAGGCTGTCATACGACGCTATGGCTGTTACTATATCAGTATTTGAGGGGACAGTGCTGAAAGAATAGGTGCCGCCTGAAGTATCAGCTTCAGGGGGATTAACTCCGTCAACAGACAAAATATCTTCCTCTTCCACACCGGCTTCTAATGTATCGCCTTCAGAAACAGTATTACTGCCATCACGGTCTTCTGCAGGTGAATTCATATCACGATCATCAACATATTCATACTCTGCATTCACAGCAGGGGCTTCTGCGGTTCTTGTGCTCGATGCTTTGTCCAAAACAAACACCCTAAGAAGAATATATGAACTGATAAGCAAAACTGCAGCAGCCGCAGCAAAGCTCATTATCTTCGTAACTTTTGCTTTACTCTTGCGGCTGTTAAATTTAACGGGCTCATTAAGCTCGCTCATTGATTCATTAATATAGATATCGTCAACATCGCCCAACGCTCTTAAAAGTTGTGATGCATTCAGTTTCTTATCCATAGTAACCTTCTTTCTGAAGAAGATCCTTCAGACTGTCTCGAGTTCTTGCAAGTGTCATCTTAACCTTGCTAAGTCCGAACCCGAACCTGTCAGCGATCTCGTTCACGGAGTCACCGAAGAAGTAGCGTCTCATAAAAACTTTTCGCGCATCGGGGGAAAGTCCTTCCAGGAACTTATCAAGTATCCTCTTAAGCTCATCGCCGTCGGCTTCATCATCAGTTGCCGCCAATGCCGAATCCGGGATGCACTCCTCGAGTTCATCGATCATCAGCGGGACCTCACCCGAGCCACGCTTTGCCGCATGCATCTTGTCGTAACGGTCAAGCGACAGATTACGTGTGATCTTGGCAAGGAAAGCCTGAAGCGATGAAGGCCTCGTGGGCGGAATCGTATTCCATGTCTTCAGATAAGTATCGTTCTCGCACTCTTCAGAGTCCTCGTGGCTTTTAAGAATACCGTAAGCAATGCTTCGAAGAAGCCTGCCGTACTTGTCGCGGGTATCGCCTATAGCCTGCTCATCCCTCGCGAAATACTTATCGATAATTATCTGATCTTCCATCCCCTGTTTATAGGCCCTCTAAAGTTTTTCTGTATTATACACTACCTCCTCTCATCTATTAAGACGGGAGGAGGCAGCTTAAGGTCACATATGATTTTGTAAAACGGATTACTCGTAACCCCTTCTCTTCATATCTTTATAATCTTCATCATCATAATCCACATTAGTGCTGTTTCCGACAGAAGGAAACGAAGAGAAGAATGACTGTTTATCGGCTTGTTCCTCAGGCTCGGGCTCAGGATACTTGGCATCAGGATAATCAGCCTTAGGGTATTCGGCCTTCGGATATTCGGCCTTCGGGTAGTCAGCAGTAAGAGGAACATTCTTGTCTTGTGACTTCTTCAAAATGAGGAAATTTCTTATCATGCTGATAATGATAATGACCAGAATGAGATTCCAGAAAACAGCAAAGATAAGAACAAAACTTCCTGAAGTATCTCCGGATGATACAGCCGCGATACCCTTAATCAATGTTGTTATTCCGACAACAATAAAAGGAATAAGGAATACTATGGTGAATACCATTGAGACACCTGCATAAGCAGCAAGTCCGCGTACCGGAGCAGAACTGTCATTGCGGATCTTACCGTTTGAATTATTATTCATATATCTGCCCTCCCTTAATAAAACTTCCGAGGCTAATATATCATATTTACCCCGGAAGAATTATGTTGAACAATCAACTTTACTTTTTCTTAATCAGTATGGACTGTTTATGCCTTCAGCAGTTTTAACAGCCTGCTCCAAAGTCTGATCATAAAACAGGTGGGCGCCGAAGATCCTTCCGGATTTGCCGTCATCGACAAAGGCACCTACTACAACACCCGGAATTGCACTTTCAGGTGCGTTAGGAGCGGCAGGACCTCCAAGATCTGTTCTGCACCACCCCGGATCAGTAAGATTAATCAGAACATCGCTTCCCTGAAGCTTCGATCCCAAGTCTATCGTTACCTTATCAAGAGCAGCTTTGCTCGCAGAATAACCTGCCTGTTCAGGCTCGAGTGCAATGCCGCTTGTTGTATTTACGATTCTTCCGAATCCTGCCTCGATCATCTTGGGAAGGAAGTGATAGCAGATTTTCATGGGAGCTATCGTATTGATAAGGAAACTTACCGTATAGTCCTCAACGGGAGTCTCAAAGTAGTCCTTACGGTACGCGATCTGCATACCTGCATTGTTAAGGATGATATCAACCTTAACGCCCGTTGCATCTATAGCCTTAAGCATCGCATCAACCGAATCCATATCAGAAAGCTCGGCTTCGACCTGAATGCTCTTTACACCCTTAGCTGCAAGCTCCTTAACAAGATCATTCGTATGCTCGTTATCCCTGCTTTGTGCGATGATATTACACCCCCTGTCAGCAAGGAAAAGTGCAGCAAGTCTTCCGATTCCTCTCGCAGCACCTGTAACAAGTGCCCATCTTCCATTTACATCAACCATCGGTTATCTCCTTTTTAATTACTTGTCCAGGATGTCAGCAGCTTCCTTAAGAAGTTCTATGATGGGAAGATGCTGGGGACATACGCCCTCACACTGACCGCACTCCACACAGTCGGAAGCTTTTCCCGACCTTCCGACTAATCCGGAATAGAAATTCTTGGAACGCCAGTCATCAGGATAGCGGCGCAGTGTATTAATAGTTCTGAAGACATCAGGAATGCTGATGCTCATAGGACAGCCGTCGACACAATACTTACACGAAGTGCATCCGATCTGAGGGATCTTCAAGATCTCATCGGTCACCTCATTAATAAGCTTAAACTCCTCACCGGTCATCGGCTCGAAGTTCTTGAAAGTTGCGATGTTATCATCCATCTGATCTTCCGTGGACATACCTGACAGGATCGTCATGACACCGGGCAGAGATCCTATAAATCTTAATGCCCATGAAGCAACCGATTTTTGAGGCTGCACAGCCTTGAACTTAGCTTCGATGTTCTCCGGCATATTCGCAAGCATACCGCCTCTTACGGGTTCCATGATGATAATGGGTATATTTCTTTCGAGAAGGATATCGTAAAGAGCCTGCGACTGAACCACGGGATTGGTTCTGTCAAGATAGTTATACTGGATCTGCACAAATTCCATCTCGGGATGCGCATCAAGGATCTCTATTAGAAGTTCCGGCGTTCCGTGGTAAGAGAACCCGAAGTGACGGATCTTCCCCTCTTCCTTCTTCTTAAGTCCCCAGCTGAAGCAATCGTACTTAACGTAGGTATCGTAGTTATTCCCATCCTCAACCGAGTGAAGAAGATAGAAATCAAAGTAATCAACACCTGCGCGCTCACACTGCTCGTTGAAGATGCGGTCTATATCACTTTCCTGCTTTATCTCCCACGCCGGAAGCTTAGTGGCGATCATAAAGCTGTCACGCGGATATCTTTTTACCAGAGCTTCCCTTGCAGCAACCTCCGAGTTACCGCCGTGATAGACATAGGCGGTATCAAAGTAATTCATACCCGCCTGCATATACTTGTCCACCATCGTACAAACGCGGTCGATATCGATAGTTCCTTCATTCTCGGGAAGTCTCATAAGGCCAAAACCGAGCTTCGGCATTCTGGTAAGATCAATGCTCATATAGATATCCTCCTTGTTATTTCTTCACGGAGCTTTGTGCCACCGGGAAATCAAAATAAGTATCAGGGTACGGCTCGTCCTTAAGGGTAAAGTGCCACCACTCGCAATCGATGGGCTCAAACCCGTTATTCACCATAATATTACGCAGTTGCATTCTGTTCCTGAACTGCTCGGGGGTTACCTCCCTGCAGTCCGGGTGTGACTTAACGCCAAAGAAATCAAACGGACTTCCCATATCGAGATCCTTGCCCGATGCCATGTCAAACAAGGTAAGATCTATCGTGCTCCCCCTGCTGTGACCTGACTTTTTGGCGATATACCCCTTCTCGAAAAGCTCACCCTTCTCAAGGTCCGGATAAAAGAAAGGCTTCATCCTCTGATCCAGGTCCTCGAGTCCCCAAAGCATGAAGTTACGCACTGCTCTTGAAGGACGGTATGCATCGTAAACTTTGAAGCGGTATCCCATTACAGCCGCCTGGGAGCTTGCTTCCTTTAATGCTCTGGCTGCTTCCACCGTTAAAAGAGCGACCGGCTCCTCGTATCCGTCGATACGGTCGCCTATGAAATTAAACGTTGAAAAATAGCGTATCTCCTGAATGATACCGGGGACATAATCCGACAATAAAACAAAGCCGGAAGAATTCATTGTCATATCTTTGCTGATGCCAGAATTCATATCATCACCTCATTATGATTATAACCGAACCCGCGCCGCAAATGATTATAGATATATGACTTATATGTAGAATACGGCACTTCATTTCCTCAGTTTTAACTAATATCTTAGGCTAATAAAAAGCAAACTGGTGTATCATTATTATTATGAGAAATGAAGTAGTAAGAAAAGGTGTTTCAAGAATTATAGTTGCTCAGTTCCTGACTATAGCAACCCTTATTTTTGAAGCAGGATTACTGGGAGTGGCATATTTTGCCGACAGGCATATTGGGGACCCTTCTATTGAAGTAAGTTCAACAAAATCGTTTGTTTTACTGTTGGCAGCAATGTGCATCACAGACTTTACAGGACTCATAATCTATATATCAGGTGTGCGCAAGGCATCAAAAGAAGAACCGAAGTTTAAATCAGCAATAAAGTTCATTGTCTTAAGCATCGTCTTTTCTTTTTTGAAAATTCTCATATTTAAAACTCCGTTTTATTATCTGTCAACGGTTTTAAGCCTGGGTATGGATTATCTTGCCATAGTATGTATTATCGAGGCTCTTTCTTTTGCACTCGATAACGATCCGGGAAGCATCGGGTCAATAAACGGTGTATCCGTAATAATTAAAATCTGCTATATAGCTACCGCAGTACTCGCAGTTGTCAGGGGTATTTTTTCCGGGTCAGATTCTATAATTCTAACGATTGTGGTTGACCTTATTGTTAATCTTTTGCAGATAATAGCCACTATCACGTTCATCACCCAGTTAAGACAGGCTGAGTAACTTATCAGGACTCGTCAATTACTCCGTCAATAAAGTAGTTCATGTAACATCTGATAACAGCATCATTCAATCCTCTGTCACCTGACTGAACCACTACATTCCCTTCATTGTCTTCGATATCGCGGGGAATCTGTGAAACTGTTACTTCTCCATCGGCGTCCGTAAACTCCAGGGCAATACCGGAGAAAATTGTCCACTGACCGGAAGCAATAAGATCAGTTACGATATCAGAAGCTTTAATTGCCTGTTCTGAAGCATCCTGTGTAAGAATACCGGCATCAATGAATCCGTCTTCTGTTCCACCGTAATAACTTCCTCCGATATCGGAATAGAAATCCAAAGAAGAACCTTCATTCATGGCAGTCTGTAAAGCAAACTCGTAGAAGACCTCCCAGTTAATGACTGTTGATATCTGAAGGCTGCTTACAACCTGTCCGCATTCACATGACGACATCAGGTATTCCGTTGCTGCATTAACTACATCAGGGACTTCCCATTCCGAAACCAGGTCGACATGGATAACGGCATCGGGATTGGCTGCCCTAGCACCCAGAGCAAATGCGTTAACATTGCAGTAATTCTGTGTATCCTCATCGCCCCATGAATGAACATACCCGATATCATTGTTGCCGGAATCGAGCGAATCATATCCTGCGCATATACCGGCAATGTATGCTGCCTCGTATAGCCTGCCTGAGTAATTGATAAGGTTTATACCGTTGGAAAGAACGCCGCCGCAGCCGCAGAACATGATATCCGGATACATATCAGCCGCAGTTGCCAAAGGAAAATCATACTCCTCACTGATACCGAAGATGATGTCACAGCCGGATTCAGCAAGCTGATCAACCGCTTCAAGCAATTCTTCTTCATCAACGACCTTGTCAACTGTAATAAGATTAGTATCAACAGGAATCTCCAATGACTCCATAGCTTCTGTTAACGCCCTGTTGTGAATAAAAGTATAGCCTTCGTCGTCAGTTCTCCTGCCGACATAAACAGCACCGACTTCGATTGCAGTTCCGGGACCTCCTGTTTTTACATTCGAATCAAGTTCAGTCACATCAGTACCCGAACAGCCGGTCATACCGGTCAAGCACATGATTGAAGCTATTATGGTCAAAGAAACTGCCTTCTTCATAAACCCTCTTCCCAAAGATAAAAACTGTTACCCGTGACGGAATTCTATGACCTCATCGTCCATCGACTCGATTATCGCGAGTGACTCCACCCTGACGCCCTCTTCTCTTAACAGATCCCCTCCGCCCTGGAAGGACTTCTCAACCGCTATAAGCGCCCCCTCAAGCCTTGCCCCTGACTGCTCAACGATATGGATAAGACCGTTAAGAGCATTTCCCTTGGCAAGGAAATCGTCGCAAATCAGAACATTATCTTCAGAAGTAAGATACTTCTTGCTTACAACGATGTCGAAAGTCTGCTTATGTGTAAACGAATAGACAGAAGCTTTATAAAGGTCACCGGTAATATTGGAAGCTCCGTATTTCTTCGCAAAGAGCATAGGAACATGAAGCTGCTGTGCAACAGCAAATGCCAGTGAGATACCCGAAGCCTCAACAGTAAGAACTTTTGTAATACCACAGCCTTCATAAAGCTTCGCACCCTCTTTAGCCATGAGAGTCATAAAATCCGTATCCACCTGCTGGTTAAGAAAGGATCCCAGTTTAAGGATTCCGCCGGGCAGGATCTCGCCCTCATTTAAGATCTTCTGTTCAAGCTCAATCATTCAGGTTACCTGTTAATTCTCATCCCGGGGCTCATCATTGGATTCTTCAGAGGGAACGTTAACTTCACCCTCTTCAGAAACTTCCTCAGAAGCCTCCTCAGCCTTTTCCTTAGCTTCCTTTTCCTGCTGCTCCTTAAGCTCCTGAGCATTCATCTCCTCAAGTATCTTAGCTGCAAGGTCAAGGTCGCCTTCCGCCTCATAGATAGCCTCGAACTCGGGACCGTCTACCTTGTACTTTTCGATAAGGCGCTGTGCGAGGCCCTCAACGATATCCTTCTTATCGCGGAGTATACGCTTGGTGTCCTCATAGCACTCGGTAATGATTCTCTGAACTTCCTTATCGATCTCGTATGCAGTTGCATCGGAATAGCTCTGTACCTGACCGAAGGACTGGCCGACAAAGATCTCCTCGTTCTCATCTCCGAATACAAGATTTCTGAACTTGGGAGACAAGCCGTAACGCTTTACCATCGCGGTAGCAGTTCTGTTACATGACTGAAGATCAGAAGCGGCTCCGGTCGAGACTTCACCTAAGAAGATCTCCTCTGCCGCTCTTCCGCCGAGACTCATCCTGATGTTATCAAGGAGCATCTTCTCGGTATAGTAATCAAGATCCTCAATAGGCTTAAATGCAGTAAATCCGCCTGCCTGACCTGACGGGATGATCGTAACGCGGTCAACCTTCTCATAGTCAGATGTGGTACGAAGAACAACTGCGTGACCGGCTTCGTGGTAAGCCGTAAGCTTCTTGTTCTTATCCGTAAGTTTCTTGGAATTCTTCTCAGGACCCATCATGACACGGAAAGTCGCGTCATTGATCTCAAGAGGAGATATCTCTTTCTTATTTCTTCTTGCCGCAAGCAAAGCAGCTTCATTCAAAAGATTCTCGAGGTCTGCACCTGTAAAGCCAACAGTCGATAAAGCAACCTCACGCAGGCTGACATCCTTGGCAAGAGGCTTGCCCTTGGCATGGATGTTAAGGATAGCCTCTCTCTCGTCAGCATCAGGAGGATTAACCATGACTCTTCTGTCAAATCTTCCGGGTCTTAACAGAGCGGGATCCAAAACATCGACACGGTTAGTAGCCGCGATAACGATAACATTTGTATTAACATCGAAGCCGTCCATCTCTACGAGGATCTGGTTCAACGTCTGCTCACGCTCATCCTGACCGCCGCCCAAGCCGGCACCTCTCTTACGTCCTACAGCATCGATCTCATCGATGAAGATAACGGCAGGAGCTGCCTTCTTTGCATCATTGAACAGGCTTCTTACACGTGACGCACCGACACCGACAAGCATCTCTACGAAGTCTGAACCTGAGATATAGAAGAACGGAACATTCGCCTCTCCTGCAACTGCTCTTGCAAGCAAAGTCTTACCTGTACCGGGAAGACCATACAGAAGGACGCCCTTAGGGATCTTAGCACCGAGTTCCTTATATTTCTTAGGACTCTTAAGGAAATCCACAACTTCAGAGAGCTCCTCCTTCTCCTCGACGGATCCGGCAACATCAGTAAACTTAACCTTGATCTCATTGGGATTCGTAAGTCTTGCCCTGTTGTTGCCGAAGGAGAATACACTGTTGCTGTCCTTGGTCTGTCTGTTGAAGTTAATGAATATAACCGCTGCCACTACCACTAGTCCGATCAAGGACAGGCCGTTGATGATGGTTGCCCAGTCTACAGGCTCAGTGTAGTTATAATCATCTATGTATCCTTCTGCCTTATACTCATCGAGCTTGGCAATAAGGTCATCCACATACTCATACGGAACTCTCTGAGTCAAAGTCTGATTAAGTCCTGTCAGATCTTCATACTCGATCGTTACAGAAGTTCCGTTAACATCCACTTTATTTACTGTGAGATCTCTGTCCTCGATGATCTCCATAACATCAGAGAGTGTAGTCTGGTCCCTGCCCATGGCGCGGTCACCGAACATCATCGACGAGAAGATGACCAGAAGAACGATCAGCACCATATAGAAAATAACTGCTGAACCGAACCTCGGTGATCTGTTTGCCGGTTGCGGTGAAGCAGGCTTGTTCGTATTGTTACTCATCTTATTTCCTCACTATCCTTATATCTTTAAACTGACGATAATTACCGTCATAATCGAGTCCATAACCAACGATGAACTCATCCGGAACCGTAATGCAGTTATAATCCGGTACCAGGTCATTAACCCTTCTTGACGGCTTATCGAAAGCGGTACATATCTTGATTGACTTGGGCTCTCTCATCATAAGAATCTCTTTAAGCTTCTTTAATGTGCGCCCTGTATCAACGATGTCCTCAACTATGAGAACATTCTTACCCTTAATATCGCAGGAGATATCCTTCTTGAATGTAAAGTTGCCTGTGGAAGTATCTCCCTCATAACTTGAGATAGAAACAAAATCAACTGTCTCAACAGGAACCGTGATCTCACGTACAAGATCTGCCGTAAAGATAAACGCCCCGGTCAGCACACCGATTACAATAACGGATTCACCCTCATAATCGCGGCTTATCTTAGCCCCTATTTCCTTAACCTTTGCTGCGATCTCCTCGCTGGAGATCATCGTATCAAACTGTACCAAACCTACTCCTTCTCCGATATCTCGACTTTGATAAGCGTTTTGATATCAGAATTTCCTTTCTCCTTATTCCAGATCTGCCGCGACTTTTGTGAGACAAAGCCTTCGGCGTGACCTATCCCCGGTATAAAGAGGATGCGGTCATCGGAGCTTACAGCCAGAAGATGCTCCCTGGCATCACGCGGAACCCTGTTGTCAGACATTATCTTCTTAATCTCAACAGCATGTGTACTGCCGGCCTTCCGAAATGTTCCCCCTGACGGACAGGCACCGATGACAATGTCGTCATAAGCTCCAATCCACGACAAATTATTATATACTATCGAGTCGTTATTCTCAACGACAGAAACCTCAATAGAAACGGCAAAATCGCTCATTTTGAGGGTTTGCGGACCGCTTATAAGATCTGATTTTCTTATATGGACCTTATCCCCCATTAAAGCTGCAGGAAAACCGAGGTATGACGACATCGCACAGGAAACCCCCTGAGGCCCCTCATCACCGTAAAACGCCAGCAAACCGTCAACAGATAACGCTTTCCTTCCAAACGGAAGATCTGCATACTTTGTCCCGTTATTGCCCGCTAGAAGACCTGTTACTATATCTACATGCTTACTTTCAAAGTCAG
>JAEEGL016092310.1_pt1 | contig 15852 bp, 15 predicted proteins | sample 9134231 | NCBI WGS metagenome assembly JAEEGL01 (sample SAMN16246548, study PRJNA631951) | gut metagenome | biome: gut microbiome; feature: rumen; material: fiber-attached | host: Bos | place: Iran: Karaj | collected 2018-10
AACATCATGTGGGAGTACGTAGGTATGGCACGTGACGCCGAGGGCCTCAAGAAGGCTATCAAGGAGATCAAGGAACTCAAGGAATATTTCTACGAGAACGTATATGTTCCCGGTTCCCAGTTCGAGTTCAACCAGGAACTCGAGAAGGCCCTGAGACTTGAGGATTTCTTCGAAATCGGCATGCTGATGGCCTATGACGCACTCAACCGCAATGAGTCCTGCGGCGGCCATTTCCGTATCGAGAGCCAGACCGAGGAAGGCGAGGCCAAGAGGGACGACGCCAACTATATGTACGTTGCTGCCTGGGAGTACAAGGGAGAGGGTACCGAGCCTGAACTCCATAAGGAACCTCTTGACTACCAGTTCATTGAAGTGAAGACCAGAAATTATAAAGACTAATCAGAGATGGAATTCAATTTGAAAATATGGCGTCAGAAGAACGCCAAGGCTAAAGGACATTTCGAAACCTATCATATTTCTGGTATCGAAGAAGATGCTTCTTTCCTCGAGATGCTCGATATCCTGAACGAGCAGCTGATCCGCGAAGGATCTGATCCCGTAGCAGTCGAGCGCGGCTGCCAGAGCAGCGGTCCCGTTTCCTTCGACCACGACTGCCGTGAGGGTATATGCGGTGCATGTTCACTTTACATCGACGGCCGCGCACACGGTCCGGACGATCACGTGACCACCTGCCAGCTCTTCATGCGTCATTTCAAGAACGGTGCGACGATCACCGTGGAACCTTGGAGGAGCGCGGCATTCCCCGTGATCAAGGACCTCGTGGTTGACCGTGGAGCTTTCGACAAGATCCTCCAGGCCGGCGGATTCATCTCCGTACGCACCGGTTCCGCACAGGATGCCAACAATATCCTCATCCCTCACGACAAGGCTGAGGAGAGCATGGATGCTGCCGCCTGCGTAGGTTGCGGCGCCTGCGTGGCTACCTGCAAGAACGGTTCTGCGATGCTCTTCGTGGCTGCCCGCGTAAGTTCGCTCGCCCTGCTTCCTCAGGGCCGGCCCGAGGCTAAGCGCCGTGCAAAGGCAATGGTGGCCAAGATGGACGAACTCGGATTCGGTAACTGTACCAACACCCGCGCCTGCGAGCTCGAGTGTCCCAAGGGCATTTCCGTGGCTCACATCGCCCGTCTGAACAGGGAGTTCCTCTCAGCCAAGTTTTCGGACTAGAAGGAATACTATAATATGATAAAGGGTGACCTAAAGCAGGCCACCCTTTATTAATATAACATATTACTCTTGGATTACCGGAATCATTCCACCACGGTTCTGAACCATCATATTGATTCGTAATCTCCTTTGTTTACCTGTGTCATTTTGTTCTGCAGAGAGAGTAATCTTACCATTATTTCTATCCAATTCAACAGTAAGCCAATCTTTGCTCACTCTTTCTATCCAATCAACTGAATATGGAGCGCTAGCCGGATTTTCATTATTGTCAGAATTGTAAATGCAAATACCATATCCTCCGGGTTCCGTGTGGATAACCATTTCGCCTCCATCCTTCGGGAAAATGACCTCTTCGACATCAAAGGGATTATACTTTTCGCAAGATGATATCGCCAGTATTGAAAGAACGAAAACTAAAATGTATATTATTTTTTTCATAACCAGATACTTGAATATCTCACAAACAAAGATAGAACAATAATTTCATTACACTATGACGGATTATCATATGTAATTATCTTTAAGTAATAATTGTAGTTGGTTGTTTCAGTATGAGATAATGTCGGGTCATCATACTCGATACCATATGCGTTAAGTTGGAATACTCCCGAAGCGTAATATCCATTATGATTACCTCTCCAGCCGAAATCACAATGAACCTTTGTATTGTAAGTCCCATATACTAATTCAGTGTGATCGAATATCCCATTTATGTACACGAAATAAGTCGTGACTTTCTGAGTTGTCTTGTATCCATCTATGTTCCATGCGTGACTGTTTGCAAAATCATAGTTTAAAAAACCGTTATGGGGAAGCGAGCATATGAACAGCGGACAGTCATCTTCAAGCATTGATACCACTGAACTGGTGGAATAATCATCAAGGCTGACATTGGAATAAAAGCAGTCCTCCATAAAATTTTTTGCCGACCCGGGGAGAGTGAAGGTTCCTCCAGAGAAATACATTGAATTGCACCCAACACCTATGAAACGCAATAGAGCGGCTGCGGACTGGCTTCCAGTCGTACTCAAGAAATTCGTTTTCAGAGCCGTCCAGTCCACTGGGACATTATTGTAACTGATGTATGCCGGGTATTCAAAATACGCGAATATCTTCGACACTGCGAGAGGGACACATCCGGTATAGGCCGGAAGGCCATTCCCGAGAATAGGGCAGAAATCATTGAAAGGGGCCGTCTGGCGCCAACCCACTTCCGCTGTGAGCATAGGCGAGACAGAATTTACAATGAAAGTCTGGCTATAAGCCTCTAACATTTCTATAATATCATCGCCTCCGACATCCAGAGAATCAACCCTGGTTACCTGCTTTGTCGCATAGTCAAGACACATCTTATAAAGCATTGCTCCAAGATGGTCTTCTTCAGTAGGCGCATTGTCCCCGCTTGAGGAAATGATATCGTAGCAGCCAAGCAGCTCCTCTGCAGTGATACTTCCCTCGTCTACCACGGCTATCACATCGTCCCCGATGCGGTCATCCGCTGCCAGGATGGCATATCCGCCATCGTTCCCGAGATTGACAATATACACCAGCGCGTCACAATCAGTATCTCCACAGGAGGGTCGGTTTGCCGCCGGGATATCCTGCAGCCTTATAACGGCAACATCATTGTCAAGTGCTGAAGACTTCGTCTGACCATCGTCCGGATTCCCAAGGAAAGCATTCAGGGATGCAAGTGCGACGTCGGTCGGAACCAGGTGAGTGGATGACTTCTGATTTGCAACCGGCAAGTCCGCAATAGCTGGCTGCTTGGCACACGCTGCTACAAGAAGCAGTATGGCAACTATCGGCCATAGTAATTTTGTCGTTTTCATATTGGTTATAATTGATTATTGCTGCAAAACTATAATTTTTGTATTATTAATTTTCAACGATTTTACGTATTTTATCCATATTTATACTTAATTTTACATAAAACACTACATTATTAGCCATTATATACATAAATAATGAATAATAGAATCATTTCTCGTGTAAGTTTATCGGAGCAACAGACCCGCCTTGACGACGATTTTTTAGTACTGGAAAACCCTGACCTCAAAGCAATAGAAGGTGATTTATTTAAAAGTGAAACAACGTTGATTATACATTGTATTAAAGGTTCCGTCACACTTTCAGTCGATACTGTAGAGATGACACTTCACGAAAAATCCGTAGTATTTATCATAAGAGGACAACTCTATAAGTTCGTTTCCGTCTCCGAGGGATTTGAATCGACGTTTCTCCTCCTTTCGTCACGGTTTATGGATTGGATTGATCTGAATCGAATGCTAACATTCAGAAAATACAGCGGAAAAGCGATACAGGCGACAGCCCACGGTTCTTTTGAAAAATTTCTGTCGCTGTGTAAAAGAATTATCATATTGGACCGCCATCCTGAAAAAAAGGAAGTCATCAGACTTCTGGTCAAGGCATATCTTATAGGAATGTCCCATTTCGGCAAAGAAATAGGTAAAGATTCCGAGAACAACGCCTCGTCAAAAAGAGTTCAACAGTATATGGATCTTTTGCGCACAAAGAGACCGCTTCAGAGGTCTCCTCGTTATTACGCCGGCCTTCTTAATATCTCGGAGAAGCATCTATACTTTGCTTCGATGCAGGCAACAGGTTTCAGTGCCAAACACTGGATAGACCAGATTGCCATACTTGAGGCGAAGAGCAAACTTGTAGATGGAAATATTAAGGTCTCCGTCATAGCTGAGTCGCTTGGGTTCAAGAGTGAAACAGTTTTCGGTCGATTCTTTAAACAGCACACAGGGCTGACGCCTCGGGAATACAGGAAACAGAACAATTAGTCTACGCGTAGGAATGCATGCCTCCGAGGATAAGGTTCACTCTGAAATATGTGACAAGGACGCAGATGAATGCGAATATAGTGTACCAGTGTAAGAAGACGGGATTGCGGTAAATGAGGCGGAAAGATTCCTAGGTTCCGCTGTTCTTTTCAATGACGGTGGCAGCCATCATCATGATGATGAGGACTGCCATCGAAATGAAAGAACCGGTTTTGGAAATACGCACCTTGTTGACTTTACCAAAGGAAATTGTTGAAGGGATAGCGGCCGGCGTGGATTTCGGCGACCATTTTGTAGATGTCTTCGCGGAGTTTCTCTATGTTGATCTTCTTTGTGGCGGAGATGAAGATGCAGGGGATTTTCTTCTCGTTGAACCAGATGTTCTTTATCTCATCCAGCGTGAAGTTCTTCTCCGTCCTGGGCTGCAGTGAGAACTCGTCCCACGGCTCGGACTGATAAGCGTCTATCTTATTGAATACTACGTAGATAGGTTTATCGGTTGCGCCGATGTCCTTGAGGGTTTTCTCCACTACTTCCATCTGCTCAGCATAGTCCGGGTGTGAGACGTCCACCACGTGGACGAGGATGTCCGCTTCGCGCACTTCGTCCAGGGTGCTCTTGAAAGCCTCTATGAGCTGGGTGGGGAGTTTGCGGATGAATCCAACGGTATCGCTGAGAAGGAAAGGAACGTTACCTATCACGACCTTCCTGACGGTGGTGTCGAGGGTTGCGAACAACTTGTTCTCGGCGAAGACGTCGGACTTGGAAAGCAGGTTCATCAGAGTGGATTTGCCCACGTTGGTATAGCCTACGAGCGAAAGGCGCACGAGTTTTCCCCGGCTGCTGCGCTGCGTGGCCATCTGCCGGTCGATCTTCTTGAGGTCCTCCTTGAGTTTGGAAATCCTTTCCCTGACTATTCGGCGGTCCACCTCTATCTGGGTCTCACCCATACCGCCTCGGGTTCCCATACCACCCCTCTGGCGTTCGAGGTGGGTCCACATGCCCGCCAGGCGCGGGAGCATATAGTTGTATCGCGCCAGTTCCACCTGCGTCTTTGCGTAGGCGGTCTGCGCGCGCTGCGAGAAAATCTCCAGGATGAGGCTGGTCCTGTCTATGACGAAGGTGTTCTTGATGACCTTCTCAATGTTCCTCTGCTGCATTCCCGTCAGTTCATCGTCGAAGATGACGTGCTTGATGCAGTTGTCCTCGCAGTACCGGGCAATCTCCTCAAGTTTGCCGCTCCTGATGTAGGTGGCCTTGTCCGGCCTGTCCACCCGCTGGATGAATTTGCGGTCTCCCTCGAATCCTGCGGTCATGGCGAGGAACTCGAGTTCGTCGAGATATTCGAGTACTTTGCGCTCCTCGTCGTCCTGCCTGATGATTCCGACGAATATGGCCTTGTCTGTCTTCTTCTCTATTTCGTTTGCCATCTGCAGTCAAAAAAAGGCTATCCGAAGGGACAGCCTTTAATTATATGGGTGCTTGGATTATCTCAGCTGGAAGATAACAGGGAAGGTGTAGGTGACCTTCACGTTGCGGTCGCGCTGCTTTCCGGGGGTCCACTTCGGGGACATGGAAACGACGCGGACTGCTTCCTTGTCAAGGGACGGGTCGACGCCGCGGAGGACCTTCACGTTGGATACCTTTCCGTCTGCGCCCACGGTGAACTGGAGCATCACACGGCCCTGCACACCGTTCTCCTTTGCGATTTCAGGATAGACGAGGCGCTCGTTGACCCACTTCGAGAAGTCGTTGGCGTCACCGCCCTGGAAGGAAGGCTTCTTCTCCACAAGCTGGAAAGGAATGGCCTCTTCTTCCACGTGCTCCTCTACGGTCTCCTCGATGTAGTCCTTGATCTCGATTCCGAGGTCGGCGTTATCGTCGAGGCTCACCATATCGTTGTCCACCTTGATGTTATCGTCGATAATGTCAATCTGGTCGGACAGGATAGGGATCTTCGGTGCTTCGGGTGGCGGAGGAGGAGTCTCCTGGGTGATAGGAATGATTTCTTCCTCGACAAGTTCCTGATTATCGGCGAGGAGAGCGGCTTCCTTCTTGTCCTTGCTGGTCCACTCGAACGCGGCAAGGGTGACGAGAAGCGCGGCTACCAAACCGATCTCCACGAACAAGAATCTCTTGTTCTCCAGGCTGGCTTTCTCTGATTTCTTGATTTCCATATTGTGGTTTTTAGTTATCCTATTTGGGTATCAAAGTTATAAATAATAAAAATCAATTCCAATTTTTTCGTTTTATGTTGTAGATTTGTACAAAAATCGTGCTATGGTCAGATTCTTCACCGAAGATATTAAATTTGATTTCAAATATAAGATGCTGACCCGCAAATGGTTAAAGGCCGTGGCGGGCAGCGAGATGAAGCAACTGGGGGACGTGAACGTCATTTTCTGTTCCGACAATTATATCCTTGACGTGAACATGAAGTATCTCCAGCACGACTATTTCACCGATATAATCACCTTCGATTATTGCGAAGGAAAGGTCCTTTCGGGCGACCTTTTCATCAGCATTGATTCCGTCCGTGAGAACGCGGTTTTCTATTCCACAGAGTTCGCGGACGAGCTGAACCGCGTGATAGTTCACGGCCTTCTGCACCTCATCGGCTATGACGACCATACCGAGGAGGAAGTGAAGGTGATGCGGAGCAAGGAAGATTACTACCTCAAGATCCGCGGGATAATCCAGGGATAGTCTCCCATGAAGGACGCGTATGATGTCATAGTTGTCGGCGGCGGACACGCCGGTTGCGAGGCCGCGATGGCTTCCGCCAACCTCGGCGCTTCCGTGCTGCTCGTCACGATGGACGTGATGGCATTCGCCAAGATGTCCTGCAATCCGGCGATAGGCGGAATTGCGAAGGGACAGATAGTCCGGGAGATCGATGCGCTCGGCGGCTACACCGGAATCGTTACCGACCGTTCGACCCTGCAGTTCCGGATGCTGAACCGCTCCAAGGGTCCGGCGATGTGGAGTCCGCGCGCCCAATGCGATAAAATCAGGTTTTCAGCGAACTGGAAAGATATTCTTCTAACTAATTGTAAATTAGATATTTACGAAGATTTAGCGGATTCTTTTCTCTTTGAGAATTCAAAAATCGTCGGCGTCCATACGCAAGGAGGGCGGATTTTTAAGTCTCAAGCGGTTGTTTTGACCGCTGGAACCTTCCTCGGAGGGAAACTTTTCATCGGTCGCACCCAACTTGTCGGCGGTCGCATCGGCGAGCCGGCTTCCTACGGTCTGACCGAACAACTCAAGTCGATGGGTATCCGTACGGATCGGATGAAGACGGGAACTCCCCCGAGGATCGACATCACTTCCGTCGATGTGAAATCGCTGACGGTCCAGTTGGGAGACAAGGATCCGGAGCGATTCTCTTTCTCCGAGGAGCTGTCCACCATCCAGCGCGGGGAGGAGCAGATGAACTGCTACATCCTTCACACCAATCCTGAAGTTCACGAAGTCCTGCAGTCCGGCTTCGGGGATTCTCCTTTGTTTACCGGAGTCATACACGGCCGGGGACCGAGATACTGCCCTAGCATAGAGGACAAACTTCGCGTTTTCCCGGATAACGACGCTCATCAGCTTTTCCTTGAACCGGAGGGGCGGGAGACGAACGAATACTATCTCCAGGGTTTCTCTTCTTCTCTGCCTTTCCGGGTCCAGATGGATGCCATCCACGCCATCAAGGGTCTTGAGAATGCCAAGGTCTTCCGCCCGGCGTATGCCGTGGAGTATGACTACTTCGACCCTACGCAACTCAAGCCTTCGCTCGAACTGAAGAGCATTGAGAATCTGTTTTTCGCCGGGCAGGTCAACGGTACCACCGGTTACGAAGAGGCCGCCGCACAGGGTCTTGTGGCCGGTATCAATGCCGTTCTGAAGATTCAGGGAAAGGATCCGCTGGTGCTCAGGAGGGATGAATCTTATATAGGGGTGTTGATTGACGACCTGGTAACCAAGGGCGTCGATGAGCCTTATCGTATGTTTACCTCCAGGGCTGAATATCGTATTCTGTTGCGACAGGACAATGCCGACGAAAGGCTTACCCCCATAGGCCATTCCCTCGGCTTGATTTCTGACGAGCGCTACGAAGCCGTTGTACGCAAGTATGAGAAGGTCCGCTCTCTGATTTCCCTTATGGAGCAGGTCAACGTGACAGCAGCGGCAATCAATCCTTATCTTGAGTCCGTGAGGTCTAAGACGCTCACGGAATCCAAGCGGATTGCTGACATAGTTGCCCGTCCGGAGGTGAATATAGGCGATGTTCTACGGAATGTTCCCCGTGGAACACTCGACAGATTCGGGGTAGATGTTCCATTTGTAAACAGCATCCTGGAGTCGGCAGAGATAGCGATCAAGTACCGCGGCTATATAGACAGGGAGATACAGGCCGCCGAGAAACTGAAAAAACTTGAGAGCCTGATCATTCCGGAGAACTTCGATTTCTCCAAGGTCAGCGGACTGACTATCGAGTGCCGCCAGAAACTAGCAAAATATAACCCGAGAACGATTGCACAGGCATCTCGCATCTCGGGTGTATCTCCTGCGGACATCTCTGTCCTGCTGGTATATTTCGGCCGCTGAACAGTCTCTATAGCATATGCAGGGCAGACTTGATGATCTGCTCCACGCTTGCGTTCGGATTGGCCTTGAGAATGTTCTGGATGGCTTTCTGGATGTTCGGTTTTGTAAATCCGAGCATCTGAAGCGCTGAGCTGGCTTCCTCCACTGCCTCGCTGCTGGCTGTCTGGAAGAGCACTTCCGAACTCGCACCCTCCCCTTTTATGAGTTTGTCCTTGAGTTCCAGGACAAGCCTCTGGGCGCTTTTCAGTCCTATTCCCTTGACAGACTTGAGTGCGTTCACATTCTCCGAAAGCACGACTTCGCGGAACTCGTCCGCGCTCATCGAGGACAGTATCATCCTGGCTGACGCCGCGCCCATTCCGGAAACGCTGGTGATCATCCTGAACAGTTCCCTTTCCGCCTTGTCGGCGAATCCGTAATCCACCTGGATTCCGTCTCGCTGGTTCAGCTGCGTCTGGACGTAAATTTTCGCTTCGGTCTTTCCGTCGAGTTTGCTGTAGGTCTGGAGTGATATCTCCATTATGTTCCCGATGCCGTTGTTGTCTATGGTTACGGTGGTCGGCGTGAGTTCGGCGATCTTGCCTGAAATGTATTCTATCATACCGCAAACTTAATCAAAATATGCTAAATTTGTATTCCTCTATAGAAGTTATGACACTCGATAGGATCAGGGCGCAGTTTCCGGAATTGCAGGAGACCGTATATGGCAAGCCGCTTGTCTATCTGGACAGCGCGGCCACGTCCATGCGGCCCGTAAGTGTCATTGAAAAGTGGACGGAAATGTCCACCCGGATGAATGCCAACATCCACCGCGCGGTGCACCATATCTCCGGCCTTGCCACCGCTGAATTCGAGAACGCCAGGGCTGCCGTTGCGCAGTTCATTGGGGCCGCCGATGCATCCGAAATCGTGTTTACGTCGGGAGCCACCGCCGCGGCCAATCTCCTTGCTTTCTCGTTCGGAGAGGCCTGCGTGCGGGAAGGCGACGAAATCCTCATATATGAGGCCGAGCATCATTCCAACATAGTTCCCTGGCAGATGATGGCCGCCCGCAAGGGGGCTTCCGTCAAGGTCATCCCGGTGGCTGACGAGACCGGCGCGTTCGATCTTGCAGCGCTGGAATCCCTGATTTCCGAGCGCACCAGGATCGTGTGCGTTTCGCATATTTCCAACGTCCTCGGAGTCATCAATCCGGTAAAAGAGATAGTGAAGGTGGCTCATTTGAAGGGCGTTCCTGTGGCCGTGGACGGTGCCCAGGGCGTGGTTCACTGCGAGGTGAACGTCGCTGAAACGGATGCCGATTTCTACTTCTTCTCCGGGCACAAGCTCTATGCGGCGCCCGGCACGGGAGTGCTCTACGCGAAGAAAAAGTGGCTCGAGGACCTGCCTCCCTATATGGGCGGCGGCGAGATGATAGACACGGTGAAGTGGAGCGGGACCACCTATGCCCGCGTTCCCCAGAAGTTCGAGGCCGGGACGCAGAACATTGCCGGAGTCCCCACTCTTGTGCCGGCCATAGAGATGGCGCGCTCGCTCCGCGATCCTGAAATCCGACGGAACGAAGACGCGGTCAAGGCTTTCGTGATGGATGCGCTTACGGCTAACCCCCTCGTGCATCTTTACGGCCGCCCTGCCGCCGGTATCGGGCTTGCCGGGAAAGCGTCCGTCTTTTCCTTCACGGTGGACGGTGCGCACCACGAGGACATGGCGCTGATCCTCAACAAGATGGGTGTGGCCGTCCGCTCAGGACAGATGTGCGCCGAGCCTCTGATGGACCGCTTCGGCGTGACTGGCATGGTTCGTGCTTCCTTTGCCCCGTTCAACACGATGGGCGAGGCGGAATACTTCATCGAGGCCCTGGACCGGGCTGTAAAAATGCTTAGATAATGGAAAGTCTTGAAGAAAGAAAAGCGGCGGTAGTGGAAGAGTTTTCTATGTTCGATGAGTGGCTTGACAAGTACGAGTATCTTATCGAACTCGGAAAGAATCTCGAAGTGTTCCACGAGGAACAAAAAACCGAAGATAAACTCATAAAAGGCTGTCAGTCAAGGGTTTGGCTTGATTGGAAACTGGAAGACGGACGTTTGTTCTTCAATGCGGACAGCGATGCCATCATCACGAAGGGCATCATCTCCCTGCTCATCAGCGTCTATTCCGGCCGCACGCCGGAGGAGATCGCCGGGGATGACTTCTCCTTCGTGGAGGAGATAGGGCTGAAGGAGAACCTGTCCCCCACCAGGGCAAACGGCCTTGCCTCGATGATAGATACTATCAAGCGGGTTGCCCGCGAGAACTGCGGGCAGTAAAGTTGTAAAGATGGACGAAAACATTAATAAAGAAGTACTTACGCCGGATGATGTCAAGGAGCTCGCGCCGCTTTACGACGCGGTGGTACTTGCGTTGAAGCAGGTCTATGATCCCGAGATTCCGGTGAACATATACGACCTCGGACTTATCTATGAGCTCAACATCAACAAGGCTCACGAGGTGTACATAAAGATGACATTCACGGCTCCTACCTGCCCTATGGCAGACGAGGTGATGGCTGACGTGCAGCACCAGGTGGAGCTGACGCCGGGCATTACGAAGTGCACCATAGACCTCGTCTTCGATCCCGTCTGGGACCAGAGCATGCTTTCCGACGAAGCCAGGATCGCGCTCGGATTCGATCCTGAACTTTAGCCTGAAGCACGGAAAACAGGAGCAATGCAATGGCTGCGACGGACGTATATCTTTCTCTCGGAACGAACCTCGGCAACAGGGAGCGGAACATCCGCATAGCCCTGAACCTGCTCAGCCTGATTCTCGGCACTCCGATAACGGGGATGTCGGAAATAATTGAAACTCAGGCTGTTGGGTTCGATGGCCCGGACTTCTTGAACTGCGTGGTAAGGTATAGGACCTCCAAGAGCCCGCAGACAATCCTGTCCGTCTGCAAACGCGTGGAACGCGAGATGGGCCGCACGGACGCCCCCGAATACGACGCCGACGGCGCGCGAATCTACCACGACCGCGTGATAGACATAGACATCCTTCTGTACGGCAACAAACAACTCGAAACCCCCGATCTGACCATCCCCCACCCGCAGCTGGACAACCGGCCGTTTTTCAGGGAACTGATAGAGCAGATAAAGGGTGGCGACAAATAGAGCCCCTACTCCGTTTCCACGGGGACGCTAATCCAGTCGCTCTGCGTGGCGGAGAGGCCTCCGAGCACGCCGAAGCCGCCGGTGATGTTGGTGTAGCTGAAGTTGGAGGGCGATAGGCCGACCTCTGCGAAGAGGTTGTTGTCTATCATGTACAGCGACCTGCAGTAGTGGTATAATTCAGGCGATACTTTGTATAACTGAATCCGGTAACTGATCTTTTCAATGAGCCTGTACTTGACCTTATATTCGTGGTATTCCCCGGTGTCGGGGTCCTGCTCCCAGAAACTCTGTTCGCGCGAGAAGTCTCCTGAAGGGTAATAATACGAGATGAATTCCACCGCGCCGTCGCGCAGGATGCTGCCCGGGAAAAGGTATGTACCGTTGGGGTAGGTATAACGGTTGGCGGTGATTCCGTCATAGTCCGCACAGAAGAACCGGTTCGTCCCGTACTGGATGGCGCTGCTTCCGGATTCGCTGTCCTGGATATCCGCGTAGCTGGTCTGGGTCGTATTGTCGACCTCTCCGTTCTCGTAGATGAAGGTGCTGTTCCTCTCGCGGAGGAGCCGTATTCCATAATAGTCTTCGTCCGACGCGTCGGCGATCCGGACTTTGAAATACTGGCTCTTGACGCGGACGTCGAAGAGTCCGTAGTCGGCCAGATCGGAGAGTTCGCTGACGTGGACTCCCGATTCGATGCTGCTTATAACAGGGGCGGAAGGCATTGTGAACGAGGAGCTTACCTCTTTCGTGGATACGCCTTTCGCAGCTATTTCCACCTCGTCTCCGGGGCGGATGGGTTCCACTGATTTCCAGAAACGGTTTCCGGAGAGCGAAGATTCTTTGTAGAGGGAATCCTGGCGGACAAGGGCGCAGGGCCGTCCGTTCACGCTGAGTTCAAGCTTGGTGAGCGAAGTGTCGGCTTTGTCGCCGTCCGCATATTTGTTGATTGGAACGGTGGTTTCGACGTCGACGAACATGGTTCCGTCCTCATTCACGGCGGCAACCACGGTAAGCCGGTCTTCGTCGCCGACGCTCTTGAGCGGGAAGTCGTATTCGCATCCGCAAAGCAGCGGAAGGGCCGTAAGTAACAGGGCGAGTGTCTTCTTCATGCTCTAGAATTTAAGGGTGTAACCGATTGTCGGGATGATTGGGATGATGCCTATGGCGGTACCTTTCCATTTTCCGGTACTGCGGCTGCGGTAGTAGCCTGTTTCAGGATCCATGTACTGCTCGTATTCTTCTTCGATGTTAGCGAACATCGGATTGAGGCGGTTGTAGGCGTTGTAGATACTGAAATTCAGGATGCGGGTGTTGCCCCTGCGGGTAGTTTTCGTCCAGTTGAGCCCGAGGTCAAGGCGGTGATAATCAGGTATTTTCAGGCTGTTGGGACGGTCATATACCTCGAATGCGAAGCTCCTTTCGCCGTTACGCTGTATCATGTAGGTGGCGGCGGTCATGTTGCTGCCGGTGTGGTAGTGCCATCCCGCATAGAGCTCGAATTTCGGGGTGAAACGGTAGTTGACCAGGATGTCTATCTTGTGCCGGTTGTCGTTGCGGTCCGGGTACCAGTCGTAGTAGAAGGCCTCGAACTTGCGGAGGCTCCAGGAAAGGGTGTAATACAGGGACGCCGAGAGCTTCTCGTTTTCGTATTCCAGGCTGGTCTCCATTCCCCAGGATTTGCCCTTGCCGGGCACGAAATCGGTCTCCCAGGTGTCTATGGGCGGGTACAGGCTGGTTATGCCGCCGTATTCATAGAGATTGTCCATGGTCTTGTACCAGCCCTCCACGGTGACCTTGATGTTGTGCGGGAGGGTGGAATAGACGCCGCCGGCCACCTGCCGCGAGCGTATGGGCTTTATGCTTGCGGTGGAAGGCATCCAGGTGTTCGTGGGAAGGTCTATGTACGACGTGGCGATGCTGTGGTCGAACTGGTTCATCTCCGCGTAGGACAGCCTCAGCGAGGTTCCTGCGGTGCACTGGAATTTCAGCGAGGCGCGCGGCTCGAACTTCGGGAAGGCGCCGCCGCGTACGAGGAAGAACACCCCGCGGGCTCCGATGTTGGCCTTCAGGCGCTCGGTGATGTTGAATTCGTCCTCGGCGAACAGAGCGGTCTCCCCGCCGTCGAAGACGACCTTGTTGGTGAATTCGTTGACGAGGTTGCCCTCGGGACGGTAGAAATCGGTCCTGAAGGTCCTGCCGGGCGTGTAGTGGTTGTACTGCGCCATCGCGCCGAAGCGGATGTGGTGGCCCGGGGTGGGCTTGTAGTGGAAGTTCGCCTTGAGGCCGCTGACGGAGACGACGGAGGTCACGTCCTCCCCTATGGAGCTGAAGACGTCCTTGCCGTCCCATTCCCACATGCTGACCGCCAGGTCGATGACGTTGCGGTTGCGGGAGTGGTACGCCGTGGCGTCCAGGTAGAACTTGTCCGTGATGTCGTACTGCCAGTTAAGCGAACTAAGGAAATTGCCCCACAGGAGCCTCGCCCTGATGGAGTCGTGCCCGTAGTGGATGTCCGGGCCGTCGCCGGCGGAGTTCGCCATCTTTATGGTGAAGGGCATCCGGTCGTCGCCCCAGTAGAAGTTAAGGCGCAGGCGGTTGTCCTCGGTGAACTTGTGGGTGATTCCGAAATTGAAATCGGTGAAGTTGTATCCGCCCTGGTAGTGGTTGGCCTCGTCCTTGCCGTTCTCCTTGACTTCCTGGCGGTTGGCTATGATGAGGGCCGGGACGGTGACGACCTCGGACCAGGAGCGGCGGATGCCGAGGTTGAAGGAGGTCCTGCCCTTGACCAGCGGGCCTTCTATCTGGAACCGGCCGTCCACCAGGCCCAGGGCGAAGGTTCCCTTGAATTTCTCGAAATTGCCTTCGCGCGTGTGCACGTCCACTACCGAGGACGCCCTGCCGCCGTAGCGGGCCGGGAAGCCGCTCTTGTAGAAGTCCAGCGTCTCCACCACGTCGCTGTTGAATGCGGAGAAGAGGCCGCCCACGTGGCTGATCTGGTAGATGGGGACGCCGTCCAGCAGGAAGAGGTTGTCGCTGCCGTCGCCGCCGTGGACGTAGAGACCGGACATGAGTTCGGTGCCGGCAGCCACGCCGGGCATCATCTGCAGGGTCTTGATGATGTCGGGTGTGTTGAACAGTGCGAATCCGCGGTTTATCTTTTTTTCGTCGAGCCGCTGGAGGCCGGTCTGGGTGGAGGCTTCGCGCGAGCGCTTCTCGGCGGTGACCCTGGAAGCCCTCAGCGTGTCCACCTTCTCCGTGATCTGCGCCTGCAGGGGCAGGGCCGCGGAAATCAGCGCAAGCGCGGCGAAAAGTGTTTTCCTAATCTTCATTTACACAAACTTGGGTGGCAAAGTTAAGCAGAAATGACTATTTTTGCATACTTATAAATATTATGCCATGACACAGGAAGAACTTTTCAAGGTTTTGGTCGCCCATTGCAAGGAATACGGCTTCATTTTCCCTTCCAGCGAGATCTACGACGGACTCGCTGCGGTCTATGACTATGGCCAGATGGGCGTCGAGCTCAAGAACAATATCAAACAGTACTGGTGGAACGCGATGACCCGCCTGAACGAGAATATCGTAGGCATCGATTCGTGCATTTTCATGCACCCCCGCATCTGGGAGGCGTCCGGCCACGTGAGCGCGTTCAACGACCCGCTCATAGACAACAAGGATTCCAAGAAGCGCTACCGCGCCGACGTCCTCATCGAGGACTACCTCGGCAAGATCGAGGAAAAGATAAACAAGGAGGTGGAGAAGGGCCGCAAGCGCTTCGGCGAGAACTTCGATGAGGCACAGTTCCGCGCCACCAACCCCAACGTGCTCCGCGAGCAGGCCAAGTACGACGAGGTCCACGGCCGCTATATGAAGGCCGAGGCCGCCGGCGACTTCGCCGAGTACCGCCAGATCATATATGACTGCAACATAGTCTGCCCCATCAGCGGCACCTGCAACTGGACCGACGTGCGCCAGTTCAACCTCATGTTCAAGACCTCCTTCGGCAGCACCGCGGACGCGTCCAACACCATTTATCTGCGACCGGAGACCGCCCAGGGCATATTCGTGAACTACATCAACGTCCAGAAGACCGGCCGCATGAAGAT
>JAEEGL012180751.1_pt1 | contig 15851 bp, 9 predicted proteins | sample 9134231 | NCBI WGS metagenome assembly JAEEGL01 (sample SAMN16246548, study PRJNA631951) | gut metagenome | biome: gut microbiome; feature: rumen; material: fiber-attached | host: Bos | place: Iran: Karaj | collected 2018-10
CGTATAATTCCTCTCCGCCAGCACGCCCTTTGTGTCGTCCACATACTTCTTCAGGTTTTCCAGATAAGTGTCGTTCCAGCCGGGCTTGGCGACGCCGCCCCGGTTCAGGGCAAAGACCGCCCATTCGCCGAAGGTGGAGCCCACCGCCGGATTTGTCACCTTGGCGGCCAGGTAATCCTCCGCGCCGTTCATGGCGATCACGTAATCCGGGGTTTTCTCCTGGTTGGGGAGGATGGTGAGGGTGGCGTAAGCGGAGCCGCCCTCCATCCAGTTTTCCCCTTTGTTTTCACCGGCAGTGGCCAGCTCGATGTTCTTAACGCCGAGCGTGTATTCGCCCGCCGCCATCTTTGCAGGGACCGTGACCGTCAGGGTCACCAGGTCCGTCATGGATACATTCTTGCTGTCGAACCAGCTGACGACGCCGGTGTCCAGGGAATAATGCTTGTCCTTTTCGAGGGTGATCCCGGAAGAAGCGCTTTTCACCCCCGTCAGGGTCCAGCCCTTGGGCAGGTCCGCCTCCAGGTGGAGGCTGTAGATCTCCGCAGCCTCTGAGAGGGAGACGGTGAGGGTCACCGTCTGATCATTTGTCCCGTCGTATTCCAGCTCCGCCGGGTGCAGTGCGGCGGTGACGGTGGGTTTTCCGCCGTCACTCGCCCCCAGCGCCGGAATGGCAAGACCCAGGCAGAGGACGATGCACAACAGCAGAGAAAGAGCTTTTTTCATCATCGTCGCCACCTCCTCACCATTCCACCTTGCCGCTCGCAAGGGCAAGGTACAGCTTCGCCAGATCGACGGTCTTGAGTTTTTTGCCGTTTGCCCCCATGACCAGGAGCTGCAGGGGCTCGACGTCTTTCTGACCCACGATTGCTTTGTTTGCGGCGGTAAGGTCAACCTTATCCAGGTCGCCGTCTTTGTCGAAGTCGCCCAGGACGGCGATCCAGAACACCATGTCCGCCTTAAACCCTTCCTTCTCGAAGCTGTAGCCGCCGTCCGGGTTTTTCCCGTCGGTTTCCAGCCGCTCATAGCTCTCGCCATTCTGGACGATCACCACGCAGGGCTCTTTCGCCGTCACGGTAATGGCAGCGGTCCCATCCGAGACGGTGACCGTCACGGTGACATTACCCTCAATATCGCCCCACTCGTCGATGAGGACGTTGTAAGTCCACCGGGCATAGAGTTCCTCGGGCAGCTCGGAAGACACGGCGGTATACTTCTTTCCGCCGCTCTCCGCGTCATACCAGCCCTCGAATTTCGCTCCGCCCAGGCTCGCGCCCGGCAGGGCGTTGTCGATATCGGCAAGGGTATAGACGATCTTCTCCCCGTCGGTCACGTCGCCGTCGGTCCCGCCACACAGATGGAAGGTCACGGTTGCGATGCGGGCGTCGGGGATCAGGGTATAGTCCCCGGCCTTCTCCACCTCAAAGGTGACGCTGCTTGCACTCCCCTTCGCGTCTAGGTATTTTTCGTCGAAGAGCACTTTTGCGTATTCCGTGCCGGACACGGGCAGGGTCAGGGTAATCTTGCCGTTGAAGAAGTCTGCGGGGTCAGCTTTCCCGTCTTTACCTACCGGCGCATAGACGGGGGTGATGGCAAAGACGTCGTTGCTCTTCTGCCGCGCCTCCAGCCAAATGAAGGCCTCCGTTGTGCCTTTGTCCAGGCCGAGCTTGTCCGGGTTGACCGCCTTCTGGAGGCCGACCACGGCGCTCGCATCCAGCTTCACAGGTTCCACATCGTCGGAAACGTAATAGACCCAGGAATCCAGCACGGTCACCTTCACATTGCTGACGGTGAGCGTCACTATATGGGTCTGGGTGGTAGTCCCATCCTCTGCGGTAACGGTAATGATCCATTTGCTTCCGTCGGAGACGGTCTCGTCCTTGGTCACTTCGGGCGTCGCTTTCTCATCCACGCGCAAGACTTCGAACTTCGCCGCCGTCAGGGTCGCCAGATCCGTGCCGTAAGGCATGGTCGCCTCCCAGCCGTTCTCGGTTTCTTTGGAGGGAGTCGCCCGGATGCCGTCGATCTCGATCCACGTGACGCCCGCTTCGCTGCTCACGACATAGATGATCTTGCCCTCGACGGTCAATGTCCGGATCGCCGCAGCAGCACCGCCGCCGCAGGTGAGGGTAACTTCCGCCCGATAATTCCCGTCTTTGTCGCGGCTCGCTTCGGTGAAAACAAGGCTGGCCGGGTCCACATCGATACCCTCCTTCGGCAGAGAGGCATTCTCGGCGAACCAGTCCACCAGAGCGGATCTAACCATTTCTTTCTTGTTCTCGACTTCCGTGTGCTTGAAATCGATCCCGGCGGCGAGCTTGTCGGTGATTTTTGCCACAGCGTCGATCAAGGTCAGGGTATTGTCGGCTTTGTGGTACTTCCTGTCCTCGGACACGGTGAGGTGGGCAAGGAAGCTATCGTCCAGGTCCAAGATTTCAGCATAGACAGCCCTGGCGGACTCCACGGCAGCCCGGTCCTCCTGCGTCCCTTCGACGGAAGCGGGCAGCTTGGCGATCTCCGCCTTGAGCCTCTCCACAGCCTGGAAGCCTTTGATGGCCTTCTCCGCCGCCTCCAGCGTCGCATAGTTGCTGACATTGCCCTTTGCCGTTTCGGTCAGGGCCTCATAGGCCGTCTTTGCCATTTCCACAGCGGCCTGCTTATCCTGATAATTCTCATAGGCGACGCTGCCGATGGCGCTGATAAGCTGCACCACGGCGGAAGCGTCGTTACGGGAAATGACGGTGATCTTATACTTTGTCGGCATCCCGGTACCCATGGCCGGCCATTCGCTTTCGCCAACGCCTACATAGATCACGTCACCGCCGCTGACCTTCACGATATCGCCGCTGTGGATCCAGTTGTTTGCCGCGGGCGAATAGCTGTTCAGGTAGGCGCGGGACTGGAAGGACCGGTTATTGTTGGTAAACTCTATCTTAGTCCCCGTCACGCCGCTCTTCAGTGTGAACACGTATTCCGTCACTGCGCTGTCGAAGCCGGGGCTCAGGGTGCCGTCGCTCAGGGTCAGTTGATAGAGGGTCGTATCATGATTGGTTTCAATGCCGCCACGGATATCAAGACCCAGTTCACAGGTGTATTCCACGCAGATTTCGTCGCCATCGTGGAGTTTGCCGTTGGCTACGGAATACTCCTTAAATCCCTCGTTGGTAAACCAATCGTTCAGGGTGCCCATCCAGCCGGATTTGTTGCCGCAGCTATAAGCAGCAAGGCCATCGATGCTGGTGATATAGCCCCTCTCCGCACCGACCACGACATGCTCCGCCAAGGCTTCCGAAATGCAGCTCATCATGGTGGAATCAGGTTTGAGGCGTATAGAAACATGATTCACAGGCACGCCTTCCCATGCAGCGCCATCTGCTTTCTTGCCAGTTTCGTTTTTTACAGTAACGTATACGAAACCCAACTGATCAGGGTCCGTGAGGTCGCGCTCCTCGATGGCTGCCATTGCAAGCAGCGCCTGCGCCAGCGCGGCATTCGCTGCATCTGCATTTTCCGCCGATGCGATGTCCGTCTTTCCCTTTTCATAAGCAGCAGTCAGAAGATCCCAATTTTCCGAAGTATAATTGGTTTTTGAATACTTGCTGTATGCAGCCTCCAGTTTTGCTGCCAGAGAAACCGGCTGCCATTCGACGGTCACAGTCACGTTCCGATAGGGCATAGAAAACTCCATGCAGCTCTCTTCAAAATACAGATTGACGTCTGATGCCTTTTTCCCCTTATAGGTACTTGTATCCAGGCAGGACGCGGTGCTCCAGAGGAGTTCCGCGTCATCGACCCCTTCCACGGAGATGCTTTTGACCTCATATTCCACACCGCCGAACAGGACCGTTACGCTGCCCATCACATCGTTGGCCAGGCTCCTGTTTGATGAGGTCAGAGTTACGTCGGGATCACTGACCTCCCACCCCTCTCCGCTGAGAGTATGACCAGTTGCATTCCGCAAATGGAACCAAAGGGCATAATTCAAGCTCGTTACTATGCTTACCTGCTCCAGGGGTTCTGCGGAAGTCGGGTCATTACCCAAGATGCCATCATTATAGAAAACGCCATATTCCTTCAAATTCATGGCAGGGGTACTGCCCACCTGGTCTGCGGTAGCCGGGTTGGCGCGGAGCCATTCAGTCAGCGCCTGCGCAGCCGCTGTTGCTTCCGCCGTATCTGCTGTGACTGCAAGTGTCAGGGTATAACTCGTTGAAGCCCCCAATCCTGCGTCATAAAGTGCCTTGATCTCCTCATAGCGGCTGATCTCGTTCTCCGTGAGCAGCGACAATTGATAGGGTGTCAGGGCGTCATAGGCGGCGATCAGGGTCTCCACCTGTGCCTGCTGGGCAGCGGTCAGCAAAAGCGGGTCCTCCGGCATTTGCGCCAACGCCGCTCGGAATGCCGCGGGTTTCTCCTCGTTCTCCCGGAGCATTTTTTCCTGAATGGTCTGGATCGCCTTAATTGCCTCCTGCTGTTTGCTTCTGGCTGTTGAGATGTCCGCCGCTTCGTCGATATCCGTCAAAGCCTCGTCACAGAGTGCGCAGAGGCTGTTCCAATCCGTTTCGGCAAAAATGCTTTCCGGATAGGTGTCCCGCAAAGCTTTCAGCGCATCCTTGAGTTCGGTTTTTACCGTTTCCGCATCCTCTGCCGTGAGAACATGGACCCAGATTGCTGCGCCGAAATTCAAGCTGTGATACTCTCCGGGGGTCATCTTGTTGTTGAAGTTGTCGCCCAAAATATCCTCCGCCAGATCGTAGGCGGTCAACAGGAACCATCCCTCGTCGTAGAGGGTCAACGTGACCATACCGTCTTCATCGGTCATGAGCGGCTGACCATCCAGCATCAGCATAGTGGGGGTAGGGTGGTTCCCCTCATTGGCAGAAAGTACCTCGCTCCTGAAGAGGGTCATTTCCGCCGCCGGAGTATAGTCGCCCCCATTTATCAGGGCTGCAGCTGTTTTTTTCAGGGCAAGGGAAAAAGCTTCTCCGGCATGGACCTCCACTGAACTCACGGCGTCATCGCCTTCAAAAAAACGCATGGCGCACAGGCTGTCCTCATACTGATAGAGGGTCGCGTTTGTGTAGTTCACTGTTGGTCCCATGGCGCTGTTCGGAAGCACCCGCCAGATCAGATCGATCCTGTCCCCCGGATGTAGCCGGATGTTCTCATTGGTATTCCATGCGTTTTCAACCCCCAGCCTGCTGTCTGCCGCAACAGGGTATTTTTCCGTAATGAAGACGCCGTTTACCAGGATTCTTCTGCCGGAAGCGTTGTTGGGGTTGTTGCTGTTATAAACACGATTCAAGTCAAGGGAGGCGATGAGGGATTTGAGGGTATAGTCCCCGCTCAAAGACACTTTTTGCAAAAGCCCGCCGCGGGATTCCGTGCCGTAAGGAGACATAATATCCGACTGATAACGAGCCATCACCGGATCAAGGCTCTGGATCGTGACGGTGATCTCTCCATTGGGAATCAGGTCCCAATAAAAAGCATGGTAGAGTTCTTCGTATATCGCCGAATATGCTTCGATGGACGCGGTATCTGCAATCGTGTTGCTCAGGGTAGGAACCGCAGCTGTCTTCGCGGCAGTCAGCTTTTCGGAAAAATCAGCCCAGCTATCGGCAGTATAATCAGCTTCCTTGGCTTGTTCCACCAGCGCGATAAGCGCTGACATCAACTTTTGGAGTCGGACTAGTTTGTTCTGATTCTGTTCTTGAGCGCTGAGATAGTATAACTGCCCTGCCGCATTAGCCAGATCATCCGCATTTTCATTCGCCGTATCCTGATTTGCTGCTTTGTTCAGATCTGTTGCCTTACCATTCTCGTCAAACAGGTCATTCAAATAGCTTTCGGCGGCGGAAAGTGCATCGCTGTAGGTTTTCCAAGAAGTCGCGGTGAAGTTGTTTTCATCCCGGTTTTCCTGCTGCTCCGCTGTTACAACCTCATAAAGCTCAGTGGCGTTGAGTTCGTCGTCGGATATCAAGTTGCCGATTGCGGAAGTCAGAGCTTCTGCGGCAGCGTCGACCTCAGCCTGCTTTGCGGCAACGTTACCGAGCACACTTCGCGCAGCAGTGAGCTTTGTTTCCATGTCCGCCCAAAAGCCGTTCTCACTGGTGGTCCGCCCATTGTATCGGTCGTTTTCCGTATAAAAGCCGGAAGTAGGTACGGCGGCTATGGCCGCCTCCAACTCGGTAGTATCTGCTTTGATTGGAGGATACTTACATTGAATCAATATTGCATAGTTGTCATAGTTTGGAATTGAGATAACCACGAAGAAATAACTATGGCATCCTTTTCTGTGCGTGGTATAGCCAATGTTTTCCAGGTCATTCTCTGTGATGGTTGCCTGCTGCAAAAAGCTTCCGTTGTCAATCTCCGTAACAAGATTTTTGCCTTTTGCCCAGGGTTTCCTGTTGTTTGTGCCAGAGTAGTATAGATATTGCGTTGCGTTGATGTTATAGCCAGAGCTATTGATTAGCGAAAACGAATAATAATCCGCAACTGTGAGGAAATAGGTTTTTGAAATACTCTTTTCCAGAACTGTAATAACTTTTTCTGTTGAGTCAACACCAGTTACGCCATTTCTTGTTACACTGAAGTTTTTGAAGCTGTCGACTTGAATCAAAATAGCAAAGTTTGTGGTTCCTTGGATGACAACATAGTAATATGTGTAGCACCCTGCTTTAAATGAGGTATAGCCAAGACTCTGCAATTCGCTCTCGCTGATAACCGCTTGTTTCAAAAAGCTTCCATTGTCGATGTCTGTGACAAGATTTTTGTTCTTTTGCCAAGGCCTTGGTAATGTATAGCCGGAATAATACTCTATTTCTGTTGGCTTGATGTTAAAGCCTGAACTATTAATCAACGCGAACTCGTTTTGAGCCGCAACCGTGAAAATATACGTTTCCGATAGTGTTATTCCCTGAACGGTGATTTCTCCTGTAACGGGTGTTGCATCATCCACTCCGGCCTTCGTTACGCTGATTGTCGTCATATCCGCAGGGTCGACCGTATATGTAGCGTCAGCTGCATTCACCAACTCGCTCATGGCCAAAAGTGGAATAAGAAAAACTAAAGCAAACAGAAACGCGAGCAATCGTCTGCTCAAATGAATCAACTGGGTCTGTTTCATTCCCAGACCTTACCTCCTTCCGCGATAAGAGGTCGGGAAGGATACTTTGCGATATCCTTCCCTCTCCTTGCTAGAACAACCCTTTTGATTCGGGTTTCAACTTTTGGAATTGAATCATGTAATATAGAGAATCAGTGGATCTGCATCCCCATATTGAAGGATGATCTGGATTGGTTCATCAATAAGCGACTCGTAATAACTCGCATTTGTTCCATTTATAAATACATGCACACCAGTGGGCAAATTAGGAATATAAACAATGGTACCTGCCCATCCGCCATTTACCAGTTCGTAAATGCTCCCTCCAACTTGAGTGAAATCATTGATCGTGTATTGAATTCCATCTATATAAATACTCTGAGGAATATATGTAGAATCCTCGTTTTCCCCGCTTGCAGCGAAAATTCCGCAGACCTCCGTAGATGTCTCATTAATTGCAGGAGCAACATAGATATAAGGGTCGGCATAAAATGCAGCTTCATCATCCTCATAATCATAAAGGATTCCAGCGGAGGTATAAACGCGCACATAACTGATACTATTCAGGTAAATCGGCGTCCCATCGTCCTCTACAGCCCAGGAAATATCAAAACCGTCTCCCCCGCCAGTGGAATGTCCAGCAAGGTAGGGATTGAAAGCTTCACCATAATTGCTGCCGTTCAAATGAACATCCGCATAACCGAAGGTGTAATAATCGGCATCATCAAAATCCTTAATCAACGTTACGTTATTATATGTGATAACCGTTTCATTATTTGACCATGTTGCTTCATTGACAGGATGAGTTCCATCAAATGCAGTGCCAATCCCACTGACAGCGCCGTAGTTCTCCGTATAAGGATCATATTCCGGCCACCAACCATCAGTACTGTAATTAAGGGTCTGCCATCCCGTGTTGAGACCATTGCTATCCCAAATCCTGTATTTGACTACGGTCGTGTTGTTCTCAGTCCCCAGTGTGTAACTTACGTTGACATTGCGGAGTGTTTCTGGACTAAAGTAACGCGAACCAGCCAGTTCATACCAATCAACGCCATCCTGAGATACTTTCACGGAGCCAGCCTCGGAGTTTCCAACGAAAGCGTTGCCATAGACGATAAAGTCCACACCATAGGGATTGTCCGAATTGTTTAATATTGGACTGTCAAATTCGACCTGTACATACCCGCCGCAGGCACCGAGAGATACGCCCGCCAGAGAATCCGGGTCAGTGAGTTTGGTATATGTTCCATCTTGATGACTGCCGTCCGCGTAAATACTGCCCCACATCCAACCTGCTGCGTATTGGCCTACGGGAAGGTAGCCGTTCACTGCATCCGGTGACGTTAAATCTTCATAGGGAGAAGAGTCCGCTGGCGGCAGGTCAACAGAATAGATGTCGGTGCCAAGGGTCACCGTAAAGGTTTCCGTCGTACCGGACGTAATGCCGACCACATTTACCCTATAGGCTTTGTCTTGGCCGTTAGCGTACAAATAGTTTACCGAAATCTTATTAGTGTTGTACGAGAACGAAGGGGAACCGTGTACCCACAGGACAAAGCTGCGCGGCATCCAATAGTCAGTGCTACTAAGGGTGACCGCGTCTACCACCGTTCCGGTGTGAGTGGTGCCATTATGAACCCAGTCGATGGCGATCATCTCACCGGAATCTACGCTTACATCTCCAGTTAGTGTAGCTACTGCGCTGTTGGGCATGGCCAACAATACCATCGCCAGCATGAAGACCAGCGCCAGGCCTTTGCAGAGGTTTTTGCGTTTTTTCATTTTTCCTTTCTCCTTTTTTCATTTTTTTGCCCTGGTCGCCCCGCCGCGTCGGGCAAGCCCGCGGCGAGGGATATCCAATGGTTACTTACTTACGATAAAAATGCGAGTCTTGCGTTGGCATAAGTTTCCAATAAACTATTCACTTATACCTGCATATACTGGCAATAGAGAAATGCTTTTTAAGATGTGCTTGACATAAGCGTTTTTCTCCCGTATACTAAGCACGGTTTACGGGCTGGCCAAAAGGCCCGGGTCCACCGCCGGCGGGGAAGTTCCCCGCCATTTTTTATGAGGCAGAAGAGATATGAAAACACTGAGAATATTCGTCGATGAATCCGGTGATTTTGGCCCTTATGAGAAGCACTCCTCATATTACATATTCTCGCTGGTACTTCACGACCAGGACAACGACATTGGCCCTGGGATCCTTCATCTTGAAAACAAGTTGTCCGATTTAGGGCTGAAGCGATCACACTATCTTCATGTCGGACAGATCATCCGTCGGGAAGAAGAATACCAATACGACACTGTGCATCAGCGTAGAAAATATCTGAATGCGCTGATTGCATTTTGCCGCGGGGCCAACATCAAATACACTTCTTTTGTTGCCGAAAAACGCCAAAACAGCGATGCTATTGCATTGACGATCGCTCTCTCCAAACAGTTAGCTGGCTTTCTCCGCGACAACCTGGCATTCTTCCAGGGCTATGACCGCGTCATCATTTTCTATGACAACGGGCAGACGGAGTTGACCCGCATCCTTGCCTCTATGTTTTCAACCACATTATCGATGGTCGAGTTTCGGAAAGTGATACCTTCGGATTACCGGCTTTTCCAGGTAGCGGATATGTGCTGCTCGCTGGAACTGATCAAGCTGAAAATGGCCCGAAACGAACTTAGTGCAGGAGAGTGGGTTTTCTTCGGTTCCAAAAGGGATCTAAACAAGAATTACTTAAAGCCTTTGGAAAAAATCCATTGGTGATCGGGCATCAGTAATTTGATGCCCCGTACATAGATACCGTCATTCATTCATCGGCAACCGATACCCGTTCCAACGCTCCCGCCCGCCGCGACGAAGACCGCGTTATCCGTCCCTTGGCCCGCTTTCGTCGATGCAAGCTCCGTATCGTTCGCTTCCGCGCAAGCGCAAAAGCTCATTCACTCCGCTGCATCTCCTCTTCCGGCAAAATCATTCGATTTTGCCGGAGCCTGATTATGGCAGGCTTCCCCAGGGCAATATCATCTTTCGGTGCCGGTATTCACTTGTCGGCGTCGATTCGCCATATTGGAGCGGGCAAAGCCCGCGAACAGTCGTCCTTATGCCGTGTGGTGGGCGGCGGCTTCCTTTGCGGCCACGGCCCGAAGATGCTTTGCCTGCTTCTTTGCGCGGCGCTCCAGGGCGAAAAGCTCCGCTTCCCGCTCCCGCAGCCGCAGATAGGCCCGCCGTCCGTGCCCGGCGGTCGCCGGCAAAGCGCCCAAGCTCAGGGCCAGCTCCGTCCAGTCGCCCAGCCTCCGAACGAGGTAAAGGCCGCCCGGAACCTCCAGCGGGTGGGGCATGCGGCCTTTCTTTGCCACCGCCTTCTTGACATAGGCCAGAAGCTCTTCATCCGTATCGGACCCGTGTTCTGAAATAAAAGCCTGCGTCTGCTCCGAAAGCCGGGCTTTCAGCCGCTTTTGGATCTCCCGTCTCCGCCAGGCGTCCACATCCATATTGCGGGCATGATTCAGATTCTGCTTTTTCTTCCCCATACAACGACCTCCTGTGCCGGCGCAGGACAAAACCGAGAAAAAAGAATGATCGCATCGGCAAATAATGCCAATGCGACCGTTTTTCTCGCGCCCAGCCTGCTCCGCTGTTCCCTCTCGGGGAGAACAGTTCTCACAGCTCGATCATCGTCGGTCTTCTGACTCATTCTTTGGGGAGGCGCTATGCCCCCTTCGGATATTGCTCAGCCTTCTCAGGTTGCCCCAATGACCGGATCGCTCCACGAGCAGTATCCTCCAGAATTTACAGCTACGGGGTTCGTGTACCGGACTCTAACCGGTTTTCCTCATCACCGCGCCTGCCTTGCGGCAGTCTTGACGGGTGACACGATGCAGCTTATTCAGTTTTGAGATTTTCAAATCACGCTTATCCTATCACCGCCGGATGAGCTTTTCATTTCCGAAATGATCATCTTTGGCCGTATTTCCAAAATGATCATCTTTTTGGTTCCCGTCGCATCACAGGAACGAATATCCGATTCCTGTCGATCCCTTTTTCGTCGGTAAAGTAGAATTCAAAGGGCGTCCGGCTTTCGTCCCGCATGTATTCCGATTCCGGCAGCCATTGGCGGAGCGCGTAATACCATGTCACCCGGACATTCTCGAACAGGATCGAGTTGTCCCTGGAGTGCGGGACGTTGAACGCGAGAAAGTCGCCCCCCGGCACCCATTCGCTGTCCATCTGCGCCGGTACGAACCGCAGCTCCGGCACCTGTGGGCCGAGCAGGTAATACTTGCCGTCGCCCCTCTCCGCCCATACGGCAAGGGATTCGATGCCTCCGCCGATCTTTGAAAAGTCTTCGTCGCTGACCACGGGGAAGTCCTTGGCGATCCAGAAGGCCCCGCCTTCTTCCTCGGTGAGTTCTTTCTCTGCCTTGAAAGGGGAGCCGACGATATAGAATGGCGGAATGGTCAGGAACTCCGGCTCCGACATCAGCACGCGGCCGCAGGTGGCGGCAAACACGGACGACGATACGCCATAGACGGCGTAGAACGCTTTGTTGAAGCCGGAGAGCGTTTCATATCTGCTGAGCTCCATCGCATCCGAAATGCTCTTGCCCTCCCGCAGGGCCTGGGCTGCGCGATTGATCCTGCGCAGCCGGATATAGTTGTAGGGGGAATACTCCCCGACCTGCATGAAGAATTTGCGGAATGTCGGATACTCATAGCCGAAGTGCTTTGCGAGTGCCTTGAGGTCCAGGTCTTCGTCGATGTGGTCGTCGATGTATTCTCTGCATTTTTTCATCAGCGCCAGCTTTTGCTCGTACTCTCGCATCATGGTCTTCACCCCCTCGCGTCAGTCGTCGAAAGAGCATAAAAACATAAATAGCCGTGCAGCATCTGCACGGCTACAATCCAAAGAGGCATACTTACCCCTTTGCACTCTTATCGTCGTTGCACACGGTGGTGGCGCGTGCAGACTGCTTTCAATCGTTGCGGCGCGTATCTGACTTATCTCCCGAAGTCGGAGCTTCACAGTGCCCGGCGCGCAGGGACTTTCACCCTATTCCGTCTTAAATGCGTCCCCTTTAGAGGCGCATACCGTAACGACCCTTATTCATTTCTTATTTTAATGTATTATAGCAGAGGGAAAATCGTTTTTCATTTCCAAAATGATCAAAATTTACCAAAACGGCTTTTATCCGCCCCTCTCCACTTCATGGTGGGGAAATGAATCTATAGCTTCACTGGGGTTGTTTCACAATCTGTCCTGGCACATTCGACGTTTTCACGCAATGCGACCTTGGATCAATCGCTGAATCATGTATTTGTCTTTCTCCATCCGCTGTGCTATACTAATTGCACGAATCAGAAAGAGATGCAGACCATGATGCTATGATTATGCCCATCGTTCAGAACGAGGCCTTTTTTGACCCGTTGGGTCGGCGCATATCCGTTCTTCAACCAAATCAACAACGAGGGGATCGAACTCTATGCAGCATGAACTCGATGATCGAGTGAGCACAGAGTATCATATAGGAGGGTGATTATGACCGGAATAGAAAACCTTGCGCGGATTCGCGATCAGGCTTCTGTCGCCAATATCCTGCAAATAACCGATCGCTTCGTCTCACAAATCAACCCCCTGAAAGTGATCCTCTTCGGCTCGTTTGCAGATGGGACTTATACAGAAGATAGCGATTACGATTTCTATATTATTGTGAACGACGGCCGGAATATCAGTGACACTTCATACCAGGCGTATAAATCTATTCGGGATGTCATGATCAGGCCTGTTGATATCGTGGTTGGATCAAACACACGCTTTGAAAGCAAGAGCAGAGCTCGTAACAGCCTCATGATTGAAGGTGAAGTCTACAAAAATGGCATCCTGCTCTATGATCAAGCAGGCCAGACCAACGGAAAGGAGGTTTCGATTTGAGCGAAGAGACTAAGAATGAAAATCTCAACGGTACCGACGCCTCGGAAACTGCCGATGTGATCGACGAGGGAGAATACCTCGAATGGCTCAAGTTTTCACAAATGGACTATTCGAGCGCGAAGTATCTGTTTGACAGTCCGCTTCATCCGCGGCCTTTAGAAATCATTTGCTATCACAGCCAGCAGTCAGCGGAAAAAGCGGTGAAAGCTTTGATCGTGTTTTACGGAGAACCGGGCGGGATGCCGAAGGTACACAATATCAGCTTTCTTTTGAATCAGATAAAGAACCTTGTGAAAGAACGGACAGGGAGCGAGATTCCCACGGAAGTATACGATTGTGCCGATCGTCTGACCCAATACAGCGTCATGCCCCGCTATCCAAATGAAATCGAAGTGGATGAGCCAATGACGCGAAAAGCTCTCGAAGATGCCTCTGATTTGATAAACTGGGTCAACAGAATCATCGAAACTCCAAGCCAGGGAGAAGCCGAGTGAGACCAGAATGCGGTCTCTTTACGACAGCAAAAACCGCTGTGTCATGCGGAACCGGGTCTTCCAACAAATTTTCCAACAAACCGGGTAAAACGCCCCGAAATCCGGCAACACGAAGCAGAATCGATTAAAAACAAAAAGCCGTCCAAATCCTTGCAGTACAAGGCTTTGGACGGTATCTGGGGGCATGAATGGGTACGGCCAAAAATGCCGTCGGGTCGATTGGTAAGGATGAGGTCCCCGGTCCGAATCCGGGCAGCAGCTCCAAATCCCCGCATGATCGTTTGATTATGCGGGGATTTTTATATTATTCTTAACATCATATTTTTCGTCCAGAAGAGTTTGGAACACTTTGGAACAATTCTCCCCCGTTCCGGCGGGATCACTCCTTCGTGCGCAGGAGCTGCGTCATTTGAAGCAGATGCTCCGCCAGCTCCGGTGAGCTTTTGAGAAGCTGCATCAGCTGCGCCGCCGCATCGGACGTGGTGCTTTCCGTTTCCTGGCACTCCTCCGAAGACTGGAAGAACTCGCTGTCCATTCTTCTGGCCAACCGTTTTCGGTCCTCGTTCATGATGTGCGAATACACATCGGTCACCATATTGGCCTGCGCATGGCCGGTATCCCCTTGGACAGCTTTGATGTCACCGCCGCTGTATTTGAGCTTCAGAGAAGTGCTGCTGTGACGCAGGGAGTGGAAAACGACCTTTTTTAGACCGTTGTCCTCAATGAATTCGGCGAATTCCTTCGCGATGAAGCGCTCCTCCACAGGCCGCCCGTTGGCCTGTGCCACAACCAGGTCAAAGTCCTGATACTCATCGCCGAGGTCCCGTTTCAAGGCTTCCTGCCGTCGTTTTTCCTCTTTGAGCGCGGCGATCACGGTGATGGGAAGATATATCTTCCGGACGCTGCTCTCGGTCTTTGGCGTTTTCAGGACAAGGACCGTCCGGGTATCCCTCTGCGTGCAGTTCGGAAACTCAAAGAATACGTCATCGTTGCCGCTTTTTCGCAGGCGCTCCAACGAGGCCTTGTCGCAGCGGCGAAGCTCCTTATCCACCATGAGAAAAGCGTTGTCGCTCTCCGACAGATCATTTTCGATATGGACGCAACTCCATGTCAGACCAAGTATTTCGCCGATCCGCATGGAACAGCCCAGTGCGAGGTACATACAAAGCAGGAGTCTTGGACTCTCGCAGCAGGCCAAAGCCCGCTTTGCTTCCTGATCCGTCCAGGCATCTCTCTTTCCCCGCTTGCTCTTGGGCAGCTCCACGGCCATCGCCGGATTGTTGCCGCGCAGGTAGTCCCAGCGCAGCGCCTGATTCAGTGCGCTGCGGAGGATCGTATGACACTTCGCGACTACATAGGGGGAAACGGTGCGATCTTCGGATTCGCGTCCTTTCAGCTTCACTGCTGGAACGGTCAACAACATCTGATAGAAGCTTTCCAGCCCATGGGTCGTAAGGTCCTTGATCTTTTGGCCGCCGATATAGGGAACGATATAATCATCGATGCGCTGCTGATTCTCCCGCAGGGTGCCGACGGACCAGTGATGCAGGGCGTAAAGCTGGATGTATTCCTCCAGAAGCTGCGCCACGGTCATCGTCTCTCTGATCAGATTCGCCGGACTGCTCGCGTCAATGTACTGTTTCGGCGGAGTAAAGGTCCCCAGCTTTTTGTCCAGTTGTATCTGTGCGATCCGAAGATTTGCCGCTTCCTCCGTATCGAAGCTTTCATGAATGGTCGTTTGGATATCCGGGTGTCTGTAGGTGATGCGGTATCGTTTGCCGCATTTCTTTGCTTTCATTGGGAAAGGCCTCCTTTCATGATCCTCCTCCGATCCGGCCTGAATCTGTCCCATTGCACGAGTCAAAAATATCATACTTTCACTGCTGGGGCAACAGCAAAATCGGGTCAGTGCAAAGTGCCGTGTGTCAGCTGCCGTGATGCTCGATAAACTCGATTACCGCTGATTTCGGGATGCGGATCGTCCTGCCAATCTTTACTGACCGGATGCCTCCGCTGTTTACTATCTCGTAAGCCGCATTTCTGCCGATACCGAGCAGCTTGGCCAGCTGCGGCACGGACATCACGAGCGGGAGCTCGTCCACGGAACTGTATTCAGGTTTCATCACGTTCCTCCTTTCCTGCTTTTGTTCTTCTAATCGCCATGGCTATCGAAATCTCCGGAAGGTTTATTTGACTGTCCGGATTTCGGATAGTCACGGTACTTGTTCTTATCCGATTTTCGGTCAGGAAATGCCATTCTCTTCCCGGAGGTTGTCCAGAATCCGGTCAACCAGTGAATCCGATCTACTGTTTCCAC
>JAEEGL012424112.1_pt1 | contig 15851 bp, 9 predicted proteins | sample 9134231 | NCBI WGS metagenome assembly JAEEGL01 (sample SAMN16246548, study PRJNA631951) | gut metagenome | biome: gut microbiome; feature: rumen; material: fiber-attached | host: Bos | place: Iran: Karaj | collected 2018-10
ACAGCTCCAACTTGTACCGCTGTAAAGGTAATCAGCCATCCTATCCCCCCTCATATAGCTTCTATAGGATATTATAACATATTTTTTATGATTGTCAATCAAAATTTGTTGAATATCCCAAAAATCAGCAAACTGCCACAAATAAAGCGCGATTTTTGCTATATAATTGCATAAAATTGTTACGTATTTTTTAATATTTTTTGTTTTTTGTTGACAATATAAAATAGAAGATATATAATGTTTATATATAGAATAAAGCCGGCAGCATTGGCTATACAACACCAGCTATAATATGGCAGTGAGGAGAAGTGTTATGGATGATCTTGAGTATAAAAAGAAAAAGCAGGAAAAATTTAATAGAAGACTCATGAAGGCTCTGGATGATGAAGACGTCCTCCAAAAAATAGAGGAAATAATCCAGAATTCCTCTGGAAGTAAAAAGGGCTTTTTCGGTAAAAATAACGGCGACCAGATTGACAAGCTAAAAAATGAGATTGCTAAATTGAGAAAAGAGAACGAGGAGCTCCCTAGACTAAGAAAAGAGAATGAAGAAATTCCTAAACTAAGAAAAGAGAATGAGGAACTCCCTAAACTAAAAAAAGAGAATGAAGAAATTCCTAAACTAAAAAAAGAGAATGAAGAAATTTCTAAACTAAGAAAAGAGAATGAAGAAATTCCTAAACTAAGAAAAGAGAATGAAGAAATTCCTAAACTGAGACACGATATTGAAAATGTCGAGAAAGAGCTAAAAATATCCCAAAAAAAATATAATTCCGTAGCTGACTGCTACGATAGTTTCCTTAAACTTCCGGAGCAGCTCCGCAGCGAGCTTAGAGGTGTACTTTATGATTCCTCATTACCTTGCTTCTATGCCTGTGCCGGAAAAATGGATTTCGTAAATCGCTTTGCAGATAATATCCAACACTTCATCATCGGAGGACGTTATAAAGAATATGTAGAACAACTCACAAAAATATTTGATTTTCTCTTTGACGCCTTTAATGAAAGTGAAGGCTCCCCTAAGTACATAAGAGCGGAGGTTTCCATGGGTGATGAATTCAATACCAATAAGCATATCACGACAAAATTACAACAGGGCATCATAACCAAGATTTATTTCAAGGGCTATTACAATGCAGATATTCCTGACACCACAATCAAAAAGAGTATAGTAGAGGTGAGTGAATCATGAGTTCAAACAGAAAAAAAAATGTGCCAGAGATAAGCATATTAGACCCAATTGAGGCAGTTGTCAATGCACTGAGAAACAAGGAGTATTTACAGATCAACCAGATAAGCTCCACTAGTACCTTCACATATATACCCGATATATGCGCTATTATCCCAGATATAAACAAAAATCACTTTGGCGGACACAGAGCAAGGGCTAATCGTGCTCAACTTGAAGCGTCAATGATTAAACCGGGAATTAATATTAAATTTGACTTTCCAACCTTTTTTGAAGCGCGTGCTATGTCCAAATTTTACGGACACCTTGTGAAGACCAATTCTGGGATAACTGATTATCTCATCATTAATGACAACTCTTTGAACAATTTCAACCTGCTAAACTTCAATCGCGGCATCAATAAATTTTCGGTAGAAACAGTCACTAAAAGCAAGCTTCCCAAAAACACAATGTGTACTCTGATACCTGTTTATCGTCTTGAAGAGAGCAATAAGGAGGATTTCAATACTTTCACCCTCACTGAACAGGCTGAAAAGCTCCTCAACAACGGATATTATCCTTCATGCCTATCGTCTTCTGACATTAATATGGTAACAAATTATATCAAAAATAATAAAAATACAAAGGCTGAAACAGAACCTATGCCATCCGAGCAGAAAAAGGCTCCCTCTCCGACTTCTGACAAAAAAGTATCTCTTTCGGACAACGAAAAACTGCTTGTTGAGGCTGATCACAGGAGATTCAATTACATAAAGTACGAAAAAAGTCGTCTCTATGATCCAATGCTCGGTCACTGGGATCTCTGGAAAAACGAAGAAAGTGGCGGCAGTTCAATATACAAGACTTCTAATGGTTTTTTTGCAAGAGACCCAAGACTTGACGTCCACAATGACTATGTAGCCGCAATAGACTTTGGCACAAGCAGTACTGTCGTTGTAATACAAGGCAATACAGGTGAGAAGATACCGCTGAAAATAGGCAACCAGAATGGTGCTGACGATGATGTTAAAGCCTATGAAAACCCTACCTTCATTGAATTTCTGAATATAGACAGTTTTATGGAAGAATATTTCAAGGTAGCCGGTCGACCAAGTACGAGGTTCAACGACCTTGCGGTATCAGTTAATGCAAGAAATTCAATGATGAGCAACAAGGGATATCTTAACAGGTTCTATACCTATTTTTCTGAGCTCAAGCAGTGGGCAGACAATCAAAAATACCAGCCTATAGTCTGTGACACCACTGGTGCCGCTAAGGAACTCAAACCCTTTAACGACATCGCAGAAGGGGACCTCGACCCTATAGAGTTTTATGCTTACTATATCGGAATGAATATCAACAATATGAATCGAGGAATATGTCTTGACTATTTACTATCATATCCCGTAACCTATGAAAAATCTGTCTGCGAGAAAATAAGACAATCCTTTGAACGTGGCATCAAGAAGTCCCTTCCAATACCCGTTCTTGAAGATGAAAAGATTATGAAACGTTTCCGCGTTGCACTTACAGCTAGCGAGCCTGCGTCATATGCGGTCTGTGCTCTTCAGGAATACAACATAGCCCCTGAAAACGGCCCGGTTCTCTACGGAGTTTTCGACTTTGGCGGAGGAACCTCTGATTACGACTATGGTATATTCGAGGAGGAACCGGATGATACCGACAGATATGACTACCGAATAACCCGCTTTCAAAGCGTCGGCGACAGATATCTCGGTGGTGAGAATATCCTTGAAAGACTTGCCTATGAAGTATACAGAAGCAATTATGATAAAATGAAAGATCGAAATATTCCCTTTATTAAACCTGCTCAGATGGACAGTTCGGTCAACGAGTCTCTCATCTCTGATAATCCAACAGTGTCAGCCAAGATGAATATGTTCGCATTGAAAGAGAGACTCAGACCTTTCTGGGAGAATATCGAGGAATATAACCGAGATAAGAATTTGAACATAAATGATCTTCAGTTTTTCAATTCTGAGAGCTTAGCTGTTAATGACATTAAGCTTGACATAAATTACGATACATTAGAGAATATCATAAGAACAGAGATTAGGAAGGGTGTGGATAATTTCTTCAAAGGGCTCACCAATGCTATTGAGCACATCCGCAAGGACTATGACCTTGCATCTTTCCGAAATATATACATTCTTCTCTCTGGCAACTCCAGCCGTTCACCAATAGTGAAAGAGGAATTCAAAAGCTGTATAGACGCTTTCTGCCGTAAAAAAATAGGCTCAAATGAAATAGTTGACCTCTATAAGATATTACCTCCGCTCGGTACAGACGAGTCGCGCAATATTCTGGAAGAGATTGGGCAGCAAAGCGCGTCTGCATACAGTCCGAACTGCAAAACCGGTGTTGCTTTTGGACTCTTGGACTGCCGCCTCGGCGGAAACATTAGGTTTGTAACGGAAAAAATAGGCTCTGACGATGATAAAATAAAGTTCAGATTCTACGTGGGCAAACGCAGCAAAAAGTCAATGCTTCCTATACTTAGTCCAAATACAGATTACGATATGTGGTATCCTTTAGTAAGAGCTGATATTGAGGACTTCGAAGTCTACTATTCCGAATCACCTGCTGACCATAATAATATGATACCACTTACAATGTCTCGCTGTGTAAGATGCCGACTAGACAATGCTGACAGCGAAAAAACAGTCTACATCCGCGCTGTCAATTCAAATACTATAGAATACATATCCGCTACCGAGGATGAACTCAGCAAATGTACCCACGGCGAAGAAGTCGTGCTAGAATAACAGATTAGAAATCGGAGGTCTTGTATGGAAAACAAAGAAAAAGCCGCAAACGTATCGGATCTTTATGGAGATTCCAGTGACGTGAGCAACAGTGTGATTGACGTTCCACGACAGATAGACATATATAAAAATCTTGATATTACCCCCAAAGACAAGTATATTGTAAGTATTAACGGAAATAGCTCTGCCTATGACCTTTCAGAAGTGCGTCTAATAAATTCCGAAGAGAAGCTATGTACAATGCGCCTTGTGCCGTCATCTGTGAACGGTGAGTATTTTCTTACGGCACTAAGCCGTAATCTTAATAAATTCACCAATAGCAAAAATATAAGATACAAGCTTGCATTCAAGCTGCGCGGTGACTGTAATTTTAACATTGAGAGGAATATAAGTGTAAATGTCCACGAGACCGAGACCACTGATGCCTTCCTGTGTATCGATTTTGGCACATCAAATTCCTCTGCAGGTGTTTTTCTTAGTCATGATTATATTTCAAACCTATGCAACAGTGCTGTCACCAACGGTACTGTAAAGCCAGGAGACGAGAATATAGTATGCTATGATATGAACGGAAACGGCGAAAAATTTGCAGATATCGTTCCAACAATAGTAAGTTGTATCAACTGCCATGACGCTGGAAATATAGTCTACAAATTTGGTTATGACGCCTATAATGACCTGAAGAAAAACAACTATTGCCCCACTGGATCTGTGTTTATGGAGATTAAACGCTGGGTAACAGACTGTGACAAAACTGTTCGTATGCTTGACCCTGACGGCAATATCGTAGAACTGAAACGTCGAGACATCATACGTGAATACCTTCTCTATCTTATCGGTGAGGCTCAACAGCAATTCAAGTGTTTTTTCAAAAATCTGCATATTTCTGCGCCAGTCAAGCTGAAGAACGAGTATCTGAAAGTATTTTCTGAATTGTTACCAAAGGAGAAGTATCACCTTGAACTTGATAAAGCTATCGACGAGGGAGCAGCAGTACTTTACAGCCAGATTAGCGAGGATATCCGGCAAGTCAAAAATGATAACAGCAAAAGCATAGAGAAAAAAGCTCTTATTATTGACTGCGGTGGCGGTACCTCAGACCTTTCATCATGCAGATACCATATCGGTTTCGATGACGATATCATAGATGTGGAAATGGATACATCCTACATTAATGGCGATTTCAACTTTGGAGGCAACAACCTTACCTACAGAATAATGCAATACATGAAAGTAGTCTACGCACACTTCTATACCACAGCCACCAGACGAAAAAAAGACCGCAGACTGCTTATAGAATCCCTGCTGAAGGAAAATGTTACGAATATAATATCTAAAATAGAAAGCGCCGACAGCGATGCTATGGCTGCTCAGGCATACAAGGATATATATGCAAAACTGGAGGAGGAGTACGACAAGGCTGAGGCTGTCATTCCAACCAAATTCAGCCTCTATGAGACTGATGTTGAAGAGAAGTATAATAGTATCCGCAACAATTTCTACTTTCTCTGGAACATGGCAGATCAAATGAAAAAAAAGTTCTATCAGTATGATACTATCTCTCGCTATACAATAAATAAGGATGACTCAGATAAGGATTCTGACCTCTACATAAACCCGATACCAATGTGGAAACTCACAGTATGTGTTAATGGGGAATTCAGGAAGGAGAGTTATCCCGAAATAGTATTCAATGCTAAGGAGATAGGCTGGCTCATGACTGGAGATATCTACTATCTCGTACATCGTTTTCTCCATGGACTATATGACACTGGCGAACTCAATGAGTTCCAGTCTATCAAGCTGTCAGGACAGTCCACAAATATTGACACGTTCAAGAATGGACTTAAGGAATTCCTTCCAGGTAAAAAACTATCGATAAATCCAGACCCAACTGAAAATCCATTTGAACTGAAACTAATTTGTCTCAAAGGAATGCTCCGTTACATCTACGCATTACACTCATCAGATATAGACGTCAGGTTCAATAACTCAATCACTAATATTCCTTTTGACGTTGTGATACCAGGTGAGAAATCAGTTGGAAAGGAAAGGATAATGATCTATAGTTCTGGCGGTTGGAATCAGCCTCCTCAGAAAATAAGAGTAGTGCCCTCTGGTATGTATAAAAACCTCTACTTCAGATCTGCAGAAGGTACAGTCATGGAAAAGCCACTAAGGTTTGAGTTTGCCAGTGCCGACGTCAGCATGAAAGAAATGCCTATAAAAGAAATTGAAAAAACAACAGACGGCCATATAGACCAGAACTGTCTTGACGAGCTAAATTCTGAGAAATATTATCTTTTGACCTATGCAAACGAAAAACTATGGGGATTTAACATACTAATGATATTCGTTGATAAAAATGGCAGATACCTCGTTTCAGATCCAGTTTTTTACTCCTTCCAAACTGAAATAAACCAGCATACTTTTTTTGATGGCAAGAGCTGAGGTGAATAGGAAATGAATGTGTATTCGGATTTCAAAAGCGGTTCTATAATCAATTCTGCAATGCTCTGCTCTCTCCGTGATCGACCAGCAGATATTTTCAAACTACTTTTTCGAGGATATCCAGACGGGATAATATCCGGCTTTGACGTATCAGTATCAGAAGGAATGCTGTCGGTCAGTGAAGGAATTTTGAAGTATGAGGACGAGATACTGGTAATGAACGAAAGAAAACTTCTGACACTTAACATAGATGTCAACTACTGTGGCATAGGAATAAGGCGCTATGAGAATGACAACTGTATCTATATCGAAGTATTTCCAGAAATCACAGCAGAAAAACCGAATATAGAGATATGCCGTTGCACCTACAGCGAAGGAGCAAATCTCAGGAACGTTCCTGATACCTTGGAAAAAATATCATCCCCTCCTCGTAACACTCTCGATATCAGATATAAGAAGATGTCTGCTCCTGACGGCGGCTATCTTCCTGATCCACTGATCTTCCGTCGATTTGCCGCAGAAATGCTAAAAAAAGAGACAAAATCTGTACTAGATACAACTTTTGCCTATCTCTGCCTTAACGGGATCAGTAGCTGCAATGCTGCGGCAGACTATATTGGTGCCGAAGAAAACGTTACCCCAGATGAAATAACCAAGGCTCTTGCGGATAAGCTTCGGCATTCAGCAACTGAAAAAGCTCCTGCTCCTGCCGCAAGACGTAATGAGGATAAAATAGAGGTGAATTAACTTGAAAGGATTCTTTAAAAATATCTATCTAACCGAAAAAAACTATCCACTATTCCAAAAGTACTTTATAAGGAAAGTGAAAGAGCTTGAAGAGTTTCTGGAAAAGGCCTACGAAAAATACGGCTATATCACGCTGAACGAGGAAAAGATATTTATTCCTGCCATAAAAGCAGTAATCAACAATCTCCTAAAAACCACACCTGATACAGCTTCACTATATTATGATTTTCCCAAAGAAAAAATCACTGGAATAATTTGCCAAAAAAGAGCGGAACTCCCTTATTATAATGAGGCACTCAATATATATAACACGTTCCAAGATTGGTTTAGACAACGATCTGATGACTATATCTCTTTTAAGAAAACAGATAATACTGTGAGTTCGGCAACAAATGCGGCCGAAACAATTGGCTTTAATGGCAGCAAAAAACGCACAGCATACATTATATATCTTATCCGCTACTCCTCACATTTGCAGGCTATGCTTGAGAATAATTTTCGATATACAAACATGAGCGATGAACAGAAAAAAACATATAATAATCTTGAAAAACTCTTTGAGCACAATATAGTCGAGCTCAGAAACGGTGAATTGGTATTCCTGGAGTCAACATATGATAAGTTTGCCTCACTGATCAGCAGCGGAACGCTTGACTTTGAAACTGATGAAGTTTTAATAGACCCTAACGATCTGCTCACCAGAGACAAGGTGCGCTGCGGACTCACTGAATACGACTCGAAAATACTCACCGACAGTAACCGAGGTCACTGGGAAATCTGGGATCCTGAAGTGACTGAAGGCACTGTAGAGGCAATAAATGTTGACGGTGAGCTAATGTATGCCCGAAATCCAGCCTGTGATATAAATAGCAGTAGTCTCGTTGCTATAGACTTCGGCACAAAGAGCACAGTAGCGGTCATCCTGGATGAAGAGAATCGCTTTCGCCCCATAAGGATAGGATCTGGAAATTTCAACAAATCTGGCGGTTTTGAAAACCCAACAGTAATGCAGTTTATCGATTTCGACGAATTCATGCACTGCTATAAGTCACAAGACGGAAGACCGCTAACGAGTTTCAATGATATCTGTGTCTCTTACCATGCAAATGACGCATTAACTGCTTCCGGAAACTCTGATTATAAGTGTTTCGTTAATAGAATAAAACAGTATGCAGGCGGTGACTATCCCCTGAGAAAGACAGACAAGAAAAAGAAGGATATAAAAATACTGCCTTACAATTCTCTTGGAGAGGGCGATTTAGATGTAGTTGAGCTTTATGCATATTATATAGGCCTTTACATCAATAATATGTACAGGAAGATATTTCTTAGATACACACTCTCAATGCCTGTCAATTTTGAAACAAACGTCAGAAACAGGATAAAGAAAAGCTTTGAAAACGGATTAAAAAAATCTCTGCCTACCGCCCTCCTGCATAACTCTGAAGCTATGAAAGGATTCAATGTAAACGCCAGTTGTAATGAGTCTGCTGCCTTTGCAGTGACAGCCCTAAAGGAGTTTGGTTTTGACCCAGAGGAAGGCGAAAACGTATTCTACGGAGTATTTGATTTTGGTGGAGGTACAACAGACTTTGATTTTGGTTTCTGGAGATGTGCAAACAGCAATGAGCGTCGTTATGACAATGTCATCACTTATTATGATGATGAAGGAGACAAAACACTTGGCGGAGAGAACATCCTGGATATCATTGCATATACCGTATGGTGCGACAATATCGAGCAGATGAGGAAGTCTGGAATACCAATAAACATCCCAGATGACTGTGAGATTCTCCCAGATTGCGAGCTGCTAATATGCTCAGATAATCGGAGCGGTGTTAGGTCGCCATCTGATGAGAGCTCATTTAACAATTGGAAACTCTGCGAGGAACTTCGCTGGATATGGGAGGAATCCAATCCTCCAGAAGAATATGTCCAGTGCTCAGAAAAAGAAACTTTTGATGCCATCGATGATCTTAATGTAGACGATATTGATGGCAATGAAGACGATGTTCATCCAGAAGACAACAATATCAACGAGATAATCCCAGAAATAAATTACCATTCATATAAAAAGAAACTTACACTCTATAAAACAGACGGAACCGCTGATAATCAGTTAGAGCTAACAATAGATACTGAAAAGATAAGAAACGTCATTAGGAAAAGGATAGAACGAGGAGTTGCTAATTTCTTTGAGTGTCTGAGAAAAAATACGAGAAGATATATCAGTGAGGAAAAAGACAATGACGTCCGAATAAACATATTCCTTGCTGGCAATTCATGCAAGAGCTCCATAGTTATCAACCTATTCAACGAGTACATAGAAAAAGAGTTTGAAAAGCTGTCTGTAAACGGCGGGGTTCAGGATTACTTTCGACTCTTCTCCCCCCTTGGAACAGAAGCAGCCACCTTACAGAGACAGCAACGCGGAGTCACTGATAAAGACCAACAGATACGTCCCAATTGCAAGACCGGAGTTGCATATGGACTTCTGCTCTCTAGAGAAGGCGGCAGGATAAAAATCATAGACAAGCGCACAAATAGTTCTGTCTTCGACTACTATATCGGATATGAAAGAAAAGGACGTTTTATACACATCACCGATAAAAATATCTCATTCGAGAAATGGTATGAGCACATAGACGCCTCTGAAAAGACCTTTGAGCTCTATTACACAACCTATCCTGACGCAATCACAGATACAGTTCCCATAACTGAAACAAAAAAAATGATATGTAGCATAGATACTGTTGACGAGAACGCATTCGTATACTACCGACCTATCTACCATAATGAGATAGAGTATGTTGTTGCAACAAGCTGCAATAATGGCATTATAAGTGAAGACAATATGTTGACATCACCAGTTCGCATACTCTTACCTTAAAAAAGAATGGTCAGCGACCTAATGGCATTAAGTTATGAAAAATTAAAATAGTCACAGGATCAGGAATTGATCTTGTGACTATTTTACGAACAAAGTAATAATGCTTAAAAAGGTATTGAAAAAAGCGGAACAATCAATCAAATGTACATCTTAAGTTTTATGACAAAAGCATTAATATTACAATGTAATTCATTATATTTCACATGTTATTAATGTTTATATTTCATTAAAAATTATGAAGATATTGGGGGCATTACGCCCCCTTGTCCCCCTTTATATATTATCATTTTTTAAATATTTTATTGTAATCACAGTTATCACAGCTTTAGTAGTTAGCACAAATAAATTACTCATTTAACGCATCCTGATGTAATGATAAATTTAGAATTATCATCTTTCACCTGCAAAGAGAGGTTTGTATGGAATACAATACAACAAAGGTCCGTTCCTTAAAAAGCTATCCCACATATCAGTTCTATGCGAAAGCAGACTCAAAAACTGTCAGAATAAATGAAGTATTCAAAATATGCATTCTTGAAACACTGCACTGGATTCGAATACGACTTCAGAATTTGCCTGATATGCCAAATGAACTGAATGCACCAGAGCCAGAGCAGTTTTGCAGCTTTTCGGAAGATGAACTATCTTCTTTCAGCTATAATAACGGCTTTCAAATAGATGTAATTTACATTGATGCTATCGGAGCATGGTCATTTCGTATTACCGAGCCTGATATGGGCGTCAATCTCGGTACGCCGCGTGAACGTCCTGCTGTCAACGGAAGGTCATTCACAACCGAGATAGCATTTCTCAAACAGAGTAATTGCGTTGAGATCGGTATGCGTACAGTTTGCTCCGAGCCTTCAGATACTTCTGTTGACTGCGAGGTGTTTCGTCCGAGAGTAGTAAAAGCTCTGGCAGAAAATGAACATCTGCGCCTGCTTCACAGCGGTTGGATAATTGACGGAAAACCTCTTGAAATAACAAGTAAAGCTGAAATGGAGCGTTTTATAGACATATTTTCTGCTGAAGACAGAAGCCTGCCTGTTGTAATTGTAGCTGACAGTAAAACAGAAATAGAAAAAGCGCATCCTGTAACATTACCGTCTGCGATTCCATCATTATCAGCGAATAAATACAGCTTTTCGAGCTTTAAGCAGCCAAGTAAAGAGCTGAGTGTAATTATCAATGCTGATAAAATGCCGCGTAAAAACTGCTTCGCTGTGCCCGAAAGCAAAGACAAGAAAACCAAAGAGAAACCGCAGACAGTTGTAAAAAAGACTTGTGTTCATACAAAGCTGCCTGTTCTTGATTATACAGAGCTTGCAAGGTCTCTGATTGGCTTTGCTATTGTTGTTTTTGCAGATGAGAAGTACTTCAAACCAATTGAAAACAAGACGCATATTGCCATTGATTACGGCGATATTCTCCTGATTACAAAGCAGGAAGCAGTTCAGCAATTCACTTATGAGCAGTATCGTGAAGATATACAAGGCTTTTTGAAGCCACTAAAAAAAGAGGTCATTGCGCTGCAAAAAAGAAGTTCCTACAGCTTCGGCAACGTTCTATTCTACTCTGACGCTAAACTTAAAGAATACCGCACAAAGCGTCATCAGACAAGCTCACTTGAAGGAAAATGCAGCATATATAAGCTCGAAAATGCAGAATTAAAGGCACAGATAAAGGAACTGTCACAGCAGCAAAACGATATGCAGCAGACAGCCGAAAATCTTCGTATTGCGCAAAAGAAGCTCGATAACCTCAGTAAAGAGCTTGAATCAAAAAATGAAGCGTATGATAAGCTTTTGACCGAAACTGCTGCAAAAGAAGAAGCATACCGCAAAAGTGCGGACTTAGTGCGCTTTTATCAGCATATGATAGACGTAGCCGCGCTGTTTCCAACAGACAAGGATGATGTTTGTAGATGGATAGAGGATAATTATTCAGACCTCTTATTTGTAGCTTCACGGGCAGAATCTGAACTGCGCAAATATAGCGGTTCTCTTGATGTCAGCAGTTTATGTGACGGCATAGTTTACCTTGCGGCATATGCTAAATACAGACGGCAGGAACTAACTGAAGAAGAGTTAAGCTTATATTCCGAGCGTAAGCATTGGGAAATTCAAGGCTGCGGTAAAGAAGCTTTGAGGATTTATCGTTCTGATTATACTGTTACTATTGACGGTGAGCAGTACATTCTGGATCAGCACATCAAACGTGGAGTACGCGCAGAAGAACTGATACGAATATACTTTTGCTGGGATGATAACAGCCAGAAGATAATAATCGGTTCTATGCCTGAGCATCTGGCTACTGTAAAGAAGAGTACATAGTTCTTTTTCACTGATAATAAACATTTCGAATATTGAAATTATATGTCGGGGCTGCTGCCCCGACTTTATCTTTTATGCTTATATCATATCACTGGTTTATCGGCTTTTACGCATAGTATTTTTTGATTGAACTATAACTATAGATAGATTTCCCTGTTTGCATATTAAACAATCGCTTTATCTTCCAATTGTTTAATATGACAGAATCCAGCATATAGTGCAATGTTAATAAAATATTATTGATATCATCTGATATTAATGTTATAATTATCATGTAAAAACAAATGCTATTTGTATTTTAGGAGTGAAAATAATGAAGAACATTTTTGAAAGTCAGTATCTATTTAAAGAATGCAAAAAATGTCCTGTGAAAAATAATATAACTAAAGGTAATAGTATTATCAGTCCGTGCCAGAATTGCATTTCTCAAGGTAAAGCTATTCCACCGCCTGATTTTCAAATTGAAATTAAATATAGTAAATAAAGTCATTTATATTATAAACACTCTTTGTCAATAAGGAGGATAATTATGAAAAAAAACGTTTTTATAGGTTTTCCTTCTCAAGCTTATCTTTTATTGCATGTGTTAATTCCTGAAGAATGTATAGACTGCCCAGTATTAGTAAACAAGGAATTGTTGAAATATGTCTTAAAGCTAAACAAAAGATGTAAAAAATGTAAAGTACGAGGAGGAACTAAGAATCCACCTTCACGTACCTACCCAACACTTTGAATGGAGTATCAATATGGGAAAAGAACAAATAATTCGAAATGCTCGTAGGTGCGTTTTATGCCGTTATTGGAACGGTGCTTTGGGTAGTACAACTATTCAAATACTAATGGGCGGTGAAGCATTTACTTATGACAATTCTGAAAAGCATTTCTGCTTCAAAAAAGGGCGAGGAATTGAAACAATTGCAAAACAGGAATGCCCTTATTTTCGCCCAAGATACGAAGATTAACAAGGCTCGCCAATTGGCGAGCCTTGCTAATTATAATGCTTTTAATTCTTCCCATGAAGGGCATTTGCCGTTAAACTCATCATAAATGAGTTCAGGTTTAACATACATAAACTCATCATTGAGCTTCATTTCGCTGATTATAGAGCCAATAGACCTTTTGGAGTTCGTAGCCCATGTCGTCTGCAATAACATACAGTATTCTGTTATTGACAGAGGCTGTATATAGCGAACTAACCCCATTTTCCCTACGGAGACTAATTCCTTTTCGATTACAGGTATTCTTGCGCCGTTATAATCATCATGTCTGACAAGATTGATAACGAAATTTTCGCTCTCATCTTCTCCATTGAACACGGTCTGAATGGAATAATTATCGAAGATAGGCATAGAATACAGCTTCTTGATCATACGGCGAAAAGGCTTGTTTATCAGAAGGATTCTAAAGGCAATGTCCCACCTGGGATCACAGCCGGATATTGTACTCAGACCGATAGTGTAGTCTTTCTTGTTGACAACTACGACAGCTCTTCCGTACATACTGTCCTCAAATGCAGATCTGTACTCAACTTCGCTGACGATGACTTCATCATTTCTGTAACTTCTCTTTACTACCATAAAAAACTTCTCCATTCTCCCTCAATACCTCTGAGGGGACAGCCGAGCGGAATAAATATTCCTTGTTTCCAAACTTATGAGAAGCAGCACATTCTGTAAACCGCAGGCTTGAGTGGAAAAGTATCCGGATATAACAAAAAGCGGCTGCCTGAGTCGAATGGACATAGTACGCCCCTTAAAAAACGTACATATTTCCATTCATACTCAGACAGTCGCCTCCTTCGTTTTATGTTACTATTATTCTATCATATGGCGATAGTAAAGTCAAGGCTAATTAGATATAATTCATATTTAACACAGACAGCTAAAAATCTTAAAAAGCTGTGATGCGGGGGGGATATCCCCCATCTATCGTTATTAATCCCAATAACCGAAGCCATTGACTTCATGCCATCTCTCGGTAGCTTTCCATCGTTTTCTTTCCTCCTCGAGCTCCTTCTCGATTTCAGGATCGTGTAATTCTCCCCCTAAACACATTATGCGTTTTACTGCATGAGGTATCTTTTCTACCGGCCATGTGGAATAGTCTATTTTTTCTATTACAGGTCTGCCGAACTTCGCTAAAAAGCATTCGTTTGCTTCAAGGATGTTCTTTACTTTCTCGAAATCTGCATCTGTCGGTACAAGGGATACGTTTTTACCCTCGAAATCCTGAATGAAGAACATTCTGTTGTTCTCATCCTTATATGCTGCACCAAGTCTCTGTGCGTCCTCAAAGATATACTCGTCGTACTTCTCCCAGTCCTCAGTCCTATAGTAGTTGCAGATGTATATCGTCATGATTAACCTCACTTTCTCTTCCCTGCGGAAGTGTCAGATTATTTTAAATATGTATATCTTGTGAGGCTCAGGGTTACTGAGCCCTATGTTTTCAGACTCTGATATTCAGAGTCTGATTATTTTCAAATTTGCAATTCTGATACTCAGAACCTGTACAGCAGAGCTTACTGTTAACGAAAGTACAGTTGATGAACTCACAGTTTATCCAGTCTGTGTGTTTAGCATAGGAATTCATAAATACGCAATTGATAAACTTGCAGTTCATAACTATATTTCTATATTCATGGTATTCGTTTTCACCGTCATAGAATCCTGGTTTGCCGTCAAGACAAAAGCGGAAGAACTCAGTATTTTTAAACATTCCGTTCATGATACTTCCATGCTCTATTATCATTCTCTCAAACTTCATATCTATGATATTAAAATTGATTAGGTTCATTCTTCTGATCTTAGACATTTTTATATCATTTTTAGAATAGTACAGCACATCGTACCTATGAAACGGATAATACATATTTCTTCCGATCCACTCCGGACAGTTGCTTATATGGTAAGCTGGCTTGAAGAAACTGAGAGAGTCATCATCTATCATATGACTTTTATAATTCAAGCTATCAACATATCTGTCAATAAGTTCCTGATTGACTCTGTCAAAGTCTTTATCATGGATATTCATAACAACATCCTTCCTTTCAAATTAATCGTAGTTTTCTTCACAGTCGGTGTATTTACAGTTGCTGTAATAATAGCAATCATCAATACACTCATTACCGCTCCACTTGCATCTGATAAACTCACATTCTCTGAATCCGTAACCTTCTCCCGAGAAAGAGATGATATTGCAATCCTCAAATTTACAGGCTACAAATCTTCCACTCTGACAGTCAATATTATCAAGCGTACAATTCTTGAAAGTGACATTGTACAAGCTGAAATGGCTGAGCTGAAAACTACTGAACGTCCTGTTCTCAAAATCTGCCCACTCAAAAGTGAGACCTTCTATCAGTCGTTTTTTCGGAATATTAGGCTTAGGCGGACCTAAGACTTCTTCTGTTTCTTCATCGTCGTCACCCCAATCAAGGTCAATATCCTGATCATCATCGTCATCCAATCTAAAGT
>JAEEGL012444632.1_pt1 | contig 15850 bp, 11 predicted proteins | sample 9134231 | NCBI WGS metagenome assembly JAEEGL01 (sample SAMN16246548, study PRJNA631951) | gut metagenome | biome: gut microbiome; feature: rumen; material: fiber-attached | host: Bos | place: Iran: Karaj | collected 2018-10
ATTCATTATACAGTCGTGAAAACCGAGGCCGAAGCATTACTCCTCGAGAATCAACTCATCAAGCAGTTCCAGCCACGCTACAATGTATTACTGAAGGACGGCAAGAGCTATCCGAGCATTGCTGTCACCAAAGAATATCTGCCTCGCATCTTCAAGACAAGACGAATTGACCGCAGGGGAGCCATGTACTTTGGGCCCTACAGCCACATGCCAACCATCAATGGATTATTGGAGCTCTTCAAGAACTTATATCCTATACGCCGCTGCCATCAACCGATGTCAAAAGAAGGCGTAGAAAACGGGAAATACAGACTATGTCTGGAATACCACATGAAGAACTGTTTGGGACCTTGTGTGGGATACCAGAGCCACGAAGAATACATGCAGTTCATCGATTCAGCCATACGGATTTTGAAGGGGGACACCGCATCCCTGCGGCGTGAGATGTTATCCCAGATGCAACAATTGGCAGCGGAGATGAGATTCGAGGAAGCACAAATCATCAAGCGGCGCTATGACCTCATTACTGCACACCAGGAAAAAAGCCAAATCATCACTTCAACAGGGCACAACATCGATGTCTTCTCGATCGAGAACGACGAACGCATAGCCTACATCAACTATCTGCACGTGGTGGAGGGAGCCATCAACCAGGCTTTCACCTTCGAATATAAGAAGAAGTTGGACGAGTCCAAAGAAGAGTTGCTGGTACGTGGTATCATGGATATGCGTGACCGTTGGGGCTCCGAGGCCAAGGAAATCGTCCTAACGTTCCCCGTGGAACTACCACTTAACGACGTGGAAATCACCGTACCTAAGCGTGGTGACAAAAGACAACTTCTGGCATTGTCAGAACTGAACGTCAAACAGTATAAGGTGGACCGTTTGAAGCAACAGGACAAGCTGAACCCAGAGCAAAAAGCGGTACGCTTAATGAAGGAGATACAGGAACACCTGCAACTGCCGTCACTACCCTATCAGATAGAATGTTTCGACAATTCCAACATATCGGGCACGGATGCGGTAGCGGGCTGCGTTGTCTTCAAGAAGTGTAAACCCAGCAAGGCCGATTATCGCAAATATATCATCAAGACCGTTCAGGGACCCGACGATTATGCTTCGATGCAGGAGGTCGTGAGGCGTCGTTACAGTCGGATGATAGAGGAAGGCACTCCCCTACCCGACCTCATTATAACGGACGGTGGAGCGGGCCAGATGAGTGTTGTCCGGGCCATCGTAGAAGATGAATTGGGACTGCAAATTCCCATAGCAGGATTGGCAAAGGATGACCGCCACCGGACCCATGAACTGCTCTACGGCAACCCTCCCATGACCGTTGCGCTAAAGCAGGACAGCGCCTTGTTCCGCCTGCTCACACAGATACAGGATGAGGTACACCGCTATGCCATCTCCTTCCATCGGGACAAACGATCCAAGAGCCAACTGAAATCTGAACTCGACACCATTCCCGGTATCGGCCCCAAGACAAAACAAGCCCTCCTCAAGGCATTCAAGAGCGTCAAACGCATCAGGGAATCCAGCCTGGAAGAATTGGCTAAAGTAGTGGGAGAAGCCAAGGCGAAAGCGATTAGAAAAGGCCTCACCCCCAACCCCTCTCCGAATGGCGAGGGGAGTATATAGAAATAGGTATATGGCATTATGAGAATCGTTATCCAACGCGCTAAGGGCGCCAGTGTGATCATCAATGGTGAGAAAACAGCCGAGTTCAACGGCCTCGGCTATGTGATCCTGCTCGGCATCGAGGCCACCGATACCACTGAGGACGTGGATTGGCTGGTCAGAAAAGTGGCGGCACTGCGGGTCTTTGACGACGAAAACGGCGTCATGAACCGCAGCATTATGGACATTGCGGGAGAACATGAAGGAGAAGACGGTAACATCATCGTTGTCAGTCAATTCACCCTCTTCGCCTCCTACAAGAAAGGCAACCGTCCATCCTGGCTACGAGCAGCCACCCACGACATCAGCGTTCCGCTATATAAGGCTTTTATTCAACAACTTACCGATACCATCGGTCGTCCCGTAGGGCATGGAGAATTTGGTGCAGACATGAAAGTGTCGCTGTGCAATGACGGTCCCGTGACCATCCTCATGGATACACACAATAAGGAATGAAAAAGGAAAATAACTTATTAACCTATAAACACATAAACTAATGGAAACAAGCAAGTACGAACAAGCATTGGCGCAGTACAACTGCGAAATCAGCGACGCCGAAGTGGCAGCTGCCGTGAAACGCATCATCGAGGAAAAAGTGCCAGAGAATGATACCGTAGAGGTCAAGAAATTCCTTATGGGCAGCGTGGAACTCACAACGCTGAAGACCACCGACTCCGAAGAGACCGTACTGGCCCTGACAGAGAAAGTCAACAAGTTCTACCACGTCTATCCCGACCTGCCGCACGTGGCCACCATCTGTGTTTACCCCTGTTTCGCCGAGATTGTCTCTCAGAGCCTCGAAGTCGACGGCGTTGAGGTAGCCTGCGTCAGCGGTAGTTTTCCGAGCTCACAGGCGCTCTTAGAGGTTAAAGTGGCAGAGACAGCGCTGGCCCTTAAGGACGGTGCTACAGAGATAGATATCGTCATGAGCGTAGGCAAATACTTGAGCGAGGACTACGAGACTGTCTGCGATGAAATCAGCGAGCTGAAAGCCGTCTGCGGTGAACGCAAGATGAAGGTCATCCTGGAGACCGGTCTCCTACCCTCTTGTGCCGACATCAAGCGCGCATCCATCCTGGCCATGTACGCCGGTGCCGATTACATCAAGACTTCCACCGGCAAGGAGAAACCCGCCGCCACACCCGAAGCAGCCTACGTGATGTGTCAGGCCATCAAGGAGTACTATGACAAGACGGGCATCCAGATCGGCTTCAAACCAGCCGGAGGATTAAACACCGTTCATGATGCCCTCGTCTATTACACCATCGTCAAGGAAGTTCTCGGCGAGCAATGGCTGACCAACCAGTGGCTGCGACTCGGCACCTCTCGTCTGGCCAACCTCCTCCTCTCCGAAGTCGTGGGTCAGGAAACCAAATTCTTTTGACCTGCCATCCGTTTTCCCTTCTGAGAAGCCAAAATTCACGTACAAGTGACCGAGAGAACGATTCTGCGCGATTCTCAGAGACCCAAAAAGAAGCCCAAGGTGCTTATGTTGAGCACCTTGGGCTTCAAAAATTCTGTGGGATTCAGACACGCATCTGGAAAAACTCATGCAACTTTCCTCGCAATCGCAATGTAAGCGGTGCCATCATTGTGCCGACGTTACTCAAAACCCCACCTCATCCACCATCTGCACATAAAGTTGATCGTAGTCGATGGGCTGTTCATGATCGATGATGGTACCCGGCTTGATGCGAATGCAGACGTAACGACGAGAACCCGTCGGGTCAGTTAGCGGTTGAGGATTGTTCGTCGTGGCTAAGAACGAAGCATAGCGATGTCGAACCACCTGAGCACCCCGATAGATGGGACGAGCATTGACGGTGCTGCGGGAAAGAGCCTGCTCCGGGGAAGCCTGCTGATTCGTGGTGAATGGATCCAACGCACCGGGCACCACAATCATGTTGTTCGTGAGAGCCATGTCCTTGTCAAATTGGTTGGACAAATTCATGCGGTCAAGGAAATACTGCTGCAGGCGTGGCGGCAGCAACCGACGGCAGAAAACCGTCTTGCCACACCCCTGCTCACCGATGAGCGTAGGCACCGTGTCGTTGCCGTGCAAATCATCCATCTTGAGCCAATGGGCCACAACCGAACGCAACCAGATGGTGCAACGGTAGATGTGCCCTGCCTCGAAGGTGAGTTGTCGGAACGCTGACAACGTACCGTCACGCAGACGAAACTCCAGCTTACCAGCCACCACGTTGTTGCGAAACCCATACTTTTCGTCCAGATACCGACGTACTACACATACATCATTGTCTCCTGCGGCAGCATCATTCTCGCTTTTAGCTACGGATGGGTTCACCACTTCCGTGTTCTCATTGGTGTTGTGCATGGTCTCCCCCATGACTTCATTTTGTGTTTGATTTTTAGTTGACTGTTCATTATAAAAATGGTAGTTAGAGGTTATGACTGGCACCCTTGCCAATCTGGGTACAAAGGTACAAAGAAAAGTTGAATTATGCAACTCACAACGGATATTTTTCAGGCGATAAACCGTCAAAAATGGGGTGTTTTACACATTTTAACGCACTACAGCTTTCTGTCCGATGAGAAGGGATGGACTCACAAAAAATCAACTTTTCACAAAAATAAGTTCCACCTTCCACGCAGGAAATATAATCACTTGAATACGTACTTATTAAGTGACTTAAAGTGCCTTTTAAAGTTCCACGAAGCGTACACGAAGCGTACACGAAGCGTACACGAAAATTACACGCATATCGGGTCTTCTATCCAACTCTATGCATCCCAACAGTTATGCACGAACGATCTACTGATGAAACACGTCACATTTGTCTTTCTTCGGCCTATCCCCTACCCTATCACATCCACAATCCATGAAAGTAGCGTGGAAGCTTCGTGGAACTTCCGTGGAACTTTGGAGACGGCAAAACGGGACTTATTTATTTGTTTATCTGGCTCTTATAAAGAAAGCGTGGAAGGTAGAACTAATTTTCGAAAAAGTTTTTTTATTTATTCTGCACCCTCTTGAAAAACGAAATGCCGCCGGGGCAGCTGCTTAAAACAGAAAAGGCCCTGTAGCAAGTCCGAAACTGCGTTACTTTGGGTAAAGTCTTATAACGTATATAGTAAAATCTCTCTGCGTATATAGGCTAACCGTATTGCCTATATAGCCTAACTGCATTGCCTATATAGCTTAACAGCATTGCCTATATAGCTTAACAGCATTGCCTATATAGCTTAACCGCATTGCCTATATAGCATAACCGCATTGCCTATATAGCCAAGACTCCTGACCGACCTTAATGAAATCAACGAGGACAAGCGCCTGCAACCAGTCATTTTCAACCAATCCTTGACACAACTGCAATATCAGAACCCGCACCACGCCCAACCCGCCATCTGCTTCATACGAGATAAAAAGTGACAATATTTCATCCCTGCCACATCTTTTTTTCATCTTTCTTACCACTAATAGCAGAATAATCACTATATTTGCACCCGAAAAGTTTGTAATCACTACAAAATACCCACTATTTAACACCAATAATTGCCTATGACCTGACAATACAATGGGGAGACGGGCGCACAGGATGGTGCGGCACCCCTGAGGGACAAACAAAAAAGCAAACCAACTCTAACTATTAACCAAAACGGAGAAGTGCACTGATGTCCCGTTCGCAGTCTTATCGATAACTTGAGCTTTCTGCTCTTGTTCTCCCATCTGTAAAACCGCCATAATTCGCACGTGGGAGCAAGCAGTTCAGAAGGTTCACGTCCGCAAGGGGCGTGAACTATTCTTGCTTGTTTACGTGCAGGTTACTTGGCGGTACCAACAGATGGAATGAGTTCCGAATGGTTTCACGCCTTTTTCGTTTTTACAATCAAACATTTATGCTAACCTGTTTACATCTTATCAGAAGGCTGTCTGCGACAGCTATGCTGCTGGCGGCCAGTTGGATCTGCATGGCCCAGAACGATGCGGCACAAACCGGTTCTGCCGTCATAGTGAACGGCAAAGTGGTGACGCACAAGGTTACAAGCCTCTATTTAACCACTGATAAAAATGGTTTCTTATACAACGGAACGGTTCCCCGTGTGGCCATTATCTATGAACATGGCGAAGACCTACCGCTTCAAGCAGGTGATTATGACCTGGTGCATCCCATGGTATGTCGTGTCCTCTTCGGCATCGACGTGAACTCGGGTCTGCGTGACTTGTCGCTACGTGAAATCCAGCAACTTGATGGCAACGAACTGCGTCTGAGCGGTCTCCGCGAGGGTGAGACGGTGCGGGTCTATAATGCTGCAGGCCGCCTCTGCCTCACCACCCGCGCTACTGACACCGGTGCTGTCGTTGACCTGAAAGCACTGCCACGCGACCTCTATATCATCAAGGCCGGGAAGACGGCCTTCAAATACATCAACCGCAAATAAAGAATAGGAGGACATGACTATGAAACGTATCACTTCATTACTGGCCTCCCTGGCCCTCTGCTGCGGACTTGCCGCACAGACCTACAAGATGCACATCACCCGCACCGACGACACTCAAACCACAGACTGTCAGAGAATCAATTTCCTGGACGGCGGTCGCGTAGCCATCGTCTCCAACGAGTGGGACCAAGAACAGGAGCAGTACCGCACAGATACCATTGATGCTGCAAGCCTGAAGACGTTGGACTTCCTCACGTTGGGAGGACGAAAGTGGGAACTGGATTATGCTCATCGGTTTTCTGATTATCGTCCTAATGACTATGGCTATGGCAGCGTCATGCACATGCGCGATTTGATGACCGAGGACGTGACAGCCATTAATTCGGGATACAACTGGTATTCGGCTTGCCAAGAAGCTGAGTACGGTCCGTATTATGTATTCGCTTATATTCCCTGGTTTTTTTACTTCGAATCCATCATCCTGTGTAATGATGCCATCAAAGCCATCCCGACCGACGCTGCTACCGATGCAGAGAAAGCCATACTGGCAGAAGTGCTGACTACCCGCGCCATGCTCTATTTGGACTTTGCGCGGATGTATGAGTTCCTTCCCAATGAACGTGCCACGGGCATGACAGAAAAAGGCATCAATGTCAAGGGCCTGACAGTACCCATCGTGGACGAGAACACACAAGATTTGGGCAATGGGTACTATGTTCCCCGTGCTTCCAAGGCCGACATGGTGGCCTTCATCCGTCGTGACCTAGATCGCGCAGAGGAACTGATGCCCCTCGTGACAGAGACATCGCATGAGATACCGCACATGGATGCGCTTTATGGTCTGCGTGCCCGTTTGGCACTGTGGAACGGAGATTATGCCGATGCTGCCACCTACGCCACCCGCGCTATAGAATTGACCGCCACCAAGCCTATGACCACCGAACAGCTGCTCTCCACCACAAAGGGATTCAACGACATCAGCTGCTGGATGTGGGGTGTCCAGCAGACTGAGGAACGCAACACTAACGGATCAATCAGTAACTTCACATCATGGTTATCACCGGAATATGACGATGGTTACGCCTCACTCGTACCTCCTATGGTTGGTCGCAGTTTCTATGAGAAAATCAATTATGCCGATCCGCGCAAACTATGGTTCATAGCTCCTACTGGCTCTCCCCTATATAATCAAATACCGCTTATTAACGCGTCTGCCACATTTGAGCCTTATACAGCTGTGAAGTTCCGTCCCGCCAACGGCATGACCACATATAATGATGGTGGTTATTTCACCGCCTATCCGCTCATGCGTGTGGAGGAGATGTACCTCATCCGTGCCGAGGCCACAGCATATCCCAATGCCGCTGCGGCTCGTCAACTGCTCACCGACTTCATGCGCACCTACCGCTATGATACCTACAAATGCAAAGCGACAGACTTTAACGGCATCCTGCAGGAAATCATCCTCCAGAAACGTATTGAGCTGTGGGGCGAGGGACAGACGTTCTTTGACGTGAAGCGTCTGAACCTCAGCGTCACCCGCAACTATGAAGGCACCAACTTCTATGAGGCATCGGCTTTCAATACCGTAGGTCGCCCCTATTGGATGAACATGCAGTTCCCATCTAATGCAGCAGAAAAGGATCCGGCTCTCTACGGGCAGGAGAACCCCTGGGAGAACAACGAGAGCAATCCCATCCTGAATGAGAACCTCTACCTCACTGCTCCAACGTATCTGAAAACGCATGTCATACTGCCTTTGGACTCCATCTACAGTTTCATGCTGACGGCACAGTTCCCAGAAGGAATGACGGGCACTGTCACAATGGAAGTGTCCCTGTCTCCAACATTCGATTTGGGAAAAACAGCCGCCTATACAACACTATATCTGAATGAAGGACTGGAACAGAAGCCTGTCGTGTCTGCCAGTAATCTCTGCCAGAAGATGAAACAATTGCTTGGCGGTAATGGCCTCCCTCAGAGCGGAAGGGTAACCGCATACTTCCGCCTGCTTGCCGCCGAGGCTTATTCACCTGCCCTCGGAGTACCCATCCTACTACCTGAGAACTACGAAGGCTATTACTATGACTTCAGCTTCGCACCCCACGTCACCGCCACCTCTGTGGGTGAAATAGATTGCGAGCAGATGGCAGGCGAAGATTATGTGAAGGTGGTGAACCTGAGTATCGACGGCGAAGGGGAATTCTATAGTTCTTACGATAACGAGTTCCGTCAAATAGGCTCACTAAATTTTGCAAACAGAAGAGGGTTCTATATCAATGCTGAAGGACAATGCAGCTATTTCAACGAAACTGCCTTGTCCACTTATAACAATGTCCTGAATCAGTCTGCTGATGCTTATACCTTTGGTGATGGCTACGTCGATGGTACAACAGTCCGGGATGGCATCATCTGTCGCTTCCGCACAGACTCCGTGGCCGTCAGCCTGCGCTTCAACCAGCAGATGATTGCCGAGCAGAAGCACACGTGGCAGACTTTCACAACAATTCTGATGACTTCTACATTCGACCCAGAGCGGACCGGAACCCGAGTTACCATTGAACAGGCCGCGGACGATGAAACCCTCTTCCGCCTCGTCGCTCCTTACCAACAAGGGCATAACCTTATTTACTATCAAGATACGGTCGCAAATGAAGACCTTTATCAGAACGTGAAGACTACGATTTGGAAGAACTACGGCTCACTCGGCATAATCAATTGGTCGGGCGACTACCGCTTCGCCCCAGAGAGTAACACCTCGGATGCTCGCTATGCTATTCCGCAGTATATATGGGAGAAGATGAAGACAGAGACCTTCTATGTCACCATCAAGGGCGCATCACCGCGAATCCGCGTCACCTCTGGTTCCTGGAATCCTATATGGACGGGCGATGACATTTTACCTGGTAATGAACTACTGGAAGACCTCGGCAATGACACATACAGGCTCACCGTCAACCTCGCCGGCGACCCACTGGTGAACGTACTGGATGCACAGCATCTGCTCTTCACAGGTGGCGACTATTCTGTGGAGGAAATCTATTTCATTGATGTCATACGTGGTGGTTACGCCTTGACCCTGCCGCGCCAAATGGCAAGCTGCGACAGCACACAGGGAGCGGTATATGTGGAAGGGACTGGCACTTACGCTGATTGGATAAGGACATTCCAACTCCGTTTCACGGGTAGTGGTAACACATACACAGAACAGTTCGGAACTAAGGAAGTTGGAACCTGGGAAGTTGAGGTTTGGCATCCTATAGGCATAGGAACATATCGTGATGACTTCGTTACTTCCATCTACAGTGTCGAAAATGTCGCCTACCCCGTAGAAATAGAAGAAAGCAACAAGGGGAAAATCAGGCTGGTCAACCCATACGGTGCAGCCTATCCCTACAACGATCCTGGCGATTTCAATCCTGACGAGACTTATTATCTCACGTTCGACATCTCTGACCCCTATAACGTGAAGATGGTGCCCTCTGTAGCAGACCTTGGCATGAGCTGGAGCTATGGTATGTTCAGCATCTGTCATCTGTCCAACCGTCCTGGCACATTTGCGAATGGGGTCGTTACGTTCCCTGAAAAAGCCTTCTATGTGGCCATGAGCAACTATAAGGAAGGGAATTGGAGTTGGTATGGCAATAGCCATGGACTTTTTGCCATCGCCTTGCCAGGCTATGAGATTCCAGAGATACCTGTAGAAGACGATAGCTATTCTGTTCACATTACTTCAACAATAATAGAAAGCAGCGACGGAGACTCCATCCGTTACCAGATTCAATTGGGTGAGGACTTGAAATGGGCACGCTATGCATTTGCCACCAGCAACAACTACCTCAGCATCTGCTCTGACATGGAAGAGGGAGCCGGTACACAGATTCTCGACAAAAACACCATCGTCACACAGAAAGTCACAAAAAACGGACAATATTATATCATTGTCATTGCTGATGACGGAAAGGGACGCTGGAACTTTGAACTGGATCAAGTAGAATACGTCAAGCAGTCATGGATTCCCTACGCCACAGGAACTTTCTACTACAATTTCTTCAGTGATGGCGACGAACCCGAGGCAGACCCAGGTTACACACTCTACCAGAACGAGAATAACCCGGAGACCTTCAAGATTGGTGATTGGGGCCATGGTGCCAGTTTCATTTTCACCTGGGATAGAACTACCAATGTTTGCGTCGTCGCAGACCAGTCCACGTATTATGAATACTCCAGCTATGGCATGATGCACATCATAGAGGGCGCAGAGTACCACTCCAAGTATAGCGAGAAAACGTCCTATTATGATCCAGAGACAAAGACTTTCCACTTCTTCCCCGTTTACTATGTGAGCGCAGGTTCATTCGGACAGTTCGAAGAGGTCTTCGAGATCACCGAGGAAGGTGCTGTCAAGCATCGTGACACTCGTCGCATCAACTCACAGGCTCTCAGCACACGGTCACTCACAAAGGATTCAGCAACTCGCAAGCGATCTATCAAAGCCAGCAAGCTCTCAATCCGCAAGACAGATATGCCTCAACCATTGAAAGAAAAGAAAGAAACCTTCCGTTTAGCCAGTCAAAAGCTCATGACTCAACATCCATAAAAATCAAACGAATGTCGAATGAGTAACTGACAAGCAAAACATCTATGTCAGGGTGTAATTATCAAAATTGCAAGATATTACGGGTATAGTAATATCGTAAGCCTCATCAAACTATGAACTGCCGAATCTGCACCTGCTGGTGTAAATTCGGCAGTTTTCCATTTGGCAGGCAATGCAACAAAATTGGATTTATGATTGCAGGTTTTTCGCATGCCATCAAGAAAAGAGATCGAAAAACGGAGTGCCACTCGGAAAAAGAGCAAAAAGTATAGCGCTGAGTACCATGTTTAGTACCTTTGCCATACGAGACAGATTCCGTGACAATAGGCCAAACATTCTAGATACTCATATTTTGACTATTTCAAGTGGTTTCATTACTTGAAGAATGTCATATTCTGCCAGGAACCTGATAACGAAGGAGAGGGTGTGATGATAGGTGTCTGGCTCTTCTTGTTCACCACGATAGAGCGTCGAGACACCTCTTTCGTCAGGTAATTGCTGAGTTCACCGTAGGTCACATTGCCCTTGCTCTCCTTCAGCGCCTTCAGCAGGTAATAGGTAAACAGGCCGTGCGCTTTCTCGGCATACGGCCACGCGGTCTCGGAACCCTGTGCGGCAGAGAACACCACCATATTACCGCATGCCTCTTCGGTTTTTGCCTTGATGGCCACACTACGTGACTCGCCACCAATACTGCCCTCGCCGCGTTCTGAACCGCTGAAGCAGGCATCTAAGAAAATTGTTACGTCACGGGCTTCCATGGATAGAACCCACCTTTATTACAGCGTGGAATGGAGTATTTCGCGGTTCCGTCCCGTCTTTTTCTCTGTTTTTTCTTGCGCATTGAAAGAAAATGTGTACTTTTGTGCCGAAATGCTTTTTGCATTGAGCAAATTTGCCACAAAATTGCTTTCTGCATTGAGCAAAAACAAGATTAATTTGCTCAAAAGAGAAAGCATATTCAACAAGAAGTGATATGGATACATTATTTGAAAAACAGGAAGCGATGCTTCGTGCAACTAGCATGGAGATTGTGAGAAGTTTCATGGATAGTATAAACTGGAACGCTCCGATGCTGTGTATCAGGGGTCCAAGGGGCGTAGGAAAATCCACCCTACTCCGTCAATACATCAAGCAACATTTCAACTCTGGAAGCGAAGAGGTGCTCTATTGCTCACTCGATTGGGTTTATTTCAGTCAACATTCCATATTGGAAGTGGCTGCCAATTTCTATAAGCGAGGCGGCAAACTGCTTGTCATTGATGAAGTCCACAAATACGAAGGCTGGAGTCGTGAAGTGAAGGAGACTGCTGAAACCTATCCAACTCTCCAACTGATGCTAAGCGGTTCGTCATTATTGAAGCTCTTGGACGGCGATGCAGACCTCTCGCGCAGATGCAGAGGCTATGACATGCCAGGCCTCTCTTTCAGAGAATACCTGCAGTTCTACAAAGGCATCACACTTCCTGTCTATTCATTGGAAGAATTGCTGGCAGCGCCAAAAGAGATAGCAGCAGAGGTCAACAACGTTTGCCGTCCCCTTCAACATTTCCATGAATATCTCAGGTATGGCTATTATCCGTTCTATCTGACTAACCCCATTGATTACTATGCTCTTATAGAACAGACCACAAACTATGTCATCGATGTGGAACTGCCTCAGCAGCGAAAAGTCAATCCCGCCAATTGCAGAAAGATCAAAGCCTTGCTCAACGTGCTGGCGCAGCAAGTACCATACGATGTCGATATCTCTAAACTGTCATCAGCATCAAGTTTGCAACGAAATACCGTTTTGGAATACCTCAATCACCTGGATAACGCCAAACTCATCAACCTATTGTTCTCTGACAATGTGTCTGTAAAGAAGATGCAGAAACCAGACAAAATCTATCTCGAGAATCCCAATCTACTCTATGCTTTGGCTACAACTCCCGTGAACATAGGGACAGCACGTGAATGTTTCACCGTCAACCAACTGAGCCACAATCATACTGTTGAATATGGCAAGGCACAGGGGGATTTCCGCGTGGATGGCAAATGGACTTTTGAAGTCGGCGGAAACGGCAAATCGTTCCACCAAATCGCCGACATCCCCAATTCCTTTATCCTTGCAGACGACATAGAAATGCCCAGAGGCAACAAACTGCCACTTTGGATGATAGGATTTCTGTATTGATTGAATCATACAGGAAAGTAGATCATCCAAGGCGGCAAGAAGGTTCTCGTGAATCTGCGCATAAGGGAAAGAATGCATTGAAAGAAAATGTGTACTTTTGTGCCATATAGAACTCAGCAATGACCAGCATCGATATGATTACCTATCCCTTGTCCCAGCATACCATAGCCTTTTCTACGGAACGTGACTGCAGGGAAGCGGATGTGCCCTACGACGGTTTCAACGTCACACACTATTGTGGCGATGCACCTGAACATGTGCGAGCGTGCCGGCGGCAGCTCTGTGAGCAATTGAATATCCCAGGCGAGAAGCTGATTGTGCCTCGTCAAGTGCACGGCGTTCGCGTGGAAGAGGTGACGGAACGGAATCTGGAGGAAGCGTTTGAAGACACAGATGCCCTCATCACGCGGCTCTGCCATGTATGCATCGGAGTTTCCACCGCCGATTGTGTGCCATTGCTGTTTCATGACACGCGCACAGATGCCATCGGCGCCGCCCATGCCGGATGGCGAGGTACTGTGGGGCATATCGGCGTGCTGACACTTGGTGCTATGCATGAAGCCTTCGGCACGCTATCCACCGATGTCCAATGTGTCATAGGACCCAGTATAGGCCCGGAAGCGTTCGAAGTGGGGCAGGAAGTGTATGATGCTTTTGCAGCAGCAGGCTTCCCCATGAACGATATTGCGTTCCGCCATCCTCAGACACAGAAATGGCACATCGACCTGTGGCGTGCCAACGTCTGGCAGCTGCATCGGGCAGGTGTACCATTTCCGTCCATCCACGTCAGTGGTCGCTGCACGTACAGCCATTATGCCCGCTTCTTCTCGGCGCGGCGTCTCGGCATCAACAGCGGTCGCATGTTCACGGGTGTGGTTTTACTTCACGACGAAATCAAGGGCCTGTAGGTCCTTGTCCAGCGAAGAGGTGCCGTAGAGAATCTGGTATTGCCCCGGCTGCACGGCCAGTTCATCGATGGCTGGGTCATAGTACTCAAAAGCTTCATGGTCAAGGGCGATGACAGCGCGCTTGGTCTCGCCGGGCTCGAGCGCAAGTTTCTGGAATCCTTTCAGCGCCTTGATGGGAGCGCCCGGATCGTTGAGGCGTTTGACATAGACCTGCACGGTCTCTGTGCCTTCGCGCTGGCCGGTGTTGGTGACGGGCACAACGACGACACACATGGGCTTGGCCGTCTGACGCACTTTGCCGGATTTCTTCGTCAGCTTGCCCTTGCCCACGGCAAAGGTGGAGTAGCTGAGGCCGTAGCCGAAGGCATACTGAGGCTCACCTGTGAAGTAGCGATAGGTGCGGTTCTTCATGGAATAGTCCAGGAAATCGGGCAAATCATTGTTCGAGCGATAGAACGTGACAGGCAACTTGCCACCGGGGTTATAGTCGCCGAAGAGCACCTCGGCCAGTGCCTTGGCGCCGCCCTGCCCTGCGTACCAAGCCTGCAGCAGCGCATCATACTGCCCCTGCACGCTGCCAAAGGCGATGGCAGAGCCGGAACAGTTGACGAAGATGACGGGGCGGCCTGTGGCGTGCATGGCGCGGACCAGCATCTGCTGCACCTTGGGCAGTTCAATATCGGCCTTGTCGCCGCCCTCGCCTTCCATGCGGGCAGAGATGCCTCCGATGATGATGATGGCATCGGCAGCTTTCACTTCGTTGGCGAGTTCGGTGAAATCAACGAGTTTGCGCTCGCAGATATCACCACGCAGCATGGCAAACTGGCCGTTACCGTGCTTGTATTCTATCACAACGTCATAGGTTTTTCCCTGTTCAACGGGGAACGACTTGTATTCCACACGGCGGCCAAAACCAAAACCCCGCCGACGGCCACCGCCCGTGTTCTCTTCTACCACCTGGCCATTCACCTTCAGCACATAGCCGTTATCGGTGGTCAGCGTATATTTCATGTCGCCCGTGAAGGTGGCTCTGTATTGACCGCTGACGCGCACGGAAAGGGTGTCGCGATTCACGCCCTGAGCAAAGCCCCAGGCGCCAAAGGTAGAGAAATTCAGTTCGTTGTAGTAGTCGGTCTTGGCAGGCTCGCCCGCGAGTTCCTTGTTATTGAAGAAATCGACCTTCACGCCCTTGCCGCCGTTGAAGTGCTGCAAGTGATGGATGGTGGCATACTCGTCATTCAACTCGCAAGCCTTGTGATAGATGATCTCTGCTGCGGGCACAGCGTCCCTGATACCGCTGAGCAGCGAGTGCTTGTGTGCCTCTGTGGGCGTGCCGCCGTAGTTACCATTGAGCAGTTCCACGTCGTCGGCATTGGGGCCGATGACAGCCAGCGTCTTCACATTCTTGGAAAGGGGCAACACGCCGCCCTTGTTCTCTAAGAGCACCATGGATTCGCGTGCCGCCTGCGTGGCCAGCGCGTCGTGCGCCTCGCTGCTGATAACGGACGCGGGGATATGTGCCCACGGCAGCATATCGGCCGGGTCAAACATGCCGAGTTCGAAGCGTCCCATCAATGTCTTGCGCAAATGGCCGTCGAGGTCGCTCTCCTGGATCAGACCTTTCTGCAGCCCCTGGGCGAGCGACATAAACACCTTGCCACATTCCAGGTCTGTGCCGTTGAGGACAGCATCGACCGAGGCCGAAAGTCCATCCTTGTGTGTCTCATGCTGGCCCCGATTAAAGAAATTATTGATGGCATCGCAGTCTGTCAGCACAATACCGTCATAGCCCCACTTGTTACGCAGGATGTCAATGAGCAGGCGGTCACTGGAGCAACAGGGCTTGCCCTCGAAGCGCTGGTAGGCACACATCACCTCGCGCACATTGCCCTTCTTCACCAGTGCCTTGAAAGCGGGCAGATAGGTCTCCCAGAGGTCGCGGTTCGAGGGTTCCACGTTCATGGAGTGCCGCAAGGGCTCTGGTCCGCTGTGGACGGCGTAATGCTTGGCGCAGGCGTGGGTCTTGTAATAACTATAAGTTGACGAGTTGACAGGTTGACGAGTTGACAAGTTGACAGGTTG
>JAEEGL013982442.1_pt1 | contig 15850 bp, 11 predicted proteins | sample 9134231 | NCBI WGS metagenome assembly JAEEGL01 (sample SAMN16246548, study PRJNA631951) | gut metagenome | biome: gut microbiome; feature: rumen; material: fiber-attached | host: Bos | place: Iran: Karaj | collected 2018-10
CAAAATATATCCCCGGGAAAAAGGTTGATTTGGTAGCCTCCATTTATCGTCGCTATTGTACTGCAATGGGGAAAATTGCCCCCAAATTGACTCATGCGAGGGATTTGGATGATGCCATGATTGAAGAGATGGTTGATTCATTGTATGGAGCTTGTACAATGTGCGGGCGTTGTGTCAAACATTGTTCCATTGGCGTGGATATCCCATTTATTGTACGTACTGGTAGAAGAATGTTGGCCACGATGGGAATGGTGCCGCAAAGTTTGCAGGCTACGGTAGATGCTGCGGTGAATACGGGGAATAATATGGGCATACCAGAAGAAGAGTTTGTGGATACTATTCAATGGATGGAAGAGGAATTGCAAGATGAATTGGAAGATGAAAATGCTCAAATTCCTTTAAATCAAGAAGGAAGGGATATTTTATATACGTTGAATCCACGGGAACCTAAATTTTTCCCCTTGTCGATTTCGGCTATGGCAAAAGTTTTTTATGCCGCAGGTGAAAGTTGGACACTCTCTTCTAAAATGTATGATGTTACCAATTATGGGTATTTTTCTGGAAATGATGATGAAGCGAAGCATATCGCACAGAATATGTATGATGAGGTTCAAAAATTAGGGTGTAAAACTTTAGTGTTAGGGGAGTGTGGACACGGTTCGCGCGCGCTTCGTTGGGAATCGCCTAACTATATGAAACAAAAGCCTGATTTTGAGATGATTACATTGGTTGAATTGATTGAGAAATATATCAAAACAGGGCGTATCAGATTAGACAAAACCTTAAATACAAAATCATATACTATACATGATCCATGCAATATCACACGGAATGGTGGATTATACCAAACTTTGCGTTTTGTCGTAAAAAGTGCAGTCCCTGAACTGATAGAAATGGATCCTTATGGAAATGAGAATTTCTGTTGTGGCGGCGGCGGTGGCATGTTAGCAATGAGCGAATATAATGAACGCCGTTTGAAAATCGGTGAAATCAAGGCAGAGCAAATTCGCAAAACGGGAGCAAAAGTCGTGATCACCCCTTGTCATAACTGTGTGGATCAGTTGGTGCAGCTCAATCACCATTATCATTTGGGGGTTGAAATAAAATCAGTGGCAGAGGTTGTCGCCGATGCGATTGTTTTAGACAAGTAATACTTACTCGTTGGGGAGGGTAAGACGGAAAACGATTCGCAATTTCCCGTTTTCATAATGGGAACTGGTAATGCGAAAAGTGCCGATTTGTGCGGTATGTTCGACGTGTGTTCCTGTACAAAGGCATTCATCGTAATTTCCGATATGCACGATGCGAACGGTTTCGCTTACATTGGCGGGTAACCGGGTTAAGTCAAAACGGGTGGCAACTTCATCCAACCGGGCAAACTCCATAGTAACAGGCAGGTCTTGTTTGATAACTTCGTTGACGCGTTGTTCAATATGGGCAATTTCTTCTTCGGTAAGCGCTCGCGGAAAAAGATAATCCAATTTCGACTTTTTCCGTTCCACATGGCTGCTGACAGCACGACCGCAGTTCCACATTTTAACCATGGTCCCATTTAAAATGTGCTCCGCCGTATGCGCGGGCGGGAACTCTTCTTTGTTGTGTGCGTTTAAGACAGGTTCTTGTTCCATGTTTTTTAGTAACATTAATAACGATGATGAGGGTGGGGAAGCATTGTATTCTGTGTTACAACAAGATTTTTGTCAATTCTTCAAAAGTATTGATTTTTATCATTTTTTCGTGGTTGAAGTCCTCAATAACTTCATGTTGCCACATGACAGCATAGGGAACGTAAATAGCAGTGGCTCCAATATTGAGAGCGGGCAAAATATCCGATCGGAGAGAGTTTCCAATCATAAGTAATTCAGTAGGAGTGATTTGGAGTTGTGCGCATAATTTGCGATAATCTTCTTCTTTTTTATCGGTAACAATGAAGATCTGATTGAAAAACGGTAGTAACCCAGAGCGTTTTAGTTTATTTTCCTGAGTGAGAAGTTCGCCTTTAGTATAGATAACCAGTTTGTATTTTTCACTTTCTTTAAGAAGTTTCAGCGTTTCGACCACTCCTGCAAGTGGCGTGGCTGGAAGGCGAACAAGCTTGCGTCCCGCTTCAATAATCTTGCCAATGTCATTCGCGGGAATTTTTCCATCGCTCACCTTGACAGCCGTTTCTATTAATGACATGGTGAAAGCGACGGCGCCGTACCCATAGTCATCCATGTTGTCCATCTCTATCTCAAAAAGTCGGGAAGATATCTCTTCTTTATCCCCGTAAGGAGCCAATATGTCGCACATAAAATCCTCCGTTTGACGAAAAAATGGTTCGTTGTCCCATAGAGTGTCGTCGGCATCAAAAGCAATAACTTTTATGTTGTTTAGGAATGACTGCATGATGATATTTTTATGGATGATAGCAAATAAACTTCTGCATATAAAGTAACATACATTTATGGCAATAAGAAAAAGCTACTGCACTAATGTAATGAGAGTTGTTGCAATTTGGAAGGTTTTTTCCAAAGGATAAAGCAATTGTTTTTTTAGATGTTAGTATAAGAATTGTCAGACAAAATCAGACGATTAACGTCTTCCTAACGCATTCATAAAACCTTTCGCTTTTCCGTTGTTGATCATCTTCATTACTTTGCGTGTGTCAAAAAATTGTTTAATGAGACGGTTTACTTCTTGGATATCAGTCCCACTTCCGTTTGCAATACGTTTTTTACGGCTTCCATTGATAATATCTGGATTTTGGCGTTCTTCCGGTGTCATTGATAAAATAATGGCTTCCACACTCTTGAAAGCATTGTCATCAATATCCAGATCACGAACGGCTTTTCCCATTCCGGGGATCATAGACATCAAATCCTTTACATTCCCCATTTTCTTAATTTGCTGTATTTGATTCAGGAAGTCGTTAAAGTCAAATTGGTTTTTAGCTAATTTCTTTTGTAATTTGGCGGCTTCTTCGGCATCAAATTGGGCTTGGGCAGTTTCAACAAAAGATCGGATATCTCCCATTCCCAACATACGTTCTGCCATACGATCGGGGTGGAAAACATCTAAAGCTTCCATTTTTTCTCCTAACCCTACAAATTTAATCGGCTTATTGACCACAGCTTTGATGGTAAGTGCTGCACCGCCGCGCGTATCCCCATCCATTTTGGTCAAAATAACACCATCAAAATTTAATTTGTCATTGAAAGCTTTGGCCGTGTTTACCGCATCTTGTCCAGTCATGGCATCTACCACGAAGAGGATCTCGTGGGGGTGGACGCTATCTTTGATGTTGCCAATTTCGTCCATCATCTCCTGGTCAATGGCCAAACGACCGGCGGTATCAATAATCACCACATCATAACCATATTCTTTTGCGTGGGCAACAGCCTTTTTCGCAATTTCCACAGGTTTGTTATTCCCTTCTTCTGTATAAACGGGCACATCAATCTGTTCGCCCAACACTTTTATTTGGTCAATAGCGGCCGGACGATACACGTCGCAAGCAACCAACAAAGGTTTTTTTCTGCGTTTGTCTTTTAATAGTTTGGCTAATTTGGCTGCATGCGTTGTTTTACCAGATCCTTGCAATCCTGCCATTAAAATGATAGCAGGGTTGGCATTGAGGTTGATCTCCTCGGTATCTGTCCCCATCAATTTGATTAATTCATCATAGGTGATTTTTACCATCAATTGGCTGGGGGAAACCGCCTTGAGGACATTCATCCCTAATGCCTTTTTCTTTACCTCATCGGTAAAATCTTTTGCAATTTTATAATTGACATCCGCATCCAAAAGTGCTTTGCGCACTTCTTTCATCGTTTCTGCAACGTTGATTTCTGTAATATACCCTTGTCCTTTAAGTACTTTAAATGCGCGTTCAAAGCGGTCGCTTAAACTATCAAACATATCTTTCTTTTATTTTCAAAATTTATACAAAACGAAAGCGCAAAATTACGATTTTTTTTGAGAACATTACTTTTCATTTTTACTTGCATTATCAGTAGTTTTTTATGTAACTTTGCATTTCTATTGGTGCTCTTTTGTTTGTGTGATAATTTATTGAAAACCAATAGAATGAATGATAATTGGATGAAGAATATCAAGAGATTATGTCAATGAAGGTAGGTATAAATGGATTCGGAAATAGAGGACGCTCTATTTTGCGGTTGTTACTTTGTCAGCAGGAAATAGAAGTTACTCATATCAATGATAAAATGGATATACCTCTCATGGCATATCTTTTGCAGTTTGATACCCCACAAGCTGAATTTATGGCTTCCATTGAGTACGATGACTCTCATTTGATTGTAAACAATCATCCGATTACGATTACTCGATTCTCTGATAATAAAGATATTCCGTGGGAAAAATCGGGTACTGAATATGTGATAGAAACTGCTGTTTCAGAAGCCAATTGTGCCAAATTACAGCAGCATTTGAAATCCACAGTTAAGTGTGTAATCTTGGGAGGGCTTCCTTGTGATCACTCTATTCCTACGATGGTGATGGGGGTAAATGAAATGAGACTGCAAGATCAGGAGAAAATAATTGCAAGTGCTTGTGGAACAACACAATGTGTGTCGTTGATGCTCAAGGTGCTCCATGAAGAATTTGGAATAGCACATGCTTTTATGAATAGTGTGCAGTCATTGAATACGAATATGGTTGAGAGGACGGATTATCGGCAGTATCATTCCACAGCGAATAGTATCGTTCCAATTCCTTCTCCAGCCATACGTGGAGTTCAAATGGTATTGCCAGAGTTGAAAAGTGTTTTCGATGGAATCACCACAGAAGTCCCTTGCGTGGGAGGTTATGTTGAATTGACTGCGGAATTGCATTCAAGTGTTACGACTCGCGTGGTAAAGGATGCCTTTTGCCGGTATGCTGATGGTCCATTAAATAGTTTTCTTGAATATTGCAGTGCCCCAATGGTTAGCAATAATGTCATTCACAATCCGCATTCTGCCGTTTTTGACGAATGTGCAACCAAGGTGATTGACGGTCGCTTTATCCAAATCCTTTGTTGGTTTGATAGCGAATACATTCATTCATTAAGAATTATAGATCTTTTAAAATACGTGCATAACCTATGAACGAAATGATTAAATCTAAAGCGTTGGAAGTGAATCTTTCACGCACTCAAAATGTTACATTTACAATTCCTGAAGAACACCAATGGTTGATAGCCATTTCTAAAGAACAGTGGGGAATACATAAACGGGTATCGGAATTTTTCAATGAATATCATCACCCTTTTTCGAACCGTAAAGAAGTGGTCAACAATTTAGTTCCAGTAACGATTACTGATTTTTGGCTTTATAAATCGTTGAGTTTGCAGGATCAGAAAAGGGTATTGGTTATATTTCTTGATTTGTATCGCCAACTTCTGTTGGAGAGTCTTCCAGAGGCATTGATGAATCAAGTGATATACATTTTGTTGGATTTTATTTATGCAAATAATGAATATTTCGTGCAAACGGGAACTTTGTCCAATTGTATTTCTTTGTTAGAAGACCAGTTTGAAAAGAATTTCTTCAGTTATATTTATAACTTGGGTAGAGCAAAAAAGAAATTGAAATTGGCTGCGACTAATGAAGTTACCGCTGAGGCCACTTTCTCTTTTATGAAGCGATTGGTGAACAGGAACATAAAATTTTGGAATGAATCTACGCAAATAGAGGTTTGGTATGAAAAGAATAAAAATAAAATGGCGTACGACTATTCCAAAGAGATTTCTTCTTTAGGGATTTCCCTGTTTGAAGAATATACACGGTTGACAAATGATGCTAAAAATTGGCAGGAACTAATTGAAAATGCCTTTACTTTTTCAGATATTATTGAGGCTTTCAAAGAGAAAATTTCCATATTCAAAAGGGCCAGTGAGCAGTTTTGTTATATCTTTTATCTGTTGCATTTGCGGGGTACAAACTATCATCGCGAACCATTGCTGGTGGAATTAAATAAAGTGATAAAACGCATTAGCACTGATTTGGACGAGGAGCAATGTATTGCTTCGATGGATGAATTGTTTTCACAATTTGTCGATTTTAAGGAGAGTCATATTAATTTGATTTTGGATTCGATTCTTACCTTAGGGAAGGAGATTATCAATACCCAAAATCAAACGCTGATTCATTATCTGGAGAAGAAAATTATTGATTTTGGATTCATTACTCCCGGAATCACATACATGACCAACGACTGGGAATTAAAGGTGAATCCTTGTCATATAAAAAATGTGCGGGTTTGGTTGGAATTGATTGAATATGTGCCGGAAACAATGCAGCGCTTGTTGTCCGCACTGATTATTAATTTGAGGATTGGGGGAATTTTTGTTTTTGATACTGATTTCTTTCAAAAAGATATTACCCGCTTACTTAACTCAAAAATTTCGCCTATCTATAAGCAAACGAAGCAGTTGGCGAGAATTTTTCCTGTCTATTTTAATGAAATTGGTGCTGAAGGACAATTGCGGGATGTTTCTACCAAAATTGATGAACTTTCACATCGTAACGATAAATTGATCCATTTTCTCAGAAAACAAATTCATACGGAAGGCAACAATTCACATATCCAGATTACGGTGGATGTGATTAACTTCTGGTTGGATCTGAAGAAAGAGCGTCTTTTTAACATACTGCCGCAAAATGTTTATGATTTAGTGGATGAGAAGGGGCTCTGGGTTACGGGCGTTCACGAATGCTTGAAAAAGTTTTTGGCGGTTGCAGGGGTGCCTATCGAGGAATTGATAGAAATGAAAAAAGATAAAATTGAAGCGATAAGTGCCAAAATCAAGCATGATAACCCAACCGATATTAAGAGAGTTTGTTTGATTATTGAATTGTATCAACTTCTAAAAGAGAAATATATATTCGCAGCTACCGATATTATCAATATCATGAAACGCTACTATTTTGTAGAACAAGAGGATATTGAAAAATTGGAAAAATGTTTGGCAGGAGATGACTATGTGGCTACCTTAAAGCACATTTTCTCGATTATGAAGAAGTTGAATAACATTATCTTCGACCCAAAACAAACTACCGGCTGGGAAAATGTTGTATATAAACGCCATATCGCTTTTGGCATCCCTTCTATGTATGGCTACTACAAAGAGGAGAAATTTGACGCGTTAGGCCTCACTTTCCGCTTGGAAAGAATCGCTTCAGTATTGATTCATGACATTATTAAAGATATCAATACCAATTTCTTTACCTTAAAAACCTTTAAGGAAATTTGTGATACAATTCAACTGCTGAGGGAAGGAATGATGTTGGATGGTATTTATGACCAGGGTTTTGATTCCAATTTGAAAATGTTACAGTATAGTTTGAACTCGGGTTGCTTTACAATTGGACAGTATATCAATATTTTCCAGTTTATGGAAGGAAGTGTTAATGAAATTATCAATAACTATTTCATCCGTCCATACGAACCGCTGTTGAAAATTATCATTCCTCAACAATTAGGTCCCGAGGTGGAAGATAAGCACCAATTAAAGAAGATTATTGCCCAAAAATCAGAGGTGTTCTTCCGGGAATTACTTTCCTCTTCGTTTATTATTCAGCAGTTAGACAATTTTATTGGGGAGATTCTGAATAATTTGAGAAAGCAAGCGAATATATTGTCGCCAGAGGAGTCGCAAAATCTGATGACCTATGATCAAATGTTGGCGATGAGCCCACTTTATAAGGAAACTTCATATATGGACAATCAGGTTTTCTTGGGGTCTAAGGCATATTATTTAAAGAAACTGTATTTGAATGATTTTCCGGTTCCTCCAGGATTTGTTGTTACTACCGAGGTATTTCGTCGTATCAATTCTATATTGAAAGTCAAGCCTATCAGCGATGAATTTGACAAGATGCTGTGCCAAAATTTAGCAAAGGTAGAGAAGATAACCGGTCTTCAATTCGGGAATCCGAAGAATCCATTGTTATTGAGTGTGCGATCGGGATCGGCAATTTCTATGCCAGGAGCGATGAATACCTTTTTGAATGTTGGCTTGAATGATGAGATTACGGAAGAGTTGAGCAAACAAGATAATTACGCATGGACTTCTTGGGATTGTTATCGACGGCTGCTCCAAACATGGGGTATGTCGCATGGGCTCGACCGGAATGATTTCGACCAGATTATTATTAATTATAAAAAGAAGTATGGCGTAACGCAAAAAATTGGCTTTACTCCTGCGAATATGAAAGAGATTGCTTTTGCATATAAGCAATTGTTGATAGATAACCACATCCATTTTGAGACGGATCCGTTTTTACAGTTAAAACAGGCGGTGATAACAGTTTTTGAATCTTGGAATTCGTCAAGGGCGCAAGTTTACAGAAACCACATGCACATTGCTGATGAGTGGGGAACTGCGGCGATTATTCAAAAAATGGTGTTGGGGAATATTCACAGAGAATCCGGTTCGGGGGTAGTATTTACTCGTGATATCAAAACGAATCGGTCGGCGATACGGTTAACGGGGGACTTTTCATTTTTGAGCCAAGGGGAGGATATTGTTGGAGGATTGGTTAATACTTTGCCTATTAGTGAATTCCAAAGAGAGGATGCTTATCAGAATGTGCCATTTTCACTTGAATCCGAATATCCTGAGATTTATAACAAATTGTTAGAAATTGCAAAACGGATGATTGAACAGCATGGCTTTAGTCATCAGGAGATTGAATTTACTTTTGAGACTGCCAAAGCGGAGGATTTGTTTGTATTGCAAACGCGCAATATGGTTGGGGTACAGAAAGAGGCTGTAGAGACGTTCTCAACACCGCCAGAGAAGATGTGTAAAGTAGGGAATGGTATTGGAATCGGCAACCGCGTGATGAATGGAATCATTGTGTTTGACATGGATGATATTCGAACTATTCGTCAAGGTGAAGAGCCTGAGCAAAACATCATTCTGGTTCGTCCGGACACGGTCCCGGATGATATTGAGTTGATTATTGAGTGCGATGGATTGATGACAGCGCGTGGTGGAGCCACTTCCCATGCAGCGGTTACTGCGGCTTCTTTGGGTAAAACTTGCGTTGTAAACTGTGATGCCATGGTAGTTCAAGAAAAGAACAAGTGCTGTACAATCAATGGCGAAGAATTCCATTTGTTTGATAAAATTGCTATAGATGGTAGAAATGGAATGATTTATAAAGGGAATTATCCGGTTGTGTTGGATGAAATCAATTAGGGAAAGACAATCGCGATGAATGAAAAAAAGAGGGCAATATTTTCTATTGCCCTCTTTTAGTACCGCATGCGGGATTCGAACCCGCGATCCTCAGACTGAGAATCTGATGTCCTGGACCACTAGACGAATGCGGCATCAAATCGGTTGCAAAAGTACAACTTTTTTTCGATAATATTCATTATTATTATAATTTTGCAGCAAATTGTTTGGCACGGGCAGCTCCTTCTCCAGTATTAATGAGGACACACTGTCCGTTTCTTATTTTCTTTTCGGCTAAAGCTTGATAAAATCCCGCTAAGCAAACTGCAGCCGCAGGTCCCAATATAACGCCAGTTTCTTTTTTTGCAATTCTCGCAAAATCAACCAATTGTGATTCTTTCACTCTTAAGAAACATCCGCCACTTTTTTTCACGATAGGAGCAACAATAGGAAACATTCCTGGGTTTCCCGTGGATAAAATAGAAACTTCTGTTTGAGGATTTTCTATAACAGGATACTCTTTTTCGTAACCTTCATGGAAGTTGTTTTTTATCGCATTTTCCCACCCTTGTACCATTGGATCACAAGTGTCTTGTTGTACGAGCATTATTTTAGGCAACTTGACTTCTGGGAACAGGCGCTCGATTTCTCGCACCCCCTTGTCAACAGCAATGGGACCGGTTCCACCACTAACGGCTTGAATATAAATGTCGGGCATTTTCCCTAATTGCCGCATAAATTCAAAAACCATCGTTTTTTTCGCTTCCACGCGAATAGGGTCAATATTGCCCGCCGACATCAGCACATGGTTGCTTTTATGATATTCAGCAGCTTCTTTTTTTGCACAAGCATAATTCCCACTGGAAATGATTAAATTTTGTCCTAAAGAGCGAATCTCGTTTACGGTATCTTCGCAAACACAATTTGGAACAAACACGGATAGACGAATGCCGGCCAAAGATAAATATTTGCTGTAAGCGGTAGCGGTATTTCCTGTGGAAGCGATGCAGTACTCTTTGATGCCATTTTCTTTGAATATAGAGGCTGCCATGGAAGCCGCTACATCTTTGAAAGTGTTGGTGCCACCGTTCAAGTCATTACGGTAAACCATGACACGGCAATCAATATTGAACATTTCTTTAGCATAGTTTTCCAAATATTCCCATTCTTCTATGGGAATTGCCCCCTCTCTACAGGTAACGATATGCTCTTTATTTTCTAATGGCAAATAATCGAAATAGTGCCAAAAAGATTCTGCCGTTGATTTGTATAATTCTGTAAGATGTTGATAATTAGTATTGTATGTTACTTCTGCGTGATTACTGCCACATTGTGGACATACTTGATTGGCAGCGAACCATTCTTTAAATGATGGGATGATGTGTCCGCATTTTTTACAGATTAATTGATATTTCATAAAGAAAAGTTATTGATTTGATTATAAAGTACATTGGAGGATACTATGTCCATTTCCGAGATTGTCGTGAATTTTCTCTATTTTTAGTCCGGATATTTCAATGCAACGAATCATATCTTCTGAATAGTACATTTTACTGTTACCATTAGCCATTGCCGTAAAGTACAAACTAATTTGTGCAAGGCAATAGGAGGCTGTTTCAAAACGTTGCCGATCCCATAAAGTTTCCATGATATACAACTTGCTGTCACTATTCATAGAGCGGGCAGCTCGTGCTAAAATACTGCATACTTGTTCTTCTGAAAAACAATCAAGGAATTGGCTCATCCAAATAACGTCAAAACCCGTTGGGAAAGCAGTTGTTTCATCTAACAGGTTGGCTCCATATCCTAAAATCCGTTCCGACCCTTTGATTCCTGCGGTTTGCTTCTTCATCAATTCGAGTTGTTGGGGCAAATCCATAATGGTAACCTGTACTTCAGAATTATGTTGAACACATTGTAATGCCCAGCGGCCAGTATTACCACCTACATCCAATAATGTTTTGGGGTGGTTGTGAAAAACAATCTCCAACGCTTGTGCAAATGAATTATCGCTGTAATAATGGTCAAAGCGGAACCAACTTTCTTGAACTTTTTCGGGAAGTCGTGATAATCCTTCATAAATAGTAGGCCAATTCCCAAATACTTTCAATCCTTCAGGTTTGCCATGTAAGATGGCTTCTTCCAAGTTAAAAAGCCCCAAATAGTTAACATCGTGGTTGAAATTCATATTCACACGCACCGAATCATCGTGAAGAAGAAACCATCCCGCTTTCGACAAGAAAAAATGGTTGTCTCTTAACAAAACGGTCCCAATGGTAAGAGAAGATTCTAAAAGTACTTGTACACCATATTTCGACAAATGGGTTTCTTGAACAATTTCTTCCATTGTCATACCATTTTTATGGTCATCAAGCAATTGGAAAATATTCCATTTTACCATTAACCTTGATACTTGGAAAACAATAGGACCAAAAGCAATTTCTTGGGCAAGTCGTTGTGCTTGAATAGCGGTCAGATGGTCGTTAGCGTAAATTTCTTTTTGAGGGGATTGTAAATTCATATTCATAAGGATATTGGGCGTGAACACACAATTTTTCAAGCCGCAAATTTATAAAAAAGTTTGGTCTGTGGCAAGAATGAGAAGAAAAGAAAATGAAATTTATAACTCCCACCAATCATTGAAAACGATTTCGTTGGAATAATTTTCAATGATTTGATAGTCAATATCGTCTAATTCGTCTTCAGAATTGTTGGCAATGGTTTCGTTGGTGGTTTTTATCCCTTTATTATTCTTTGGTGCCATTGGTTTGGGTTCGTCAGCAGGGGGGGACATGGATTGGGGGATTTGATTTTGTGCCAAAAGGGATTCATATTGAATAACTTCTTGTGTATTAGAAGTGTCGTCCACAAAAGATGTTTCCGGTGTATTTTGTGCTAAAGGGGAATCAATATTTTCGCCGTTTTTCAGGTCAAAAAAGAGAAACCCTGCGACAAGAAGAAGTGTGAGGGAAGCGGCAACAGAAATGGAGTAGAAAAGCCTTTTTTTGAAAAGCATTTGCTTTTGATCCGCTTTCTTAACAGCAGCAAATATTTGATCGCTTAAATTATTGAAATATCCCTCAGGGACATCAAATTGTTTATCTTTAGGGTATGAATTGAGGTCAAAATTCATAAAAAAATACTCAAAAAAACGTCATTTAGACAGTACGATTGGTACGAAGTTTAAAGTAATAAATAAAAAATGTTCTATTTTGTGTAAAAATCGGTGCAATAATTGTCTAAAATATAGAAAATAGTGCCTGATTTGGCAGAAAAATATTCACCGCCGGGGTGTTTTGCCCACCAATCCATATTTAACCAATGATTGCCTTTATCGTCTTTTTTTGTCCAAAATTGTCCATTCCATTTAGAATTGTATCGGGCTTTAATGTATTCATTGCAGGCAGAGAGGTCGGTTTTCCCGAGATTGACTTCTGTGTAGGCATGACCTCCTTTGGCCCCTTGAGCGAAGGTGAGACGGGCATCTGCTCCGATAGCGAGAAGCATGGAACATGTTAAAATGGCAAAATCATCGCAATCTCCACGCAATCCATTTTTAATGGTTCGGGAGGCGTATTCGTAATAGTCTCTTTTTTGCGGATCATTCACATATTTCCATTGATCATAGCAATAATCAAAAATATCACAAATTTGTCCGAGATTAAGACTGCCTGCGTTTTTGCTTGCTGCTTTAACAGCTTCTGTTCTAACGATATTGTTCCTGTAATTACAAGCGTTTACAATCTTTTTCTTGGTGCCCGTAAGGTTTTCAAAACTTAAAACACCATCCAAGATGCCGAATAGTGAAGTGCGGTGACGGGTATAAGAAACGTTAATGGCAGGGGGAGTGGGGAGTTGTTTGGCTTTTTTATTGGCATTGGAAAGTGGAGCGGACAGGGTGGTAAAGAATTTCCAATCACTATGGGTGGTTTGTTTGTTCACTTTTCGTTCGATCCAGAAAAAATAGGTGGTATTGGGCTGTAAATTATGGGCAAAGGCCGTAATATTGCTCCCGTTTTGCGTGGCAGGAATATGAATGGGGATATTATTACTATCCATGATGCCAAAAGAGTAGGTGGCTTCTTTGGGATGTTTCTCAACAATTATCCCATTCAAGTAAGCACTATGGCTGGTAATGCTTGTAGGATCGTTCAATATGATGTAACAATCTTTACTAATATGAGTTGTAACAGAGTTCTGACCATTTGTGTGGGGAATGGCGGCGAATAGTAGGCTCGCAAGGAGAGACGCAAGAAAGAGCAAGTTCTTCATGGGAAATTATATTTTCATGAAAATGTCATGGAAGGGGTGAATCCCGCGGTTTTTATATAGCCAGAAAGCGGCTTTGATGGCTCCTTGGGCAAAGCCGGCGCGGCTAAAAGCCCGATGGGTGATTTCTATGCAGTCGTTGTCGGAACGATAGCGCACGACATGCGTCCCGGGCTCGTTGCCGATGCGGTGCGCCAGAATGTTGATATTATCAGGCTGACGGTCATCGTTTAAAGCCCATCCATTTTTTCTATCTAACTGATTAATAATAATATTTGCTGTAGTAATCGCTGTTCCGCTGGGAGCATCTTTTTTGGCAATATGATGCGTTTCTTCAATCATCACATCGTATTGTTGATGATGATTCATCCATTGTGCAGTTAATTCGTTAATCTTAAAGAAAAGATTTGCCCCGATGGAGAAATTACTGCCATAGACGAGGGCGTTAGAAGTTTTTTGGCACTCCTTGATCATGTTTTCAGTTTCTTCAGCCCACCCCGTTGTGCCGCAAACCACAGGAATATGGGCATTAAAACATTCTAACAGATTGTTTATTACAGTATTAGGAGTTGAAAACTCAATCGCCACATCGCTGTTTTCAAATGCTTTACGGTATAATTTCCAATCGTCTTCGTTATCAATAATGGCAGAGATTTCACAACTTTCGTTTTTTAGCTGTTTTTCAATCTCTTTGCCCATTTTTCCATATCCAATAATGACAATTTTTAGCATAGTCAATTCATTTAATTTCTATTTTTTTTCTAAAAGAACCACATTTTCAACGTGATGTGTTTGAGGGAACATATCCACAGGTTGAATTTTTGATATTTGGTAATGTTCGCAGAGGGTAGTAAGATCTCTGGCTTGTGTTGCAGGATTACAACTTACATATACGATGCGCTTAGGGCTCATTTGAATCAGCTGCTCCACTACATCGGGGTGCATCCCTGAACGTGGCGGGTCGGTGATAACAATATCCGCTTTCCCATGTTGGCGAACAAAATCTGGTGTGAGCACTTTGGCCATATCACCGGCAAAAAATTCAGTATTGCTTATTTGATTAATTTCAGAATTTACTTTTGCATCTTCGATGGCTGATTCAACATATTCAATACCAATGACTTTCTTGGCTTCGGAAGCGACAAAATTGGCAATGGTCCCTGTGCCTGTATAAAGGTCATATACTGTATCTTGGGGGGTGATTTGTGCAAATTCTTTGGCTACCGAATATAAACGAAAGGCTTGTTCTGTGTTGGTTTGATAAAAAGAAACGGGTCCCACTTTGAATTTCAGATCCCCCATTTGTTCCATAATGAAAGACTTCCCTTTATATAAGTTGACGGGCAAATCGGTAATACTATCATTCAATTTTTGATTGATAACATATTGTAATGAAGTGATTTGTGAAAATTCATCAGACAAAAAATCCAACAAGGCTTTTGTTTGTTGGTTCAATTCTGTCATGACCACAATCACCATCCATTCGTTATGAGAAGAGTTTCGAATAATTAAGTTGCGTAAGAGACCTTCGTGGGTTCTTAAATTGTAAAAAGAGAGGTCGTTATTTTTGGCGAACTCATTGATTTTTAATCGAATATCATTACTTGGATCGGGTTGGAGATAGCATTGTTGGATATCTAAAACTTTGTCGAATTTTTTTGGGATGTGAAATCCCAATCCTCTGGTTTCTATGGGTTTCCCTTCTTTTTGGAGAATCATATCCTCATCCGACAGCCAGCGTTGGTGGGAAAAGGTGAATTCCAACTTGTTGCGATAGAAATATTGTTTTTGGGAAGGGAGGATAGGGAGAGGAGAGGGGTATTCAAAGTGCCCCAAATGTTGAAAATTGTCAGCGACTTGTTTTTGTTTATAGATTAATTGTTGTTGGTAATCAAGCATTTGCCATTTGCATCCGCCGCATAATCCAAAGTGTTGGCAGGTGGGTTGTATGCGAAAGGGGGAGGGCGTAATGAGGCGGGTGAGTCGCGCTTCTGCATAGTTTTTTTTCTTTTTAAAGACGAAAACGTCTGCGACATCCCCGGGTACGGCACCTTCAACAAAAATGGTTAATCCATCTTGCTTGGCTATGGCTTTTCCTTCTGCACCAGCATCAATAATGGTCAGATTTTCAATACTATATTGTTTGTTTTTCATAAATGAGGACAAATATTTCAAATTATTTTAAGTCAGCAAAGATACGCAGAATTTGATAATTTTTTTATAGTTAATATTACAACTTTCGTTGATCAATCATCCAGCGTGCCACTTTAATGATTTTTTCTTCCGGAAATTGTTTGCTCAAATCGAAAATCACTTGTTTTAGCTCTCCTTTACATTGTGGATAGTGCTTTTTTATGGCATCTTCTATTTCCTTAAACTCCTTTTGACTAATATGTTGCAATTTTGCTTTGA
>JAEEGL014418788.1_pt1 | contig 15850 bp, 19 predicted proteins | sample 9134231 | NCBI WGS metagenome assembly JAEEGL01 (sample SAMN16246548, study PRJNA631951) | gut metagenome | biome: gut microbiome; feature: rumen; material: fiber-attached | host: Bos | place: Iran: Karaj | collected 2018-10
ATATCATTAGATGTTAAATCTGAAAAAGAAGAATATGAAAGAATAATGAATAAACAAATATATGGTTCTATGTTAGGTGTAGCTATTATTTTGTTAGGTGTAACTATAATGATGATTTTAATGGGTTTAGCTCCAGCTGGTGAATTAGAAGAAAGATATTCAATGTTTGGTATAATATCTATTTTAATTGCTGTAGCAGTCGCAGTACCAACATTTATAATCACAGGAAATGAAGCGGAAAACTTTAAAAAAAATAATACTAAAATTACAAATATGTATACTGATAAAGAATTAGAAAATATAAAAAGAAAAACAACAATTATTAAAGCTATTGGAATTTTTATTATATTAGTAGGTACAATAATAATGTTTTTAACAATGGCTCTTAATATTTTTGGAGAAAGAACACAATTATCAGTTGCTTGTTTATTAGGATGCATAACAATAGCTATTCCATTTTTAATATATGCTGGTCAAAATGAAGAAAAAGTTGATATTGAGAAATATAATCTAGGCCAAACCAAAGAAGCTAAAAAGAATCAACAATTAATTGGAAAGATATGTGGAACTATAATGCTTGTCGCAACTATTATTTTCTTAATATGGAGTTTCACAACAAATATGTGGAATATTAGTTGGATTGTTTTTCCAATTGGTGGAATTCTATGTGGTATTGTTGGAACAATATTTGGAAGCAAAGAATAAAAAAAGATTATAATTTAAACATTTATAATAGATAGTTTTTTGAACTATTAAGATATTAGGAACGAAAGTTCCTTTTTTTGTGTTATAATTTTATATAGAGGTGTTACTATGAAAAAAATAACTATATTAAGAGAAAAGTATAATTTACATATGAAAGTAGAAAAATATATTTTGGATGAAAATAAAAATCAAGATGAGAAATATATAAGAAAATAAGTAAGAGGTATTTATATGAATAGAACATTAAAAAATATAATAGGAATATTATTATATTTAACTATTCCAGTAGTATTAGCTGTAATAGCTGCAAAGGCAGTTAAAGATCATAATGGATTATTACTTATAATAGTGTTTGGATCACTAATAGTATTATCGATTACGTTAACAATAATTAGATTTGTTAGACACAATAGAAGCAAATAAAAGATGTATAGTTTACATATTTTTATTTTACACTTTAATTGGATATGGTTTACACGTATGATAATATATTTTAAAGGTAGCAATGCATATGAAAAAGAAGGATATGAAGCTGTTATTGAAGTTAAAGATACTAATGGAAACATAATTAAAGTATCTAATAATGAATTTGAAATGCCTGAAAATGATGTTACTATTAAAGTTACATATAATGAAAAAGTTAATCCTAAAACAGGAGACCATATATTTATTTATATGTCTATATTTGGACTTAGTATAATTAGTTTACTTGGTATTAGATTATATCAAATTAAAAGAAAAGATAATTAAGACTAGATAACTAGCCTTTTTTATATGTTATAATTAAGAAAAGGAGTATACTTATGATCATAAAAGAAGAATTATTAAAACTACAAGATAATGAATATAGAAAGTTACAAATAAGTACTATCCCAAATGTAGATCCTGAATCTATTATTGGAGTTAGAACACCAGAACTTAGAAAATTTGCTAAAGAATTATTTAAAAGTAGTAATTATGAAGATTTTATTAATGATTTACCACATAAATATTTTGATGAGAATCAATTACATGCATTTATTATTTCTGAAATAAAAGATTATGATAAATGTTTATATGAGTTTAATAAGTTTTTACCATATGTTGATAACTGGGCTACTTGTGATCAGAGTACTCCTAAAGCATTTAGTAAAAATAAAGATAAATTAATTAATGAAATAAAGAAATGGATTAAATCAAAAGAAACTTATACTATAAGATTTGGTGTAAGTATGCTTATGAGAAATTTTCTAGATGATGATTTTAAAGAAGAATATTTAGAAATGGTATCTAAGATTAGATCTAATGAATATTACGTTAATATGATGATAGCATGGTTCTTTGCTACAGCCTTAGCTAAGAAGTATGATAGTACTATTAAATATATAGAAAATAAAAAACTAGATACTTGGGTTCATAATAAAACTATTCAAAAAGCTATAGAAAGTTATAGAGTAACTGAAGAACATAAAAAATACCTAAAAGGATTAAAAGTTTAGCAGGAGGTATACATGGAAATAATAGATTATGATGTTGATAATAATGGTTTATTAGTACATAATAGTGCTAATGCAAGTATAAATATACTTGGAAGTGCAGGACTTGGATACAATGCTCCTCAAATAGTAAATATAAATGGGGTAGATGGCTTTTTGAAGGACTCTAGTAATTCAATGTCTTCATTTGATAAATATGAATACTTAATATCAAAACTGGGTAAATACTTAGGAATAAAAACTGCAAATGAATATTTAGTTAGAGATAATGATAAAACATATTTATTTAGTGCATCTGTAGCTAAAAAAGATGATAAATTAATAATGGCCTCTAGTTTAAAAGATGAATTAATAAATACAGGAATACCTATGGATGTATTATTAGGCCTTAAGGAGCAGATTGATTCTTTTAATAATGACTTAGAATCTAATGGAATGAGAGTTAGCCCTGAACAAATTGAATTCGCCATTAATACTTTTATTACAAAGATACATTTATTAAAACCAGAGAATGAAGAAGAAATAATAAGAGACTATATTAGAATGTGCTTTTTTGATACTTTAATAGGTAACAAGGATAGAAATACAAATAATTATGGTCTAGTAAAAAATTCAAATGGATCTTATTCATTTGCTCCATTATTTGATAGTTCAACATTATTTATGCCTAAAGTAAGTGATGAACTATGTAATATAAACGGATATTTTTTTGAAAGGAAATCTCTATTAAAATATTTATTAAATACATATCCACAATATTTAGATAGTATTTTTGAAAGTAATATAGAAAATGCTGGTGAAAAGATGACTATAGTATCTAAAGAAATACTTAATGAAAAAGATTATGAAATTTTTAAATCTATAGTACTAGATAAATTAAACAATAACTTTTTTGATATAATTAAAAGTCAATCTTTTTAATAAAAGGAGTATATATGGAAGAAAAAGTATTTGAGTTAGAAAAAAGATTAGAAAAATTAGAAAGAAAAGAACAAAGAAGAAAAATATTATTATTTGTTAAGATAGGTATAGTAGTATTTATTATTTCTATATTTGTATATAGTGGTTATAGATTTCATAAAAAGATAGAGAATACTATTAAACCTATAAAAGAAATAATAGAAAAAAAAGAGGATGCTAATAAGAAAATAAAAGAAATAAAAGACTATTTTAGATAATATTAAATATGTTATAATTAATATGTTAGGTGGTAATAAGAATGAATGAAACAAAGAAAAAGAATATAAGTATTATATTTATATTAATTATATTATTAGTCTTTTCATTTGGATTAGATTATTTTAGAACTAGACTTCCAAAACCAGAAGTAACTACTGGTCAAAGAGGAGATCTTGGAATAGATAAACATATAAATGAAAAGAATATAGATAAGTATTTAGGTAGAAGTGATTCTGTCTATAGAGATGTAAGAATGTTAGATGATCCAGCATCTTATGAATCTATAGGAGGAGATTCTAAATTATCAGGTTTTGTAAAAGATTTTGAAGTTGTATCTTTACCATATATAATACCTGTTAATAATTTACCAACAGAAGTAGGTAATACATATCAAGGAGATACTTTATTTACTAGAAATGAAAAAGGTAATTATGAACCAAACTATAAAGAATCTATAGATATATTAGAATACTATTTCCCAAAAGATAAAAATATCTTTATTATGTGTGGTGGCGGTGGTTATGCTGGCATGATGAAAACATTATTAGTAGACCTAGGCTGGGATGAAAACAAAATATATAATGTTGGTGGATACTGGTATTATGAAGGAAAAAATAATGTTAAAGTAAAAGAAAAAGTCGATGGAAAAACTAAATATAATTTTTGGAAGGTTAACTATCATAATATAGATTTTGATAGTCTTACTAAAATAAATGAATAAAAAATTAATAATTATAATGATTATTTTAGTAGTATTAATAGGTATTGGATCATCTATTATGTATATATATAGAGATAAAGAAAAGTTCTATCTAGAAGATACTTATTATAATAAAGGTGGTTTAAAAGATACTACTATAAAAGAAGTCAATAATTTAATTAAAAATAAAAAATCATTTATACTATTTACATATAATGATTTTTGTTCATTTAGTGTTCCATGTGATAGTGTATTTGAAGAGTCTTCTAATAAAATGAATATAGAGATACTTCAAATACCATATAGAGATTTTAAAAAGACTGTATTAAATAAAAAACTTGAATATGGTCCTAGTGTTCTTATCATTAATAAAGGTAAAATAGTTAAATACTTAGATGCTGAAAAAGATAATGATAAAGAATTATATCAGGATACAAAAAAGTTTAATTCTTGGTTACAAAAATATATTTATACACAAAAAGAGGAGAATTAAATCTCCTCTTTTTTTTCTATACAAGTATTATAACACAAAAAAGCGAAAAATAAAAGACTTGTATTGATATTTTATAATGTATATAATGTTGTTTGTAAGGGAGGGGTTTATCGTTGAAAAAGAAGAAAAAGGAGCAAAATAATATCTTCAAGAATTTAAAATTAACTTGGAGAATGACTAAAGGTGCTAGAAGGTACATGATAGGTTTTACATCATGTTCTATTTTATTATCTTTAGTGGGAGGAATTTTACCTGCACTTCGTGGTAAACAAATGTTACATTTAAGTAATTCAGTATGGGAAAGATTAATAACTGTAGCTATAGCTATATTATTATTTGAATTAAGTATTAATGTAATAAGAACATTAGCAGGTAAATTTGGTAATCTATTTTATAGAGCAACACTAAAAAATATTCAAATAGGATTAGCAAAAGAAACATTAAAATTAGAAACAGAAGAAATAGATAATAATACATCAGGATTATTTATAGATAGATTATCTGGTGATTCATCAAGAGTAGCAGATATCTTTTGGGAATTATTTGATGTAATGGCAGATGTTATTATTAACTTTGGTATTTTAGTAGCAGTATTCTTTGTTAGTAAAATAATGTTTGTATTCTTCTTAATAACATCTATAGTATTATTTTCAATTAATAGACTACGTATAAAGAAAAGATTTGAAATTGATAAGGAAAAAAGAAAGTTTAATGAAAAAAGAACAGGTTTAATTAGTGAAATGATTCGAGGATTAAGAGACGTTAAAGTATTAAACTGTGAAGAATCATTTACTAATTTAGTAGGAGACTATATAACTGAATCAAATAGACTTTCATATAAAATGAATGAAGTAAATAGAAGATGGTCTTTGTTAGCAGGATCTATTCATGATTTAATTGATGCAGCATTTGTTTTTCTTGGAATATATCTTGTAACACATAAACTTTTAGTAGTAGAAAGTTTAGTTATATTATTTATGTATAGTCAAAGAATATATAATTTATTAGATTACTTTGCAAGAATGTTTGAGATATTTAAAGAGTTTAACTTGTCTGCAGGAAGAGTATTTGAGTTATTTGAAGATGGTAAATTTAAAAAAGAAAAGTTTGGTAATATACATCTAGACAAAGTAGAAGGTGGATTTGAATTTAAGAAAGTTAATTTCTTATATAGAAAGAATATACCTGTATTAAAAAATCTAAGTTTTAAAATTAATCCAAATGAAACAGTAGCCTTTGTAGGAAGAAGTGGTGGAGGTAAAACAACTATATTTAGTTTATTAACTAAGTTATATCATCCACAAAGTGGAACTATCTTAATAGATGGTTATAATATTAATGATTTAGATAAAGATACATTAAGAGGCAATATATCTATTATTACTCAAAACCCATATATATTTAATTTAAGTATTAAAGATAATTTAAAAATAGTTAAACCAAAACTAACTAAAAAAGAAATGATAGATGTATGTAAGAGAGCTTGTCTATATGATGATATAGAAAAACTACCTAAAAAATATAATACTGTTATTGGTGAAGGAGGAATAACTTTATCAGGAGGTCAAAGACAAAGACTTGCTATTGCTAGAGCATTCCTTAGAAATACTGAAATAATATTATTTGATGAAGCTACTAGTGCTCTAGATAATGAAACTCAAAGCCATATTCAAGAAGCCATTAAGAATTTACAAAAAGACAAAACTATTTTAATAATAGCTCATAGATTATCTACTGTTATTAATTCTGATAGAATTTTAGTTGTAGATGGTGGAAAAATAGTAGGAGAAGGTACTCATACAGAATTATTAAAGAATAATAAAATATATAAAGAGTTATATGAAACAGAATTACAAAAAGAAGACATTTAGTCTTCTTTTTATATACAAACATGTGTTTGATATGTTATAATTTTTATAGGAGGGATGCAAGATGGATAGAATATATATGTGTATAGATTTAAAGTCTTTCTTTGCATCCGTAGAATGCGTAGAAAGAAATCTTAATCCATTAGATACTAACTTAGTAGTAGCAGATAAATCTAGAACAGACAAAACAGTTTGTTTAGCTATAACTCCTTCTTTAAAGCAATATGGTTTAGGTGGTAGAGCTAGATTATATGAAGTAGTATCTAAAGTAAGAGAAGTTAATAAAGAAAGAAAAAAGAATAATAATTATAGGCCATTTAAAAATAAATCATATATTGATTCTGAATTAAAGAAGGATAAGTCTTTAGAACTTGATTATATTGTGGCACCTCCAAGACTTAGAACATATATGAAATATAGTACTGATATATATAATATATATCAAAAATATATATCTAAAGATGATATATTAGTTTATTCAATAGATGAAGTATTTTGTGATATAACTACATATTTAAAATTATATAAAATAACTCCAGAAGAATTAGTTACTAAGATGATTATGGATGTTTATAATACTACTGGAATAACTGCTACTGCAGGTATAGGAACTAATATGTATTTAGCAAAAATAGCAATGGATATATCTGCTAAACATATGGAAGCTAATGAATATGGTGTTAGAATAGCTTATCTAGATGAACAAAAATATAAAGAAACTCTTTGGGACCATAAACCATTAACTGACTTTTGGAGTGTGGGAAGAGGTACGGTAAAAAGACTTAATAGTATTGGAATAGAGACTATGGGGGATCTAGCTAGAATGTCTTTAGAGAATGAAAATAGATTATTTAAGATATTTGGTGTAGGAGCAGAGTTTTTAATAGATCATGCTTGGGGATATGAACCATGTACTATAAAAGATGCAAAAAGTTATAGACCAAAGTCTCAAAGTTTATCTAGAGGACAAGTTTTACATAACCCATATAATTATAGAGATGCTAAACTAATTACTAAAGAAATGATAGATTCACTTATATTAGATTTAGTAAGAGGACATCTTTTAACAAATCAAATAGGTTTAACAATTAATTATGATGTTAAGAATTTAGAAGAAGGTTATAACGGTGAAATAACTACAGATTTTTATGGAAGAAAAGTTCCTAAATATTCACATGGAACATCTAATATAGACCATTATACTTCATCCACTAAAATATTAACTGACAAGATGTCTAAACTATATGATGATATAGTTAATAAAGAATTAAAGATTAGAAAGATAACTGTATCTGTTAATGATTTAATATATGATGATGATTCTAAAAAAGATTTAATATTAAAACAGTTGGATTTATTCACTGATGGAGAAGAAGAAATAAAAGAAGAAAAAACTGAAAAGAATGTTCAAGAAGCAATTTTAAAAATACAAGGTAAGTTTGGTAAAAACTCTATTTTAAAAGGAATGAATCTTGATGAAAAGAGTACTGCTATTAGAAGAAATAAAGAGGTAGGTGGTCACCGTGGGTAGATATGATGATATTATTAATTTAAGTAGACCAGAGTCTAGTCATCCAAGAAGACCAATTTCTGCAAGAGCAGCTCAGTTTGCTTCATTTAAATCTCTTCAAGGTTATGAAGATGGAATAAAAGAACAAGGAAGATATGTTGATAAGAAAATAGATATAACTGAAGATAAAAAAGAATCTTTAGATAATATTATTAGCAAGATAGATTTAAGTTCTAAAGTAAGAATTAAATACTTTAAAAAAGATCTATATAAAGATGGTGGAAAATATTTATATAAAGTAGGGTTAATTAAGAAAATAGATGAAATTAATAAAAAAATAGTCTTTGAAGATAAAGAAGAAATTAATTTAAATGATATAATAGATATAAATATATATAAAGAAATTTGAATAATTTCTTTTTTTCTTATATAATATGGGCGGTGATTTAAATGAAGGGGAAATATATTTGTGAAAAGAGTGAAGAACTTTTATCATTTTTAAGAAATAATATTACTAATAAATCTAAAAATAATTTAAAGTCTTTATTAGTAAATGAAATGGTTTTAGTTAATAATAAAGTTCAAACTAAATATAATTTTATATTATTTAAAGGTGATATAGTAGAAATAAGAAATACTAAGATTAAAACAAATAATAACTATAAAAAAGAAATAAAGATAGTATATGAAGATGATGATATTATTGTAGTTAATAAACCTGCTGGTTTATTAATAATAGCCACAGATAAAGAAAAGGAATATACTTTATATCATATGGTATCTTCTTATTTAAAAACTAAGAATAAAAATAATAAAGTATTTATTATTCATAGATTAGATAGAGAAACATCTGGACTTGTTATGTTTGCTAAAAATCAAAAAGCTAAAAACTTGTTTCAATCTAACTGGGATAATATGTTTATTAAAAGAGGTTATGTTGCTGTAGTCGAAGGCACTCTAAAAGAAAAAGAAAAAACTCTAGTAAATTATTTAAATGAAAATGAAGGACATATGGTATATGTTACTGACAAATCTAGAGGTAAATATGCTTGTACACAGTATAGAGTAGTATCAGAAAATAATAAATATAGTTTACTTGATATAAATATTAAAACAGGTAGAAAGAACCAAATAAGAGTACAATTAAAAGAAAATGGAAATATAATAGTGGGAGATAAAAAGTATGGAAGTAATATAGACCCACTTAAAAGAATGGCCCTTCATGCATATATACTTGAATTTAATGATCCAAGAACTAATAAAAGAACTAATATAGAAATAGATATACCATATGCTTTTTCAAAACTAGTTAAATAATGGTATAATTAAAGTAGGTGATACAAATGAAATATGTAACTGACTTTGAAGAATATAAAATTCTAGATATGGCCCATGGTGAAAAATTAGAATCATGGAATGGAGTAATTCTAAGAAGACCAGATCCACAAGTTATTTGGAATAAAGAAAGTTTTCCGGAACTATGGAATAAAGCAGATGCTACTTATCATAGAAGTAATACTGGTGGTGGTTCTTGGGATAATAAAAAGGCTCCAGATACATGGCAAATTCATTATAAAGATTTAACTTTTAATCTTAAATTAATGGGATTTAAACATACTGGATTATTTCCAGAACAATCTTATAACTGGAATTTTATGATAGATAAAATAAAAAACTCAGGAAGAAAAATAAAAGTATTAAACTTATTTGCATATACAGGAGGAGCTACTTGTGCATGTGCATTTGCAGGAGCAGATGTAGTACATGTTGATTCTTCTCGTGGTATGGTAGATTGGGCTAAAGAAAATATTAAAGCATCAGGTTTAGAAGATAGATATGTTAGATTTATTGTTGATGATGTAATCAAGTTTGTTGAAAGAGAAATAAGAAGAGGCAATAAATATGATGCTATTATAATGGATCCTCCTTCATTTGGAAGAGGAGCTAATCATGAAGTTTGGAGATTTGAAGAAAATCTTTATGAACTTGTAGAACTATGCACAAAAGTATTATCAGATGATCCATTATTTTTCTTAATTAATTCATATACAACAGGTATTAGTTCAGAAGTACTAAAGAATATATTAGAATTATCTATTAATAAAAAAGGAATAGTAACTAATGGTGAAATAGGTTTACCTATGGAAAACAGTAATCTAATACTTCCTTGTGGTATATATGGAAGATGGGAAAAAGAAAATGAATAATCTTAATGTTTTATATGAAGATAATCATATAATAGTAGTAGTTAAAGAACCAAATATAATAGTTCAAGAAGATGATACTAAAGATATTGATTTACTTACTATGGTTAAAGAATATATAAAAGATAAATATAATAAACCTGGTAATGTATATATTGGTTTAGTACATAGATTAGATAGACCTGTTGGAGGAGTTATGGTATTTGCTAGAACTTCTAAAGCAGCATCAAGACTATCTGATAGTATTAGAAAAAAAGAAATAAAGAAAACTTATTTAGCTATTGTACATGGTAAAACTAAAGATAAAGAAAAGTTAGTAGACTTTATCTCTAAAGATGAAAAAACTAATACTACTTATTTAGATAAAAATGGTAAAGAAGCAATTCTTACTTATGAAACTTTATATTATGATGAAAGAAATGATAGATCACTTGTTAAAGTTAATCTTGAAACAGGTAGACATCATCAAATAAGATTTCAACTTAGTAATATAGGTCATCCAATAGTTGGTGATAATAGATATGGTAAAATGGAACATGAAAACATTAAACTGTTCTCATATTCTTTAGAGTTTATACATCCGGTAACAAAAGAAAAAATGACATTTAAAGAGTTACCTAAATGGAGTATAATAGAAAGTGTAAAGGAGTTATTATGAAGAATTTGTATATAGACTTTGATGGAGTTATTTTAGATACTATTACTCCAGTATATGATTTAGCAAGAAAACTTAATATTGATGTTAAAACTCAAAGTAAAGAAGTAGGGTTATTATATTCTAAAATAGACTGGGAAACATTAATAGAGGAAAGCCCTGCTTTAAATGATAGTATAGATGCTATTAAAAAGTTAAAGAAATCTAAGAAGTTTAATATTAGCATATTAACTCATGTTAATTCACTAAAAGAAGCTAAATCTAAAATAGAATTTATAAATAGTTTATTTAGTGATTTAACAATTATACCTGTACCAAAATCTTGTTCTAAAACAATGATGACTCAAACTAAGAATGCAATATTAGTTGATGATTATTCTGGTAATCTAAAGGAATGGAAAGAAGCTGAGGGAATATCTGTTAAATTTAGTAAAGTTAAAGAAGAATCTGAATTTATAGATATTACTTCATTAGAGGAACTTTTAGATATATTTTAATGAATATAAAAGTAATTAAAGTAGGTAGATTACAGGCTAATTGTTATATATTAGAAAAAAATGGAAAAGTTTTAATAATTGATCCAGGGGATGAATTTAAAAAAATAGATTCTGAAATAAATGGTGATGTAGTAGGAGTATTAATTACACATAATCATTTTGATCATGTATCTGCATTAAAAGATGTGATAAAAAAATATAATCCTATTTTATATTATAATAATATAAATGATGAAGTTAGTTATGATAAATTAATAGACCTTAAAGAGGAAAAATATAAAATAGGAGACTTTGAGTTTGTAGCAATATATTTCCCTGGTCATAGAAATGATTTATGTGCATTTTATTTTAAAGAAGATAATATTATGTTTGATGGAGATTTTATTTTTGAAGGAACTTTAGGAAGAGTAGATCTTCCACATGGAAGTTTAGATGAAATGAAAAACTCTATTAATAAAGTAATGGAATATGATGATAGTATTACTTTATATCCTGGACATGGAAATATAACTAATTTAGGAAATGAAAAAGAATGGATTATTAGTTAATAATTAAATAATCAATTATTTATTGAGGAGAATTGTTTTAATATGAAAGTAAAAAAAGAATATTACAATAAATTAGCTTTTCATGGACCTTTAGCAATAGAGGAATATTGTGATTTAAATAATATCGATATGAATAGTAATGAAAAGATTAAACAATTCTATAAACTCGTTAATGAATATTATGAACTTGATAAAAGAAGAATAGAAGCAAGAGATAAAATGGTAGAAGAATTATTAAATCTAGTAGAGGATATTGGTGTAGAAAAGTTTTCTTCCATAGAAGATGGTAATATAGGATATAATTCATAAATATAGATTGAATTAAGGCTCAAGATTATAGTTCCACATATGAGAGATATAAGCAAAGTATCCTTGAACTAGAAGAAAAGTATGCTAGGTCAAGAATAGCAAAAAACATAGCAAAAACTTTGTCTTTACATGCAAAATCATTAGATGCAAAAAAAGAATGGATTATTGATTAATCCATTCTTTTATATTTATCTCCTTGATAGATATCTCTTTTTACCATTTCTTTATCTATTTCATTTAAAACCCCAAACTTTTTAACAAGCCAAGTAGGTTCTATTAAGTCTTCTACATCTGGGTCTCCTGTTATCCTGTTGATAACTATGTCTTCTCTTAGGTATTCTAATTGTTCACAAACAATATCTACATATTCTTCTTTAGTTAATATATGAAAATGTTCTTTTTCATATAAATCATATAACTTTGTTCCTTTTAAAACATGAAGCATATGTATTTTTATACCAAGTATTTTTTTATTAGATAAATACTTAACAGTATTTATCATATCTTCTTTAGTTTCGTATGGTAGACCATTTATGATGTGGACAACTACATCTATATCTCTTTTGTTTAGTTTATCTAAACAATCATCAAATTCTTTTAATGAACAACATCTATTGATCAACTCAGCAGTTTTTTCATTAGTGGTTTGAAGTCCTAGTTCTATAGCTAGATTAGTTCTATGAGATAGTTCTTCTAGATAATCTAATACTTCATCTGAAATAGAATCAGGTCTAGTTGCAATATTAAGTCCTATTACATTATCTAGTTTTAAAATGGATTCATATTTTTCTTTTAATTCACTTAAAGGGGCATAAGTATTAGTATTAGCTTGAAAATAACCAATATATTTAGAACCTGGCCATTTCTTTTCCATAATATCTCTTACTTCATAAAATTGCTTTACTAAATCTTTTTCAGTATTTTTGTTAGATCCAGATAAACAATATATACATCCACCAGTTCCTTTAGTTCCATCTATATTAGGACAAGTAAAACCAGCATTTAAACTAATTTTCATTACTTTAGAACCGTATTTCATTTGATTATAATAGTTTAGTGTATAATATCTTTTGTTATCTAAAGAATATTTAAACATAAATATCACCTGGTAATTATTATATCATATTGCTTTTTTAGATAAAATATTTTATAATTGACTTAATTGATGTTGAAGAAAAGTAGTAATAAATGGACTATTTAAAGAGAGTTAGTGTTTGGTGTAAACTAATAATAGAAAATTTATGAACTTGTTTTGGAGTTAAATCGTTACTAGCGTTAATAGTTTAAGAGCATAGAAAAATCTATGAAGTAGGGTGGTACCGCTATTATTAGTCCCTACATCATAGATTTTTATTTTTTTAGGAGGAATAAAATGGATTATAAAAAGATATTAGAATTTGTAATTATATTTTTAGCATTTTTTATAATAGTTTACTGTGGATATTATGGTTTTGTAAGAAGACCTTTTATTAGAGCAAGAAAGAAACAAAAAGAAAAGAAGATGCCTGCTGATGTAAGTATTATGAAACACTATTATAAAATTGATGTTGAAAAGATTGGATATGGTTATGTACTGAGATTACTTAATTTTGTTAACGCATTACTTGTTTCCATTGTTATGATGGTAGTAATATGGTTTAAATATTATGTAGTACAAATGATAGTAGCTGCGATACTTGTATTACCTTTAGTATGGTTTACATATATGTTAGTAGCTAAAATACTAAAAAGAAAAGAGAGGAAGATAAACAATGTATAATTTTAAAGAAATAGAAGCAAAGTGGCAAGAGTATTGGGATAAGAATAAAACATTTAAAACAGATGGTTATGATTTTTCTAAACCTAAATTCTATGCGTTAGATATGTTTCCATATCCATCAGGAGTAGGATTACATGCTGGACATCCAGAAGGATATACAGCAACAGATATAGTATCTCGTATGAAGAGAATGCAAGGATATAATGTACTTCATCCAATGGGGTACGATTCATTTGGTTTACCAGCAGAACAATATGCTATTCAAACTGGTAATCATCCAGCTAAATTTACTGAAGAGAATATTAAAATATTCCAAGGACAATTAAAGAGACTTGGATTCTCATATGATTGGGATAGAGTTATATCTACATCAGATCCAAGTTATTATAAATGGACACAATGGATATTTAAAAAGTTATATGAGGATGGTTATGCTAAACAAATTAATATGCCTGTTAACTGGTGTGAAGAACTTGGAACAGTTTTAGCTAATGATGAAGTTATAGATGGTAAATCTGAAAGAGGAGGATATCCTGTTGTTAGAAAAGATATGAAACAATGGGTTATAGATATTCCTGCTTTTGCTGAAGATTTATTAAGTGGATTAGATGAAATAGATTGGCCTGAATCAACTAAAGAAATGCAAAGAAATTGGATAGGTAAAAGTATTGGGGCACACGTAACATTTAAGATTAAAGGTACAGATGATTCATTTACAGTATTTACTACTAGATGTGATACTTTATTTGGTGCTACATATTGTGTACTTGCTCCAGAACATGTATTAGTAGATAAGATTACTACAAGTGAACAAAAAGAAGCTGTAGATAAGTATAAAAAGGAATGTGCTACTAAATCTGATTTAGAAAGAACAGAATTAAATAAAGATAAGACTGGTGTATTTACTGGAGCTTATGCTATTAATCCTGTTAATGGAACTGAAATTCCTATTTGGATATCAGATTATGTATTAGCTAGTTATGGTACAGGTGCTATTATGGCAGTTCCTGCGCATGATGAAAGAGACTATGAATTTGCTAAGAAATTTAATATTCCAATTATTCAAGTATTAGAAGAGGTAACTGGTAAAGTTAATGAAAATGAATCATATAAAGAATCTATAGTAGCTATAGTATATGATCCTGAAAATGATAAATATTTAACAATTAATTGGCATGATAAAGGTGGAAGATTATTTATTGGAGGTTCTATTAAAGATAATGAAAATCCAATAGATTGTGCTTTAAGAGAAGTAACTGAAGAAACTGGTTATGATGATTTAGAACTTGTTTATAGTGGATTTAAAATTAATCATCATTATTATGCTTATAATAAAGATAAATATTTTGGTATTGATTGTACACCAATTATGTTTAGATTAAAATCTAATCATATGGTTAATCAAAACTTAGATGAAGATGAAGAATTTACAGTAGAATGGGTTGATAAAGAAACTGCTCTTAATGAAATAAAAGATGAATTACATTTAAAATCATTTGACTATGTTACTAATGGTGGTGCTATGGTTGGAGATGGAATTCATATTAATTCAGAATACTTAAATGGATTAAATAAAGAACAAGCTATTAATAAAATGATTGCTTGGTTAGAAGAAAACAAATGTGGTAATAAACAAATTAATTACCGTATTAGAGAATGGATATTTGCTAGACAAAGATATTGGGGAGAACCTATACCTGTTATTCATTTAGAAGATGGAAGAGATGTAGTATTAGATGATAAAGATTTACCATTAGTTCTTCCTGAAATGGATGATTATAAGGGTAGAAATGGTATGGCTCCGCTTGAGAATGCTACTGAATGGAAGAATGTAGTAGTAGATGGTGTTAAAGGAGTTAGAGAAACTTCAACAATGCCTGGTTCTGCAGGATCATCTTGGTATTTCTTAAGATATATAGATCCAACAAATGATGAAGTATTTGCTGAT
>JAEEGL014722157.1_pt1 | contig 15850 bp, 15 predicted proteins | sample 9134231 | NCBI WGS metagenome assembly JAEEGL01 (sample SAMN16246548, study PRJNA631951) | gut metagenome | biome: gut microbiome; feature: rumen; material: fiber-attached | host: Bos | place: Iran: Karaj | collected 2018-10
GAGTAGTTAGCATAGAAATATGCAACGAAGTCAACATACTGATATTTTATATCTGGCTTTGTTTTAAATAATGAGACTTATTTGCCTACGGGCAAATTAGGTCTCATTTTTTTATGGCTAACTCATTTATAAATAATATAAGGAGGATTAATGAAAACAGAAAAAAATATATTAATTGCATTTATTTTAAATTTATCTTTTTCAATATTTGAATTCTTTGGAGGATTATTTACTAATTCTGTAGCTATATTATCTGATTCAATTCATGATTTTGGTGATGCTGTTTCAATAGGTATATCTTATTTCATGGAAAGAAAAAGTAAAAAGAAAGCTAATAATAAATATACATATGGATATATTAGGTATTCTGTACTTGGTGGAGTAATTACTACTTCAATATTATTAGTAGGTTCTATTCTAGTAATAATAGGAGCTGTTAAAAGAATAATAAATCCAGTAGAAGTAAAATATAATGGTATGATTATTTTAGCTATTATAGGAGTTATATTAAACTTTATAGCAGCATATGTTACTAGAGAAGGAGCTTCTATTAATCAAAAAGCAGTAAACTTACATATGCTTGAAGATGTATTAGGATGGATAGTAGTATTAATTGGAGCTATAGTAATGAATTTTACTGATATAAAAATAATAGATCCTATCATGAGTATAGGAGTAGCATTATTTATATTAATAAATTCTCTAAAAAATTTAAAACAAGTATTAGACTTATTCTTAGAAAAAACACCAAATGATATAGATATTGAAGAATTAAAAAAACATTTATTAAAAATAAATGGAGTTGATGATATTCATCATATCCATGTATGGAGTATAGATGGATATAATAATTATGCTACTATGCATATAGTATCTAAATCTAAAAATATAAATAATATTAAAAAAGAAATTAGAGAAGAACTAGAAGAACATAACATATGTCATGCTATTTTAGAAACAGAAGATGAAATATGTGATGATAAAGAATGCCATGTACATTTAAAAAATAATGAGCATCATCATCACCATCATCATAGTACTGTGAAAAAGGTAAAGTAGATAATAAAAAATGCATAACAACAAGCAAAGAACAAGGCTTAACATGTGATTTTCCAGACTCAAAAATAATAAATGATACATGTATAATCAATGAAGCAATGGGCGCTAAAAAAGAATAATAGGATTATTTCCTATTATTTTTTTATTAATGTGATATAATGAAAATAATAGAGGTGTCACAATATGAAATATTTTTTTAGATTCATTTCTTTCTTGTTTGCTTTAGGAGCTCCAATAACTATTATAGTAATTTCATGGAATGATAAAGATTATATAAAATTGGGTATTAGTTTAATTGTTTTGATTTCTAATATATCTGTAATTAAAGAAATTTTTGATTTTTTAGCAAAAAATACTAAAGATAATGAAGATCCAATAGAATATATGAAAAGGAATTTAAAGTAAAAGAGTAATATATGAAAATATTCGAAGATATAAAAGCTACAAAGGCATACCAAAATATAATGAATGGAACTCCCCAAAAATTGTCAATTTCACAAATAACAGGACTTATAACTAATATGATGGATGCAAAGAAAAACTTGAGCAAAGAAGAGTACAAAAAAGTTTATGAACAGTTTAATGAATTGAGATAAAACAATGAAAAAGTAGAAATGGATATAGAAAAACTTGATAGTATGATTATAGATATTATACGATAGTTTAATGAAATTGCTCCTTATTAAAAATATAGTGGTAATAAAGAATATATAACTATACAATATCTAGAAATGCTTGATGATGAGTTTTCTACCTGTGAATCTTCTAAAGATGAGGAAGGAGATAATGAAGTGACTGAAGATATTAAAAAAAAGAACAAAAACAATAGTGATGAACGAAAAAACTGGGGCAAAGGAATTCCAAGATATATAGAAGAAGACTTGATGACAAAAGAAGAACTTTTAGATTTTGCCATGCAAATCGTTAAACAATTTGAATTAGATAAGAAAGGATTTGAATTGGTATCGGCAAATAATAAATTGGGTATTTATCCAAATTTTGTAGTAAGAAAAGATAATACATTATTATTTATATTAGTAAAAGCTGATATAGCTCCAAGAATGCCGGAATTGACTGAAGACGATAAGAAAATAATGATTGAACAATCTAAAAAGTATGATGCAATTCCATTATTCGCACCAGTTGGTTTTGGATCTACAGATCCTGAAAGATTTGATAAATCTATCGCTCTTAGGGGAGACAGTTTCTATAGTAATTACGTAGGTTTAGAAGAGATAAAATGATAGATGATACATGTATAATCTATGAAGGGGTAGACGCAAAGAATGAATAATAAAAATGAGAAGTAATTCTCATTTTTTTATGTTATAATAGAAGACAAATTATTATTAAAAGGAGGACTTTATGAATAATAAATTCGCATTATCTTTTGGAATATCATTAATAATTGTTGGAATTATTTGTTTTTTCTTAGGTGTTGATGATACTATTTTGTTTGCTCTATCAGTATGTACATCATTATTCTCTTTTATAAATATTATTATATCAAAAATTGATAAAAACAAAGGAGAATTATTGTATGTAATTCCTTTCTTTCTGTTAATAGCTTTCCTTTGTTTTAAAGATACAATCTCAAATGACATTTTTTATAAAATAGTTAATAGTAAAATTACAAATGTTTTGACATTTTCTTCATTTGGGTTCTTGTTTGTCTCGGAATATATAAATCATAAAATTGAGATGTCTAATATAAGAATTCATGAGTCAGAATTAGTTATTCAAGATTATGAATATAGTAATATGATAATGATTATAATAAATAAATATTTAGAGAAAATGGTAAACAATAAAAGAGTGATAGATGATGATGTTGAAATGTTTGTGAATGAAATAAATGAACTTTGTATAGAAAAATCTAGATTGTCAGATACCAACGCTACATTGTTAGGATTAAGGAAAGATTATTATACATTGGAAGATTTTAATAATGCTTATAAATCATGCAATGATAAGGTAAATTATAATATGAAAATGAAAGAGTTTAAAAAAAATCAAAGAATTAAAAAGCAACATAAAAATAAGAAGTGATTCTTATTTTTTTATGATATAATTTAATTAGTAGGATGAATATGGAGGATAATATGAACAACAATAAAGAAAGAGAAAGAGAAGAATTACATAAGACTATATGGAAAGCAGCAGATGACTTTGTTCACGCTGGTAAAGTTGCTGCTTGGGATTTTAAAGAGTATTTTTTAGGAATAATGTTCTATAGGTTTATATCGGAAAATATAGAAAACTATATAAATGAAATTCAACATAAGTCAGGGGATAATACATTTGAATATAGAAATATATCAGATGAAGTAGCATTAAGAGGAAAGAATCAAATACTAGAAGAAAAAGGATTATTTATTCTTCCTAGTGAATTATTTTGTAATGTTAGAAAAATAGCAAAGGATAATGATAACTTAAATGTTATACTTGCTAATACATTTGATAATATTGAAAACTCTGCTGGAGGAACTGCATCAGAAAATGATGTAAAAGGTTTATTTGATAGTATAGATATGACTAGTAATAAAATAGGTGACACAGTAGCAGAGAAAAATGAAAACCTAGAAAAACTATTAAATGTTATAGGTGATCTACCATTGGGAGATTACAAAAGTAATACTATAGATTTATTTGGAGATGCATATGAATATTTGATGAGTATGTACGCATCAACTGCTGGTAAAAAAGGTGGAGAGTTCTTTACACCACAAGAAGTAGGTGAATTATTAGCAAGAATAGTTATAATGGATAAAAAAGAAGTTAATAAAGTATATGATCCTTGTTGTGGATCAGGAGGCTTACTTCTTAAGTTTGCTAAGATACTAGGAAAAGAAAATGTTAAGAATGGTTTCTATGGACAAGAGATTAACCTTACTACTTATAACTTAGCAAGAATAAATATGTTTTTACACGACATAAATTATGATAAGTTTAATATAGCGAGAGAGGATACATTAATACATCCTATGCATTGGGATGATGAACCATTTGATGCGATTGTAAGTAATCCTCCCTATTCTGTACCTTGGGTAGGTAATGATAATCCTATACTAATAAATGATGAAAGATTCGCTCCTGCTGGTGTATTGGCACCAAAGTCAAAGGCAGATTTAGCATTTACTATGCATATGCTATCTTGGTTATCTCCAAAAGGAACTGCAGCAATAGTAGAGTTCCCTGGAATCCTATATAGAGGAGGAGCAGAGCAAAAGATAAGACAATATATGGTTGATAATAACTTTGTAGATACCATTATTCAATTACCATCAGATCTATTCTTTGGTACAAGTATAGCAACTTGCATTCTAGTTTTAAAGAAGAATAAAAAAGATAATAATATTTTATTTGTAGATGCTTCAGAAGAATTTGTAAGAAGTACTAATAAGAATAAACTATCAGATGATAATATAAGTAATATTATTAATCTTTTAAAAGAAAGAAAAACTGAAGAAGGCAAAGCATACCTATCAACATATGATGAAGTAAAAGAAAATGATTATAATCTATCAGTCAATACATATTTGAAAACTACTGGCACAGGAGTAGAAATAAATATAGAAGAAGTAAATAAAAAATTAGCCGAAGTAGTTCCAAAGCAAAAGAAGATAAGAGAAGAACTTGAAAAAATAATAAAAGAATTAGAGGCTGATTACAATGAGTAAGATAAAAGATTTAATCAAGAAATTATGTCCTAATGGAGTTGAGTATAAAACAATAGGTGAAATTTGTGATTTTCAAAATGGATATGCATTCAAAAGTAGTCTTTTCAAAGAATCGGGGGATATCCTACTTAGAATAACTAATATAAATGGAAAAGAAATAGAATTGTCTGATGTTAAATATATTGACACAAATGATTATAGTACGGATTTATCCCCATTTATAGTAAGTAATGATGAGATTGTTATTGCGATGTCTGGTGCTACAACTGGTAAAATTGGGATTAATAAAACAGGAAAAGAATTATATTTAAATCAGCGAGTTGGAAAAATAATATCAAAAAGCAAAAAACTTAACAATCATTTTCTATATCATTACTTATTAGCAAAAGTTGATTACTTTTATAATTTAGCAGGCGGAGGAGCACAACCTAATTTAAGTTCAGATGACATAAAAAATACTAAGATACCGATTCCTCCAATAGAAGTACAAGATGAAATAGTAAAGATACTAGATAAGTTTAGTGAGTTAGAAGCAGAGTTAGAAGCAGAGTTAGAAGCAGAGTTAGAAGCAAGAGAGAATCAGTACGAGTTTTGGCGTGGGAAACTTTTAAGTAAAGACTATAATAACATAAAGAAAATTTATGAATTGACAACTTGGGATAAAAAGTTTAATGCGGTTGATAATTATATGCAGATTAAAACAATTAAATACCCAACATTACTTGCTTCTGATTTGTTTTCATTAAATTGTGATGGAGGAGATATATTTTTATTATCAACAGGAGAACAAACAGGTTGGACAACCAAAGAATTAGCCGGTGAAAAGTTGTGTGAAGGAGAGGTAGTAACTATTCCTTGGGGAAAATCAAGACCAGTTAATGAAGTAATGAAGTATTATAAAGGTAAATTTGTGACTGGTGATAATAGAATTGCTACCTCAAATAATACAAATATTTTATTAAATAAATATTTGTATTATTGGTTTCAAAACAAAGGCCCGGAAATAGATACATTTTATAGAGGCGCAGGGATACAACATCCAAATATGAAAAAAATACTAACAATGGATATAGATATACCGCCATTAGAGAAACAACAACAAATTATTTCTGCTTTGGATAAATATCAGGAGTTAACCTATGATATAACTAGAGGTATTCCCGCAGAAATAAAATTAAGAAGAGAACAATATGAATATTATAGAAATAGATTATTAAGTTTTGAGGAATATTGTAATGAATAAGAACATACAGGAAGCAATAATAAATGCTCTTAATAATAGTGAATTAAAAACTACTGTAGATAATGCATATAACACCATAAATGCAATTGCTAAGAGTCTGCAGCCTATTATTGATAAAATGAAAGAAAGCGCAAGAATACTTGCAGAGCATTCTATAAAGTTAGGATTTTATCCTTGTAATCGATTCAGTTTGCATAAGTTAGAATTTATAGAATTAAGAACTAGTGAAGAAGAAGTAGAATATATTTCAAATAAAATCAGAGAATTATTAACAGAAGATTATATGAATGAAATAAGCGGTTTTTTTTGTAAAGAAAAAATTATGAAAGTATATCATGATTACCAAAACAAGGATTATGAAACTGTAATCCTAAATTTGATAATTATATTGAACTCTATTTTTAATGAACGACTTGATTGTGTTAGTACTGAACAAATCGAGGATATTTATCGTGTCTGTAACAATATATTAACTGGTGTTCAATTACCTAATAAAAGTATTAGAAAAAAACAAAAAGATGTTGATTGGGAGAAAATCATAAAAATACATAAGAAAGAAGGATTTGAAAAATATGCATACTATATTTTTGCCCCATATTATTATACAGATATAAATAAAAATCCGCTATTTAAGAATTGCTATAAGGCAGATAAACCTACTTCAATAATAAAAAAAGAGTATAAATCAATTCCATATAATCGAAATGCAATAATACATGGATATGTAGAAGATTATGGAACTGAGATAAATTGTTTAAGATGGTTTTCTGTTTTGATTAATACATATGAAATGTTCAAATTGTTAGAGGAGTTGAGAGTGAATGAGTAATATAGGATTAATAAGTGAAAATGATAATTCAACTGTATTAGCAGAATATACAGTATTAAATAAAACAGCAACTCATTATCAAAGTGAAGATGCTCTAGAAAAGGAATTAATAAGTACTTTAGTTGAGTTAGGTTATGAAAGATTAATAATAAATTCAGAAGAGGAATTAATTCTAAATTTAAGAAAACAATTAGAGAAACTTAATGATTATACTTTTACTGATAGTGAATGGGAAAACTTATTTACTACAGTACTAGCAAATCCAAATGATTATATAATTGAAAAAACTAGATTGATTCAAGAGGATTATATACAAACTATTAAGTTAGAAGATGGATCACTAAAGAATATCTATTTAATAGATAAAAAAAATATATATAACAATAGTGTTCAAGTAATAAATCAATATGTTAATAATGATGGTAATTATGATAATAGATATGATGTTACTATCTTAGTTAATGGACTCCCTTTAGTTCACTGTGAATTAAAAAGAAGAGGAGAGAATCTAAGACAAGCATTTAATCAAATAGAAAGATATCAAAGAGATTCTTTCTGGGCTAGTAGTGGTTTATATAACTTTGTGCAAATATTTGTTATAAGTAATGGAACATTAACAAAGTATTATTCTAATACTACTAGAGAGTTCCATATAAATAATAAAACTAAGAAGAAATCTAATTCATTTGAATTCACTTCTTATTGGGCAGATCAAAAGAATAATAGCATTACTGATTTATTGGATTTTGCCAAAACCTTTTTTACTAAAACTACATTATTAAATATATTAACAAAGTATTGTGTATTTACTACAGATGAAGATCTACTAGTTATGAGACCATATCAGATAGTAGCAACTGAGAAGATATTAAACAGAATTAGTATTGCATATAATAATGGATTTTATGGAACTATTAAATCTGGCGGATATATATGGCATACAACTGGATCAGGTAAGACGCTTACTTCATTTAAAACTTCTATAATAGCAAGTAAGTTACCATACATTGATAAAGTAGTATTTGTAGTTGATAGAAAAGACTTGGATTATCAAACAATGAAAGAATATGATAAGTTTAAAGAAGGTGCTGCAAATAGTAATTCAAGTACTAAAGTCTTAGAGGAACAATTAAATGATCCTAATGCTAAGATAATAATAACTACTATTCAAAAGTTATCTGGTTTTGTTAAAAAGAATGTCAGTTCAGATGTATATAACAAAGACATAGTATTTATATTTGATGAGTGTCATAGAAGTCAGTTTGGTGAAATGCACTCTGCAATAATAAAGAAGTTTAAAAAGTATTATATATTTGGGTTTACAGGAACACCTATATTCCCAGAAAATGCTAGAACTATAAATGGCATAGCAGAGACTACAGAACAAGTCTTTGGTGATAGACTACATACATATACAATAGTAGATGCAATACGTGATAATAATGTATTACCATTTAGATATGAATATGTAGGTAGAGTAGATATAAAAGATGATGTTAAAGATGAAAAAGTATATGCTATAGATGAAGAAAAACTATTTGATAATAAGTTTAGAATTAGTGCTATCACTGATTATATAATTAAGCATTTTAGTACTAAGACTAAAACAAGTGAATCATATGTTTATTCTACATTAGATAATGTTGAAGCCGTTGCTAAAAAACATAATACAAAAGAGGAAAAGAGTAAAAAGAGTATAAATGGATTTAACTCTATTCTTGCTGCTTCAAGTATTAAGATGGCAAAAGAGTATTATGAAGAGTTTAGAAAACAACAAGAGGAGCAAAATACAAATCTTAAGGTAGCACTTATATATTCATATGGTGTTAACGGAGAAGATGGATTAATAGATGAAAACTCTGAAAGTACAGAAGCATTAAATACAGATGATAGAAAGTTCTTAGATAATGCAATAGAAGATTATAACAAGATGTTTGAAACTTCATATGATACATCATCAGAAAGATTCCAAAACTATTATAGAGATCTTTCATTAAGAATGAAGAATAGAGAGATAGATATATTAATAGTTGCCAATATGTTTTTAACAGGATTTGATGCTAAAACATTAAATACTTTATGGGTAGATAAGAACTTAAAATGGCACGGTTTAATTCAAGCATTTTCTAGAACTAATAGAATCCTAAATAGTGTTAAAACATATGGCAATATAGTTTCATTTAGAAACTTAGAAGACAGATTAAATGAAGCACTTGCTAAGTTTGGTGATGAAAATGCAAGAGGAGTAGTATTACTTAAACCATATGAAGATTACTTCTTTGGATATACTGATGATAAAGGTAAAAAAGTAGAAGGATATAAAGATTTAGTTGAAAAGTTAACTTCGACATTTGATACAAATGGACTACCAGTTGGAGAAAATGCTCAAAAGGAATTTATTAAACTTTATGGTTCTATACTTAAAGTAACTAATATACTATCATCTTTCGATCAGTTTAAAGAAGAAGAGTTATTAACTGAAAGAGATAAGCAAGATTATCACAGTATTTATCTAGAGTTATATGAAAACTATAGAAATATGGCTAAACAAGATAAGAAAGATGTTGTGGATGATATAGTATTTGAAATGGAACTAGTAAAGGCTATAGAAGTAAATATAGACTATATACTAGATCTAGTTAAAAAATATCACGAAAGTAATATGGAGGATAAGGAAATACTAATTAATATTAATAAAGCAATTATGGCTAGTCCAGACTTAAGAAATAAAAAAGATCTTATTATGGCATTTATTAATTCATTAGATTCAAATTCAGATGTATATGCTGATTTTGAAAAATTTATGAATAGCAAAAAGAAGGAAGAACTAGATAAGATAATCACTGAAGAAGAATTAGATAGTGATAAGACTTATACTTTTATTAAGAAAGCATTTGAACAAGGAAGAATAGAAACTTCTGGAACTGAAATATCAAGTATGCTTCCACCAATGAGTATGTTCTCAGAAGATAATAATAGACAAGTTAAAAAGAATAAAGTAATAGATAGATTATTAGAATTCTTTGATAAGTTCTTTACTATTACAAACAATAAAATGTAGATGTTTTGTCTACATTTTTTTATTGCTAAATAAAAAAACTTGATCATATGATCGATTTATGATCTAATATAATTAGAGGTGATATGATGTCTAAGATAAGAATAAATAACAGCATTGATATAGAAGAAATGTGGGAAGGATTAGGAAATAATTTTGATAGTATCCAACAGATATTATTTGAATTTGTGGATAATAGTTGCTCTAATATTTTAAGCAACTTAAGTTCTCTTTCTAGCAAACAGATAAATGTTGTTTTTAAAGTTATAGATGATAAAAGAATAGAAATTACAGTAGAAGATTCTGGTACAGGAATTAAAAATTTGGATAATGCTTTTAAAATTGGAAATAAAGCATCACAAGAATCACCATTAAATGAACATGGTTTTGGAATGAAACACGCGTTGGCTGCTGCAGATAAAACAAATAGAAGTTGGTGGATTGCAACAAGAACCAAAGAAAAATTTAGATCTAATCAATTTGTTTTGATAAATGCTCCATATAAAACAATAGATTTTAAGGGTGAGATAAAACCAAGTGATGAATGGCCCGGATCATTGAATTCAACTGGGACAATGATTAGTTTTGTGATTGATAAAGCTTTATTGGCTACTGCTACAGCCGGAATTCCTGGGGCAAACGAATCAACAGGATATAAAAGAATTATTGATTATATAATTGAAGATATAGCATTTACTTATTCAAATATCATAGATGAAAAAGGTATCAATATTAATGTGAAACTATTTGAGAATGATTCTCTAGTAACTGACCAAAATGTGACACCATTAAAACCGGATTGGGAGACAATATATAAAGAAGGCAAAAAGACAATAGATTTGGGCGCAGGTAATGTTGAAATTAATTATATATTTGGATCAATTAAACCTGGAAACAATTATAGATATTATAAAAGAAATATGAAAACATCAGGTGCAGAAATAAGATTGAACGGAAGAGTATTAAAAAACAATATTTTGTTTGATATTTGGCATAAAGAACAACATAATGACTATAACCATTTTATTGCTATTATTAATGTGGTTTCTGATGATAGAAAAAAGCTTCCATCAACTAAGACTTCTAAGAATGCATTTAATTATAGTGATGAAAAATATGAGGCATTAATTAATTGGATAGGTAGTTTTTATCCTGAAGTTCCAAAGATTACTATATCGGGTGGATATGATGAAGTAGAAATGTTTAAAGAATTAAAAAGAAAATTTGAAATTAACCCTGAGCATAGAGATGATACATATAATTTAGAACAATATGTATTTGAGGAAATTGGTATGAAACTTAGGATTGATATGTATTCATTTGTTGATAATAAAATTATAATTTATGAAGGCAAGAAAAATAAAACAAGCCCACAAGATGTATATCAATTAAGAATGTATTGGGATGGATTAGTGTATAACGATAAGAAACCTAAAAAAGGGATATTATTAGGAAATGAACATCCTGATTCTGTTTTACAAATGATTCAATTTATTAATAAAATGAAGGATGCAAATGGGAACCCATATGTTTTAGAAACAAGAGAGTGGAATGAATTTAATATAGATCCGCAAGAATAAAAAATAAGATTACTAATGTAATCTCTTTTTTATGTTATAATTTATTTAGGTGATATAAATGAGAAATTTATTAAAAAAGATTAGAAATCGTAGAAAGAAATCTAATGAAAAAGAAAAACTTTATAAGTATGTTAGTGTTTATTATGACGATGATTATCTAGAGCGTTTATATTCATATAAAACTAATATTGAAGATATAAAAGTAGGAGATACAGTGCTTGTAGATAGAAATGGTGATGAAACAACGGGAGTAGTAAGTTCTATTAATTATTATAAAGAGGGAGATGTACCATATCCTTTAGATAAGACTAAAGATATAATTGAAGTAGTTGGTTATGAAGATGATTATGATGAATATGAAGATGATATTCCAATAAATGTTAAGATTGAGAAAGTATTAGAAAGAGATATAGATCTATTGATGATTAATAAATTTATTAATACATATTATTTATTAGATTACTTTTTAAAGAAAGTTGATAAATATGAATATAAATTAATAGATATAGAACATTCTTTTAAGGATAATGAATTAGGAGAATCTGATATTACTTTAATAGCCGAAAAAGATGATTCTAAGTTAGGAATATTAATTGAAAATAAGATAGATGCAATTGCTATGGATTTACAACCAGAAAGATATGTTAAAAGAGGAGAAAAAGGAGTTAAAGATAAAAAATACGATGAATATGTAATATTTATAATAGCTCCACAAAAGTATTTAGATACAAACGTAAATGCTAAAAAGTATCCAAATTGTATATCATACGAAGAATTAGCTACAGTAATGAAGGGTGATCAATATGCATTTGCTTTATTAAATAAAGCAATAGAAGAAAAAGAAAACGGATATACTGTTATTGAAGATGAAATGGTTACTAAATTTTGGCATAGATATTATGATTTTATAAAAGAAAATTATCCGAAGATAAAGATTAATGAAATAGAAGGACCTAGAGGAGCAAGAGCAGTTTGGCCAGAATTATTTACTAATAATCCTAAGGTTAAAATAATGCATAAATCAGATAGAGGATTTATGGATTTAACTTTTAGTAATATGGGAGAGCATATAGATATATTTAATAAATATGTATCTGAAGATATTATTAATAAATATGAAATAGTAAGAACAGGTAAATCTTTGTCTATTAGAATAAATGTACCTGTATTAGATTTTAAAAATGAATTTGATAATTATATAGAAGAAATGCATGAATGTATGAAAAGTGCATTAGAATTATATGATATTTTAAAGAGCATTAATGTGTTAAAGATGTATAGTGAAATATAAGGGGGAATAATATGAAAGAAGAATATAGTAATACAGAAATAATAAACTATCTAAAAAGTGATGATATTCATCGTAACGGATATCTCATTAAGTTATTAAGATTAATTAATAACAACGGAACTAATAGAGTATTTTCATTAAATGGAAATTGGGGCTCTGGGAAAACTGTTTTCATTAAGAAATTTAATTGTTTAGTTAATTATAGCTATTTATATGATAAAAATAATAATCTAAGATGGGATAATATTTATTCTAAAAAAAATACTTTTTCCGAAAATGATTTAAAAGAGCTTAGAGATATAATTGTTAAACCAAATTATGAAGAATTTGATTTGTTAGTTAAGGAAAACAATATTAATTCAGTTTATATAAATGCGTGGGAACATGATGATGAAGTAGACCCTATAAAATCTATAATGTATGAATTAATTAAGTCATATGATTTAGAAAAGTATGATGAAAAAATAAATGCTAGTTTAAAAAAGTTCTCAGATATACTTATTAGGTTGTCTACAAAAGGCTTTGTTAATAGAGATGACATAATTAGTGATTTGGAATTTTATAAAGAAATTGAATTGAAGGAAGAATTGAAAAAAAGTATATCTAATATATTAGATGATTTAATATGTGAAAAGTGTCAAAAATTGATCATTGTAATAGATGAACTAGATAGATGCAATCCAATTTATGCTGTAAAATTGTTAGAAAGAATTAAACATTATTTAAATGATGAGAGAATAGTAGTTTTATTAGTAACAAATATAAAAGAATTATCTAATACAATTAGTACAATATATGGTAGTAGTTTTTCATCGGAAGAATATTTGGATAAAATAATTGATATGAGATTGGAATTACCAAAAATAAATACTACTGAATATATTAAAACAATAGATAGTATAATTAATGCTCAATCCGATTCATGGTTGCCATCAGTTGAGGAATCATTTATTAATTATAATAACATGGAATTAAGACCCATCAATAGGTATATTAGTTGTATGCGTTTTTTTGAAGATGGAATTACATCGATTGATTTGATACATTATGATTATATAGATGCATTAGTTAACTGCTTGTTTGTCCCCTATATTGTGGGTTTGTTTTGTACAAAAATAAAAAAGTATAACGAATTCATAGATGGAAATGGGTGGAATGATTTTGAAAAATTCGTAGCTAATGATAAAATTCTCGTTTCTCTCTGTGAATCATCACTATATAGGAATAAAGAAGTAAAAGATGAAGATATATTTTTAGAATTAAAAAAACTATACTCTAAAATATTTCAAAAGAAAAACGACAAATTTGAAATAATTAAAATAGGAGATTATGAGTTTTATAGTAAATCATTAAAAAATATACATAATAAGATATCTTTATTAGGGGATTTGACTGATTTTTCTAAAGAAAATTAAAAAGTAAGATTACTAACGTAATCTCTTTTTTATGTTATAATCTAGTTAGGTGATTAGTATGGGTAAGTTATTTTTGTTAACTGGGGATTATATGTTAAATTCCAAGAGTAAAGATGCTATTGTTAATGCTGCTAATAAGTATATGGAACATGGTGGTGGAATATGTGGTGTTATATATAGTAATGCTGGACCAGAGTTAATTAGTTATTGTAAGAATAATTATTCTAGTAATATGGTTACTGGAGAGGTTAGAATAACACCAGGTTTTAATATAGGTATGGATATAATACATGTTTTAGCTCCTGTATATTATGAAGTAAAAGATCCAATTAATGAATTATTAAAAGGATATAATAATATGCTTGATGAAATATTAAAACATAATTATAAGAATGTTTTAGTATGCAGTTTAGGTACTGGAGTATTTGGATATAATCATGATGATGTAGCTAAACCTTTAATAGAGTTATTAAATGATTTTTGTAAGAATAATGATGTTAATATATATCTTAATAATTTATATCCAACTTATAAGGATGTATATTTAAAAGAGTATTTAAGGGTAAATAACCTTGATATAAAGAATGATTTAGCTAATTTAGATATAGATGGTATAAAGAAGTATTTATATGATAATAATCTTGTGGAAAATGATATAAGGAGTAAGTATAAGGAATTTGTTAAGTTTAGAGATATAAAGGATTGTTGTTTAACAGAGAGATTAATAATGCTTCAGTATGTGATGGATAATATTGAGGATGTTAAGAGAGAAGATATTGAGGTATTGATAAGATAGTATAACTATACTATCTTTTTACATGCTTTATTACATAAATTATTTGTGTTCAGTTATATATGCTATAATGAAGTTAGTATAGGGAGGTATATATGGAAGATATTAAAGTAATAGATTTATCTATGGATGATAGAGAGTTTAGAAATTATGTTAATACAATGCTTAGAAAACATGGATATGTAAGATTTTATATGGATGATTCTAGAGTATCGGATGAAGAATTTGATAATAATAATGATATTAGAGTATCTAAGGATGGTATGAGATATGATGTTCAAACATATCTTAATACTGAAATAGGAGAAAAAGAAATAAATGATATTTTAGAAGATATGGGTAATGAAGGATTAAAGTATGGATTAATTGTTACTAATATGATAGTAAATGATGAAGTAAAGAAAGAAGCAATTAATATGCATATTAGAATTCTTGATAGAAATGATTTTGATGGAAATATATATGAATAAAAAGATTGCTATGCAATCTTTTTTACATAAAAACGACAAATAAATCTAAAAAATAAGTTATTACTTAATTTTATATGTTATTTTATTAATATAGGAGGACTTTATGGATAAAGAAAATAAAAAGAAGAATATAAAAAGTAATGCGTCTGTTTATTTAGCTGTAGGTATAATAATCTTAGTTATATTTTTCTTCGTAGGTTATACATATGCATATGATGAAGGGAATTTTTTAATATTACTTCAGATGCTTATATATGGTTTAATTTCTTTCTTTGCATTTTTATTTATATATTCGATTTGTAAAAGATTAGATATAATAATCCATAATCAAAATCAGCAGTAAGATACTGCTGATTTTTTGACTTTTATTGACTTTTATGATAGTATATATTGCTAACAAAGAGGGGGATATTATGGAAGAAATTAAATTAA
>JAEEGL015442543.1_pt1 | contig 15850 bp, 11 predicted proteins | sample 9134231 | NCBI WGS metagenome assembly JAEEGL01 (sample SAMN16246548, study PRJNA631951) | gut metagenome | biome: gut microbiome; feature: rumen; material: fiber-attached | host: Bos | place: Iran: Karaj | collected 2018-10
ATACCACAAAGATACAAAAACTTTGTGAAACAACAAAGCCTCCGCTTGAGAAAGTAGAGGCTTATTTATATGTTTTACAACATGTTACGCAAGAATTGAAAAAACATAAAGAGGGTGTGCCAGAATTTTGACACACCCTCTTTTAGTGTTGAGATTTAGAACTTTATCAGGAAAACTCCTGCCAGCATGATTAGAATGCCGGCGAATTGGGTCCATGATATGTGCTTCTTTGGTGCTCCGAGCCAGCCATGTTTCTCCATTAGTAGGCTTAGCAGTAGTTGACCAATGAGTAGTGCCATCATAAAGACGCTGACTCCAATCAAAGGTATGAGCCATGCGTTGCCATAGACGATGATGGCGCCTAGAATACCTCCCATCCAAATCCACCATGGAGCATTGGTGGTAAAAGCTTTTCTAATCTTGATAACGCTACCGTTTAGACAACAGAATACTATCATCACCATTGTGGCAATGGCAAAAAGCACAGTAGTGGCCTGGATTGCCGACCCAATGACCTGTCCCAGTGAGGCAAGAATTGCTCCTACTACTGCCGAGAGGCATCCTGAGAGCACTGCAGCCAGTTGCCACATCACTTGACGAAGTCCACCATTGTCGGCCTTTGTGTTGCTCTTAAGTCGAGGGATGATGACCACCATTGTCACACCCACAATTAGCAGCAGAGCACCAATGGCTCGTTGCCAGCCCAATGGCATCACTCTTGCGCCAAACCATCCGAAATGGTCGATGCACAGGCTGAAGATTAGTTGGCTGAACATGGGAATCACCATTGCCTGGAGTTGTCCTATCTCCTTGAAGAGATGTATGGCTATAGTAATTGTAATGAGTGGTATTACGCCAATGAACCAGCTCCACCAGGGCGCGTCGTGAAACGCCTGAGGAGTGGGCATCAATGGAATGGATGCGATGAGCGCTACAATGATTAGTACTATTGTTGATACTGCAAAAGATATAAGCGTTGATAATGGCGCCGAAAATACAAGTTGGCGCATGCGGGAGTTTGCGGCTGTTTGGATTGGGGTGCAGAAACCCAACACAAGTGCTATGAGCATGTAGATCATATAGAGTTATCGTTTTTTGTTTTTCGTTTATCGTTTATCGTTTATCGTTTATCGTTTATCGTTTTTCGTTTTTTGTTTATCGTTTATCGTTTTTCGTTTATCGAAGACAGTGAAATGAGTCGAGCATTACAATCATTAATCTCTAATCTTTAATTATTGATCTCTAATCTGCGCGAAGCGCTAAATTTTTTTGATTACTTGGCATGGGTTGCCTGCTGCGAGGACACCAGCAGGGATGTCGTGGGTAACCACGCTGCCAGCGCCAACCACAGCACCATCGCCAATTGTAACACCTGGACACACCGTGACGTTACCGCCCAGCCATACATTATTGCCCACAGTGATAGGAAGAGACCACTGCTTCCCAGCGTTGCGGCTTTCAGTGTCAAGAGGATGGCAGGGTGTATAGAAAGCGCAGTTGGGCCCAATGAACACATGGTTGCCAAAAGTCACTTTGGCTTCATCGAGAATGACCATGTTGGTGTTGGCAAAGAAATCTTCACCGACCTCAATATTGAAACCATAGTCGCAGAAGAATGGCTGAATCACCTTCAGCCGCTCTCCCGTCTTGCCGAGGATGCGCTTGATGAGTGCCGTTTTCTCGTCGTGGTGTGAGGGACGGATATTATTATAGTCGCGGCACATTTCTTGAGTCTCTTGCAGGATGTCGAGCAACTCGGTGTTATCGCTTGCGTCATAAGGGTCACCGCTCATCATCTTTTCGAGCTCAATGAGCTGCTTTTGTGTGAATTGTCGCATAAAAAAGTGTTTTTTGTCATGCAAAATTACAAAAAAATGCAGGAAAAACACTATCTTTGTAGCAAATAAACAATTAGCAAAATGAAAAAGACATTATTATTGATCGCTGTGGCATTTACTGCAGTGATGGCTCAAGCACAGAGCAAAGTGTATTTCACACGTGATATCAGCCCCGAGGGGTTAGTGAAAATCTATAAGGCACTAGGCGTTGAGGCCACTGGTCGCGTGGCGGTGAAAATCTCGACTGGCGAGGGGGGAAATAACCACTATCTTAAACCAACGCTTATCCGCAACCTCGTTGACGAGGTGAATGGCACCATTGTAGAATGTTGCACTGCATATGGTGGCTCTCGTCAAGATGTTAAGAAGCATTGGCAAACCATCCACGAGCACGGCTTTGATTCAATCTTTGCCGTGGATATAATGGATGAGTTCGGTCAGATGCGCATTCCAATTCAGGATAAAAAACATCTCAAGTATGACATTGTGGGTGACCATCTTGCTAACTACGACTTCATGATTAACCTCGCCCACTTCAAGGGTCATGCCATGGGCGGTTTTGGTGGCGTGCTCAAAAACGCAAGCATTGGTGTGGCATCGACAGCCGGCAAGGCCTATATTCACAGTGCTGGCAAGACCGACGATCCAGAGCTCACTTGGACCAAAGAATACATCGCTGCTGGTCCCACTCAAGACCTCTTCCTAGAGTCGATGGCAGCCGCTGCCCAGGCGGTGCACAATTACATGGGTGGTAAAGTGATTTATATCAATGTGATGAATAATATGAGCGTAGATTGCGACTGTGATGGTTCCCCCGACGCGCCCATGCTCAAGGATATGGGCATTCTCGCTAGTCTTGATCCTGTGGCTGTGGATCAGGCATGTCTCGACAAGGTGTTTAACTACAAAGGCCGTCCAGGTGACGACAACAAGCCTCTCATCGAGCGCATCAACCGTCAGCATGGCACTTATATTACCGAATATGCCGAGAAGATAGGACTCGGAAGCAAGTCTTATATCTTAATTGATATTGACAAATAGTTTTGTCGCTCGCGTGGTAGTTCGCTGGTTTTGTGCCGATTCCCGATTCTCGATTCTCGATTCTCGAATCAGAATTTATAGGTAAGTCCAAGCATAAAATTCTGCATAGGCTTTTTGTCGGCAACAACGATTTTAGTTCCTGCTATATTGATGTTGCGTGCTCCTCCGTAGAGGTCGAAGTTACTGTAGGTGTAGCCTAATGTGAACTCCCAGTTTTCCTCGTACTCGAGCACCAGTTCAGCGCGTCCGTACCAGTAGCAGAACTTGGCTCCAGAGTTGTCGTGATATTCCTCTTCTTGATAGCTATCTTCAAATTCGATGTTATATTCTTCACTATAGGTGGTCTCATAACGTGTAGTTATAGTCTTAATTCTTTTGTTTGTGGGGAATGGCATGAGTATTCCTGGTGATAGCCTGAACGACAATCCCATCTCGCCCTTGCTAAGCATAACAGCAGGTGTGGTGAACTGGAGTCCTACCCTGACCGCCGTTCCGTAGGAGGCGTCTTTGTATTTTGTGATTTCTCGTTTAGTTTTGCCAATTACTGGCAGTTCCTTCACGATGTCGTTCCTTCGGTTGATGGGCATGATGAGGAGTAGGCCGGCATGTGCTCCGAGGAATCGAAATGGACGATATTCTACGTCGATTTCGGCATCAAAGGATGGGTATAACGATGCCCCCAGCCTTATGCCGGCAGCAAGCTTGCCGTTGTTGCTGTAGTCGATGTCGATGGCGTAGCAGTTGAGCAGTGCCAGGCACGAGATGGTTAATAGTAGTAGCTTTTTCATTTAAATGAGATAAAGGAATTAAAGCGCTTGCTTCTATTTAGTGTAGAAATCAATGAGTTCTTGTATCGCTCTTGTGCATACTGGGCAGAATTGTGGGACTTTCAGTGTTTTCATCATGCAGTTTGGTGTAGGACGATATACACCTTTCAGCACACATCCTGCACCTTCGTATAGACCAATGGTCTGAGTGTCGTAATTCTTATCGTCGGCAATACTGATTATGGCTTTATCGGTAGGCATTAGGTCTTTCCATTTTGAGCCAAAATCCACGAGGGTGGTGATGTTATGCGACCAAGGCTCCACATCGAGAGGGAAGTCGTTAGGTTCTTCGCCTTCGTAGGCATATTCGTCGGCAAGTGAAACAAACGAGTGTCCAAACTCATGCACTAGCACCTCTATAAAGAGTTTATGCTTGGTCATCAATAGGTTGAGGGTGTTGTAGATGCCGCCTCCACCATAACGGTCGGTGTTGACCATGACAATGATGTGCTCGTAGGGCGTGCCAGCGAGTGCATCGTGCATTTGCTTGATGCGTAGCGTAGTGAGGTAGCGTGGGATGCCAAAGGTGTCGAAGCTTGAGCCAATAGCGGTGTTGTGCCACACGTCCTCGCTTGGAATTGACGGTCCACTGTCGCGCGATGGCGTGAGCACGGCAATCACGTTGAATCGGTCGCGTATGCTTTTGAAGGGTTCGAAGCTGAAGAGCCCCTCTACGCCTTTCTTGCAGTCGTTGATGAAGTCATCCATCTGCTCTTGTGTATAACCCTCGGCAACCATGGCAATGTTGATGCCGCGCTCAGGATGGGTTGCCTGATTGAGTGTGACATATTGTGGCACATCGGTTTCGCCTTTGTGGACAATTGTGCGGTCGGTAGGATACACTTTGTGTTTTATGGTTGCCGTCACCTCATGGCGATGGTTGTATAGGTTCACAGTAACCATCACAGAGTCGCGTGGCATTGGCAGCAGTTCTACGCACTCAAAGGCTTTTGGTGCAAGGTGTGCGTCGTCGAGGTCAAGCCATTCTTGGAATAGTGTGCTGAAAGTGTGGAGGTAGATCAGCTCTCCATTAGCGGCATTTCGCATCTCTATTGTGGCAGCTCCATGCACTGGAATCTCGGTGAAATGTTGCCGCTTGCCGTACCATCCTGGCATGCGGCTCATGCCCTCGAGCGATATCGCCTGTCTATGCACATCGCCACTCAGGATATAATCAATGCGCAATGTTGAGTCGCAGAAATATTTGTCAAAATCTTGAGCGCTAATAGTCGCTGTGTTCAAAGCAAGCAACAGCACTAATAATCCAAAAATCTTTCTCATTATATTATCTTTAAAACTTTAAAAGTTTCGTCACTTGTCTTGCTTGTTGCGATTGCATCACAACATACTTAACACTTGATACTTAACACTTAAATTACATTACTTGCTTTTCAGCTTTATGGTGCGATTGAGGTAGCCCTTATTGCCTTTCACTCTTAGGGTGATTTCGCCAGGGGTTTTGGTAGATTGCACAACCACTACGAGTTGGCCGTGGAAGAGTTTCATCTGTGGCTCGGTCATCACTTGCAGTGAGGTGGCATCGCCATTGCACACGCCGCGGAAAGTGCCAGCACCTTCTACCGAGAATTGCAGGTCATCGTCGGCATCGGGTAGGAGAGTGCCGTTCTTGTCGATGAGGCTCACGGTGATGAATGCCAAGTCGTTGCCGTCGGCGCAAAGTGTGGTGCGGTCGGCATCGAGTTGCAAGCGGTGAGGCTTGCCGGCGGTCTTCACGGTCTTCTCGCCAGCCTTCTTGCCGTTCTCGTCATAAACAACGACTTTGATCTCACCAGGTTCATACACCACGTCGCGCCAGCGCAGGCGGTAGCGGTCGAGGCGGGTGCTTGGGTCTTTGGTAATCTTGCCTTGACTCTTGCCGTTGACAAATAGCTCGGCGGTAGGATAGTCGGTGTAGCAATACACAGGTGTCACTTTACCTTTGCGGTCGGGCCATGTCCAGTGTGGCAAAAGGTGGATGGTGTGGCTTTCCTTGTTCCAATGACTTCGATAGAGGTAGTAACGGTCTTTGGGCAGACCAGCGAGGTCAACGATACCGAAATAACTGCTGCGCGAGGGCCAATAGGCGTCGTAGGGGGTGGGCTCGCCAAGATAGTCGAATCCTGTCCATACAAACTCTCCGACAGTCCAGTCGAAATCGTCTTGTAATCGCCAGTCGTCATCAGGAAGGTTGCTCCACCAGCAATATTCAGTGTCATAGCTTGAGCACTGGCCATTTTCATGAGCAAGCATTGTGGCGCAGGTGTCGGGGAAGAAATACTCGCCACGGCTGCTCAGTGTCGAGGCGGTCTCGCTACCCAGCACGAAGCCTTGAGGCAGCAGCTTGACGCAGTCCTCATAGCGGTGCACGCGATAGTTGAACCCAGGTACGTCGGCTTGCTGCGCAAAGCCGCATTTGATGTCGGCATCGGGGTTGTCCATGCCACAAGTCACCAAGCGAGTGGTGTCAAGCACATGGCACCATTGCACCAGTGCGGCATATCGCTCGGCGCCTTCCTCCTTCCACTGCTCAGGAATCTCATTGCCCACACTCCAGAGCACAATGCTGGGATGGTTGCGGTGGTTCATGATGAGGTTGTAAATGTCCTTCTTCCACCATTCGTCCCAGAAACGGTTGTAACCGTTTTTCACCTTGGGATCTTTCCAGCAGTCGAAACTTTCGGCCATAACCATAAGTCCTAAGCTGTCGCAAAGCTCCATCTGCCAAGTCGCGGGCATATTATGCGAGGTGCGGATGGCGTCGGCCCCCATGTCTTTCATAATCTTGAGTTGGCGCGCCATTGCTGCTTTATTGGCAGCTGCACCAAGTGGACCCAAGTCGTGGTGCAGACACACTCCTTTGAACTTGCGTGTCACGCCATTGAGTTGGAAGCCGTGCTCCTTGCTGAATGCCACTGTTCGCACACCCAGGTTGTCGGTGCGCTCATCCACTATTTTATCATTGAGTGCTACAGTGGAGTGAACCTTATATAAATAAGGCGACTCGGGAGACCACAGGTGGGCGTGAGGCATCATCAGCTCCATGCGGCAGTATCCGTCGGAACCTATGCGGCGCTGTGTCTCGGAAACGACTTTGCCCTCACGGTCGATGATTTCCACTGTGATAACTGGATGGTCACCAACCACGCAGCCGTTGAGCATGGAGTTGACGGCAACCCATGCGGTATCGTTTTGCACTTTCATAGTGTGGATGTCATGGCCCCAAGTGTCGAACGCCACACGTCCGCTTGTGATAAGTTTTACGGGACGGTAGAGACCCGCGCCGGGATACCAGCGGCTGCTCTCCTCCACATTCTTGAGATGTATCTCAAGTCTCGCTCCTCTAGGCTTTTCTTTCAGATATGGAGTCAAATCTACCCTGAAGGCGTTATAGCCGTAGGCCCACCTTCCTATTTCCTCGCCGTTGAGATAGATGACTGGTTCACTCATGGCGCCGTCAAAAAGCAGCTCGGCGCGCCCGGGGAGTGCTGGCAGCAGAACATTAGTCCGGTAATATCCCTCGCCAATCCAGGGCAGGGCACCTGAGCGGCCGCTGTGCTCGGTTGCTTTCTCCTCGCCGTTCTCCTTGATGGCGACCACTTGCAGGTCCCATTTCTTGTCGAAGGGCCCGCTTATCGCCCAGTCGTGGGGGATGGTCACTTCTTGCCAGTTCTCACGGTCGCGGCTGAACTCCATTGTGCTGAATTCAAAAACTTTGGTGACTTGAGCGGTAACGCTCAGTGTCATAATTGCAGCTGCAATCGAGATAAAATGTCGTAGTTTCATGTGTAAAAGTGTTTTATTTGTGCAAAGGTAAGAAATAGTTTTTAGATTTTAGTTCTTTAGTTCTTAGTTTTTAATTTTTAATTCTTAGTCATTAGTTTTTAGTTGTAAGTGGACATGTCGAGTGGACAAGTCAGACAGGTCCGACCAGTCAGTCAATCAATGTCAAGAAAAATCTATAAAAAAGAACGAGTTTAACTTTGTTTAACCAAAACGGGTGGGAAAATTGTAAAATTTTGTATAATTTTGAACCAAAATCTATGACTTTGCTTACAAATCTAAAGTGTTTATGGGTTAATAATGGTGATTAATTAAACAATTAAAGATATAAAACATTTTTATTATGAAAAGAATTTTACTCCTAATGATGGCGATAGCCTCGATTGGTATAATTGCCAATGCCGATAACTACGAAATCAACGTTGGTGGAGTGGAAGTCACTACCAGCAACTACAACAATGTGACTGGTGGTGACATCACTGTGACCAGTGGATGCAGCAGTGGCTACGTGCGTTTTACCCCAAGCACTAAAACTCTCACGCTCTACAATATCACTATAGAGCGAACAGGAAATAACAATTACGGTGTACACAATCGTAAATATGACAACCTGACAATAGAGTTTATCGGGATATGCAAGTTAAAACCTAGTAATGCCCCTGGGCTGAAGATTCAGAGGAACACTACCGTCAAAATTAGCGGCACACATAATTATACCTATATTTACGGTAACAGTAGTAATAACAAACCGGCAATAGAAGTAGATAACGACAGGACTTTGACATTCACTGGTGACAGAGGCACAATGGATGAGAATTGGAACTTGCTAGAAATAAAAGGCGGCGGAAGCAGCTCAACTAATCCAACCATAAAAGGTGGCTCCAACATAACATTTAAAGGAAATGCCAACGTCTCGATTGATTGGACAGGTACTGGTAGTAGTGGCTACTGTTTTTATAATCAGAGCCTCACCTTCGATACGGGATGTGACGTGGTAATGTATGGAGGTGACCAAGGTGTGATGTACGGTTGCAACAGCACTACCATTAGCGGTTATCAGACAATCATCACCCCATTGCAAGGGAACAAAATTGGAACATTTAGCTCAGGAGCTATCTGGAACAGCAATGGTCAGCGTGCCAATAGGGCACGTATCACGAATCATCATGTGGCAATTCTCAACTCTAACTACTTCCCAGACTCAAAATTCCTTGAAGCGATAGATGGCCTAACAGCCCCTGGCTCTAGCGGCTATCTGTTTCATTGGGATGGATGCCTAATGGACTATACAGTTCCACTTGTGACTTCTTTGAATATAAGTAATAAAAATATCTCAAACATCTCTGGCATTCAGTACTTCACCGCCCTCACTTCTCTTAATTGTAGTGGAAATAATATCAGTTCGTTCAACCTATCGGCACTAACAAAACTGATAACGCTAGACTGCCACAGCAACAGTCTCACCACGCTGGGAACACTGCCCAGTTCACTGCAGACATTAAACTGCTCTTACAACAACTTCTCGGGAACCATATCTTTCACTAATAATAGCACCCTGAAAACTCTGAACTTGAGCAGTAACACACGTTTGACAACGGTGAATGTTTACGGAAACAGTAACTTGACGAGCCTTGATGTTACCGGCTGCTCGGGAATGACCACTCTCAACTGCTACTCAAGCAAGCTGTCGTCGCTCAACCTGTCGGGATGCTCTTCTCTTGACTACGTCAACGCCTCTAACAACCAACTCACTTCGCTGAGCAACGTGCCAGCATCTTTGCAGTCGCTGTACTGCTTGACTAACAAGTTCAGCACTTTCTCATTGACTGGTCACAGCAAGTTGAGAAACCTGGATTTAGGCAGCAATGATAACCTCACATCGGTGAATGTGCAAAACAACAGTGCATTGACCAATCTCTATGTGAATAATTGCTCGGTATTGTCGGTCCTGAAATGTGGCAGCTGCAATATCTCAACGCTTGTTTTCACCGGGTGCTCATCACTTTATTACCTTGATTGCTCAAACAATAAACTCAGCTCTCTCAATATTTCGGACAACCATGCCCTGAAGAATGTGTATGCCTACAACAATCTCATTACTTCGGTACCCACTTTCGGAGTATATAATCAAATCACTCTTGAGGTGTTAAACCTTAGTGGCAATAAGTTCACACAAGTCAATCTCAATGGCTTTAGCAAGCTTTATAATCTTGCACTTAACGGAAATGCTAACCTCTCTAATGTGGAAGTTAACAACAGTGCTATTACCACGCTTGAGCTTATGTCCTGCCCTGCTTTGACCACTCTCAAGTGCAATAACGATAAACTTAGTTACATAACTTATTCTTCATCGGCGGTTGATGGACTAAAACTATATGGAACTACAGGAATCACATATTTAAGCTGCTATCTGAACCAGTTCACTTCGCTTGATGTGAGCAAACTGACCAACTTGACTTATCTTTATTGCTATAACAATAAGATTCAGTCGTTGAATGTGGCAAACAAGACAAAACTGTATGAACTCGAAGTATATAACAACCAGCTCACTTCACTAAATGTGGAAGGGTGCTCGGCATTGAAATATCTAGAGTGTTATAACAACTATCTCTCTTCGTTGTCAGTTCAGGGCTGCAACTCGCTCACTTTAATAGATTGTAGTAAGAATCAAATCAAAGAATGGGGGATGAACACGTTAGTAAATAGTCTGCGCACGATACCGTCGGGCAGTTTAGGCAACTTGAATGTTATCTCAAACTCTAGTGAGGGCAACATCATCACCGACGCACAGGTAAGGACAGCCCGCAACAAACGTTGGTTCCCTAAGAAATATGTGAGCGGCAGTGGATGGGTTGATATACCCGTCAACACTTCTGTTCCTGGCGACGTGAACGGCGACGGAACAGTGACTGCCGCCGATATCACCGCCCTATATGATGTGCTGCTTAATAATGACTACAGTCAAATCGTGAACGGCGACCAAACCGGTGACGGCATCATCACTGCTGCCGATATCACCGCGGTTTATACCATCATGCTAAGCAGTAAATAGTGCATTATTTGTGAATCGTTCTATTACAATCAGTCGGTTTCTCGCCAATCAGTGCTTTGCGACTCGACAACTAATTGTGATTGCTGATAGTCGCTAGTGGCTTTTTGCTTCGCAGATAAAAAAATATAACAACAAAAATAGCTTATGATCGAAGATAATTAATAATGCAGAATCAACTCTCTACTCTCTCCTCGTAGCTGGATTGAGTATTAAACTATTGATGAAAGTATTTGTCAAAAATAATAGGTAAATAGTTGCTGATTTAAGAGTAATATTTTATTGTAAACTGAAATATAAACAATAAAAACAAGATTATGAAAAAGACCTATTTTTTACTAGGATTGATGTTACTATCGCTGAGTGCTACGCTAAGTGCAATGACTCCAATTGAGTTGAAAATTAATGGTGTATCTTTAGCTTTTGTTCAAGATGCTGTAGTCCCCGAGTCTATGAACGAGCAGTTCCTTAAGGGTGTATATTGTGGCTCGACAAGTGATCTTAAAGACGCGCAAATAATTATTACAAGATTTGAATATGCTGATAATAACACCAACCCAGACATCTGCACAGCAGTGCTAAAGGTAGGTTATGATTATTATTTGGCAACATATAAGCTCAAAGGCGGTATCATTGATGGTGCGTTGTTGCTGAAGAAAGATGACATAGAGTTTTGTTGTGATTTTATGAATCCTGGCGGCAACAGGATGAATGCTGACTCACCGACTATATCTCTTGAGGAGAAAAAGGTGAGTGTAACACGCAACTATACGACACATGTCAATGCATTGAGAATGGGTGGACCTATAATCACAGAGGTTGGAAGCTTTACGACTGTCTATAACGTTGATAATGCTGGAAAAATATCTTTAGGAGATGGTAGCCAGCACTCTAAATGGATTGTTGAAAATAACACGAGTGTTCCTGGCAAGAAATTCGGTAGGGATGTGACCGAGAGTGACAAATGCCGCACAATAGGTCCTGGAATTAATATTATTTCATTATATACCACCCCTATTAGCCAAGAGAACGAGGGAATAGCCAATAGGCTAGAAGTTCTTTTTAAACAATTTGATGAGATGATGGCTAGAGCCAAGAATCAAGAATTCGAAAGTGCGGCAAAGTGCATGGTGGAACTTGAAATGGCCCAAATGGGCATGGTTCTACGCAACCCTCAGTTGTGGCTGTCTTGGCTCGACAAGAACCCAAACACTAGAAGTATGGAAACCCTCAACAAATCGTTGGAGGATAAGGACTTTAAGGCTGAACTTCTGAAAGAGGTAAAATCGCTTAAAGACAAAAAGTTGCGCAAGGCTTGGGAGAAGAGGTTGAAATAGTATGTCACTTCGCTAGTTATGATATTTCATAAGCGCTTCCATTCACTGGTGGCGCTTTTTGAATAGTGAATGAAGGGTACGCCATATATTATGACGCACCCTTTATGCTATCGAATTTCGTAAAAGTATTATGCCAACCCCTTTAAATAGTCTTTGGCAAGCACATTGATGATGTCTTTTGCTACCTCAGTTTTTGGTTTGCAGGGGTATTCCATTTTCTTGCCATCGCTGGTTATGATGGTGATTACATTTGTATCTACTTTGAAACCTGCGTTTTTGTTCTGTAGTGAGTTTAGGACTATAAAGTCGAGGTTTTTGCGTTGACATTTGCCGATGGCGTTTACTATCTCATTGTCGGTTTCGAGGGCGAAGCCAATCGTCACTTGGTCAGGACGTTTCATCTCGCCTATGGCGCGAGCGATGTCGGGGTTCTTCTTGAGACGGATGACGGGAATCTCATCTTTCTCGCGTTTGATTTTGTGGTCGACGGCATTCTCCACAGCATAGTCGGCCACGGCGGCGCAGAGAATTGCCACATCGCTCTTTTCAAACTCCTTGATTGCTGCGTCATGCATCTCTTGCGCGCTCATCACGTCAATGCGGTTGATGGCTGGCGATGATGTCTTGAGGGCAACAGGTCCGGCGATCAACGTCACATCAGCGCCACGAGCGGCACATTCCTCAGCAAGTGCAAATCCCATCTTACCTGACGAGAAATTACCAATGAATCGCACTGGGTCAATCTTCTCGTAGGTTGGTCCTGCAGTAATCATAACACGCTTGCCCGCAAGGTCTTGACCCTGCTCAAAGAAGCGGTTAAGCACCTCAAAAATTTTCTCAGGCTCTTCCATGCGCCCCTTGCCAATAAGGTGGCTGGCAAGCTCACCGGCAGCAGGCTCAATGATGTGGTTGCCATAGCTGCGTAGTAGTTCGAGGTTATGAGTTGTGGTGGGGTGCTTAAACATATCAAGGTCCATCGCTGGAGCCACAAAGACAGGTGCCTTTGCCGAGAGGTAGGTCGTCACGAGCATGTTGTCGGCCATGCCATGCGCCATTTTGGCGATGGTTGAAGCAGTGGCAGGCGCTATAACCATCGCATCGGCCCAAAGACCGAGGTCCACGTGACTATTCCACTGCCCAGTGTTGGCAGTGAAGAACTCGCTGATAACTGGCTTGCCACTCAGAGTCGAGAGCGTTACAGGCGTGATAAACTCTCTCGCGTTGGGTGTCATTATCACTTGCACACTGGCGCCCGCCTTAACAAAAAGGCGCACCAGCGTTGCGGTCTTATAGGCGGCAATGCCGCCAGTGATTCCCACTATTATGTTTTTGCCTTTCAACATTCAAAAAATAAGTGTTAAGTTTTAAGTTAGCGCCTTCGGCGCGTGGAAGGTGCGAAGTGGAAGGTGGAAAGAGAATTGTGAACGTATTCTCAACTCTTCCCCCTCAACTCATTCCTCTCACCTTATTTAAATTGTATTGTCCCAGTGCTGTTGCGCTGCTTCATCTTAATGTAGATTTCGCGGAGCACGTTCTTTGTATCCTCGGCGAAGTCGCGGTTCTGAATCCAGTCGTAGTATTGCGGAGTCTTGGTGAGCACTTCTTCCACGCTCTTGCCTTTGTGCTGACCGAAGTTGAATACCACCACGCCCTCGTCGTTGCGGATGATGCGTCCGGCAAGATCAACATTACGGTTCTGGCTCGAATAGCTTGACAGAAAATCAACATCATTTTGCAGGTCGTTGCCATAGCGGTCGAGTTGTGCCTTTAGTACTTCGAGAGTCGCGCGAGTGTCGGCACTCGCCGAGTGAGCGTCTTTCAGGTCCTTGCCGCAGTAGAACTTGTAAGCAGCTATTAGGTTACGCGGCTCCATCTTGTGGAAAATGGTCTGCACATCCACAAACTTACACTTGTTAAAGTCGAATTTAATGCCCGCATTGAAAAACTCTTGCGAGAGCACTGGTATGTCGAAACGGTTGCTGTTGAATCCGCCAATGTCGCAGCCCTCAAAAATCTGAGCCAGGCTCTTTGAAACCTGCTTGAAAGTAGGGCAGTCCTTTACGTCCTCATCGGTGATGCCATGCACAGCGCTTGCCTCCTCGGGGATATGCATCTCGGGGTTGAGGCGGCGCGTCTTCTCTTCTTCATGACCGTCGGGGAAAACCTTGATGATTGAAATCTCAACAATCTTGTCCTTAGTGATATTAAGCCCTGTCGTCTCTAGGTCGAAGAATATTATGGGGCGTTTTAGATTAAGTTGCATAGTGCTAAATTTAATAGTTGCCTAGATGTTCTAGGGTTTCTAGATGATCTAGGCAACTTATTATACAGTTTCAACAATTTATGCCATCACCATCATTGGCATCAGCAGAACGAGCAGGTCTTCATTCTCGCGTTGCTCGGCGGGCTTGAAGATGCCGGCTCGCGAGGGATCCATCAGCTCAACGGTCACCATGTCGTGGCCAATGTTGTTGAGCACGTCGATGATGTTGTCATCGTTGAAGCCAATGAGCATCTCGGTTCCGTTGTAGTCGCAGGCAACTACCTCCTCGCTCGATTTAGAGAAGTCGATGTCTTGAGTTGAGAGGTGTATTTGGTTCTCCTTGAGGTCAAACTTCACAAGACCACCAGGACTTGCAGTGACCGAAACGCGCTTGATTGCAGTGAGCATAGTCATGCGGTCGATGGTGAGGGTGTATTGGTTGTCCTGTGGGATTACCGAGTTGTAGTTTGGATAGCGTCCATTTACAAAGCGGCACGACATAGTGTATTCTTCGCTCTCGAAGGTTGCGCTCTTAGAGTCGATAGTTATTCTAACGTCGCCCTCTTGCTTATCGAGAATGCTAGCAAGGATAGTGGCTGGCTTGGTGGGAAGGATGAACGACTGTTCAAGACCAGTGTTCAGGTTCAGCTCACGGAAACGCACCAACTTGTGGGTGTCGGTAGAGACGAAGGCGATTTCCTCTGGCTTGATGTCCCAGAAGATACCCATCATCATGGGGCGAAGCGACTCGGTGCCAACGGCGAATACAGTCTGCTGGATGCCGCGTGCCACTTTCTCAGCTGGGAGGACAAAGGTCTTCTGCTCCTCATCGCTCTGAGCCTTGGTGGGGAACTCGTTGCCGTTGATGCCAATGAAGTTGAACTGACCATTGAGGTAGTCAATGTTGATGGCAAGGTTCTGGTCGTTGATGTCGAAAGCAAGACCCTGATCGGGAATCTCCTTGAGCATGTCGAGAAGCTCTTTCACGCCAGCGGCAAACTTGCCACTTCCCTCGGCGTTAGTCACCTCCACTTTGGTCGTGAGAGTGGTCTCCTGATCGCTAGCGGTAATCACCAGCGTGTTGCCACTAAGGTTGAACAGGAAATTGTCGAGAATGGTGATGGTGTTCTTTGAGTTAACCACTTTACTCACAGCCTGCAAGTGAGTGAATAACAGTTTGCTTTGAATGTTGAATTTCATCGTCGTTATTATTTTAAGTGTTTTGATTTTTCAAGCATTGTAATTTTAACTTACAAAGTTACAAATTTATTTTCAAATATAATAGTAATAATGTAAAAAACTGCCATCAAGTTATCAACAACAGGCAAAATTGCTTGAAAAACACAAAAAAAAGCCATTTTTCTTGCAGGATTTAAAACTTCGTTGTAACTTTGCACCCGCAAAAGAAATCAGAGGGCAGAGACGAGAGGTCAGAAGTCTGGTATCTGAAATCTTAATTCTGGCAACTGATATCTTCGGAAAGATGGTAGAGTGGTCGATTACACCGGTCTTGAAAACCGGCGTGCCGAGAGGCACCGGGGGTTCGAATCCCTCTCTTTCCGCAAAATTTAGGCAACATGCTTATTATTAGTATGTTGCCTTTATTATTTCTGAAATCACGGGACGATACAGGGACGAAAATAGCTAAAAAGTCGTTGAGTTTGTATGCGCTTTAATAATGTAACGAATTGGTCCTAAGCGCGAGTGCATATTTG
>JAEEGL010021754.1_pt1 | contig 15849 bp, 13 predicted proteins | sample 9134231 | NCBI WGS metagenome assembly JAEEGL01 (sample SAMN16246548, study PRJNA631951) | gut metagenome | biome: gut microbiome; feature: rumen; material: fiber-attached | host: Bos | place: Iran: Karaj | collected 2018-10
CATTGTACATAACGTTCGGCGTGATGCCGGGCTTACTAAATAGCTTGCTTCCGAAAACAAAGCAGGAAAAAGCCGTTACTGTCAGTATCAGCAGTCCAATAACAAGAAACCATCTTTTACCGCTTGGTTTTTTTATATTTAATTCCATATGACTCTTTATACCATTTTATCACTAAAATGTTTTGATTTAAGAACACTCGTTGAGCATCCTGTTCAGGTTGTCGTAGAATGTGGCGATATGCACACCATCCACTAATGCGTGATGTACCAGCACGGACACCGGCATCATATACCGTCCTTCAGCGTCTCTTTCATACTTGCCCCAGGTGATCCTGGGATTGGATTCATCTTTGCCGGCAACCGGCTGAATCAGCGACGTATAGTGCAGCCAGGGAAGGGTAGAGATAAAATACATGCTTTCGACGTCCTCGTCTTCGGTGATTCCGTTGTTTTTGCATTCGATCCGCTTCTCTTCCGCCTGTTTCAGATATTCTTCAAATTCCATGTGATGATGCAGCGTGCAGTAGCAGTACGTCCCGTCCTCCAGCAGCTCGGTGTGGGAAGTCGGACATTCGTCATATTCAACGATCCCGCCGTCATGGATGCGCTGACGGAATTGAGGAACTTCATCGGCCGCCAGTGCCGCCAGATGCATGAAACTCAGATAAAAGGAGTGCCCCTGTTTTCTGCAGCGATCCAGAAGACCTGTCACATCTATATCGACCGTCAGACCGACGTAAGGATAAGGCAGAGAACGGAAGTAACTGAAATGTTCCTTACGGGCATAAGTATCCATGTCGATGATTTTATAGGCCATGATCTATCCCTCCGTTATATCTCAATATGAGTATATCAAATGTGCGAGAAAATGTTTGACAAGGACAAATGTACGTGTTATTGTATTAGTGTATTAATACAACGAAAGAGAGGTAACTATGGGTTGGAAGTTTTCTGAAGATACGCCGATTTATCTTCAGCTCATCGAAGCGCTAAAGACCGATATCGTTTCCGGAAAATACAGATCCGGAGACAGGCTTCCGGCTGTCAGGGATCTGGCTTTTGAAGCGGGCGTGAATCCGAATACGGTTCAAAGAGCCTATGCGGAGCTGGAAAGACAGGGTCTGGTTCAAAGCGAAAGAACCAGCGGACGTTTTGTGAGCATTGACGATAAGAAGATAGAAGAATTAAGAAAAGATCTTAGTGATACCTATATCAGAGATCTGTTTAAAAAGCTGAACGATCTGGGAATGGACGACAAGACGATCAGAGACGTTCTCAGCAAATGGAGGGATGAATGATGGAAACACTGGTATGTAATGAATTAAGCAAGACATACGGTTCGGTAAGGGCTCTGGATCATGTTGATCTGAAACTGGAAGAAGGGAAAATCGTAGGCCTTCTGGGACCTAACGGTTCAGGCAAGACTACCCTGATCAAGCTGGCTTCAAGACTGCTGGTACCGACCGAGGGCGAAGTCAGGATCTGCGGAGAGCTTCCTTCGCCTGTAACCAAGGCCATTGTGTCGTATCTGCCGGACAGAAACTATCTGCCTGACTGGATGAAGACAAAGGACCTGCTGGAGATGTATCAGGATTTTTACGGAGACTTCGATGTCCAGAGGGCGCAGGAGATGCTTGGATCGCTGAACATCGACTACGATACGCCTTTAAAGAACATGTCCAAGGGTACAAAAGAAAAGGTACAGCTGATCCTGACGATGTCCAGACATGCGAAACTGTATCTGCTGGATGAACCGATCGCGGGAGTCGATCCGGCTGCCAGAGACTATATCTTAAAAACGATCATTTCGAATTATGACGAGACGGCTACGGTGCTGATCTCGACCCATCTGATTGCGGATGTGGAAAACGTACTGGACGAAGCGGTCTTCCTCAAGGAAGGTAAAGTAGTCCTGCATCAGAGCGTCGATGAATTGCGCGATACGACCGGCAAGAGCGTCGACGAGTATTTCCGGGAGGTGTTCAAATGTTAGGTAAACTGATTAAATACGATTTCAAGGCGATGTTCAGAAGTCTATACCCGATCTATGTTGCCTTGATCGCATTAACGACGGTATTCTCCCTGATGGTCAAGTTCAACTTCGATCAGGGACTACTGTTTACGATCTTTGCATTCCTGTTTGTTGCGGCTTTGAACGGTTCGATCATCGCCTGCGTGTTCTTCGTGGTTACGAGATTCTCTCACGGTCTGCTGAAGAACGAAGGCTATCTGTCCTTTGCCTTGCCCGTAAGCACGGCAACGCATATTCTGGCAAAGGTGATCAACGCGGTCATCTGGACCTTTATCGAGGGACTGATGCTTTGCGTATGCATGCTGATCATGGGAACGGTAATGGGAAGCATCAAAGAGGTCGCACTCTTCTTCCAGGAAGTGTTCAGGGCTTTCGATCTGATTGAAAAGGAAGTTCTGGTAGCGGCCTTGCAGGTCATCGTGTTCCTGATGCTGGAAATGATCGCCTCGGTCTGCCTGATCTATGCGGCCATGGCGGTAGGTCACCTCTTCAGTAAGAACCAGAAGATAGTCGCTGTCGCTTTCCTGATCGTAGTCTTTGTGCTCCGTTCCTTCCTGTGGGTTTCACTGGTTGATTTGACAGAGATCGTTATGGCTCCTACCCGCATGTTTGTCGATGATCTTATGCTGATCATTCCGCCGATCGTTCTGGCGGGGCTGTATGCTACATTGACCTGGTTTATTCTGGACAGAAGACTGAATCTTGAATGAACAAGAAACTGTTCCGGATCTTTCTCTTCCTGCTGCTGATCCTGGCCGTTGTTCTGGTGACGCTGTTTGGACAGGGATATTTCCGTTACGAAAGAGAGACTTCGGCCGTACCTTTAAGCAAAGCGGTTGAGGCATACACCGGGAAAGACGACTATGTGCCGTTCGACCGGATCGATGAAGATTTCGTTAAGGCGGTGATCTCGGTAGAAGACAAGCGTTTCTTCGAGAGAAGAGGATACGATCTGATCGCGCTGTGCAGAGCTCTTTATCACAATTTCCTGGCGAAGGACTTTATCGAGGGAGGATCAACGATCAGCGAACAGATCGCCAAGAACCTGTATCTGGGAGGCTTCATCAACGGTCTGGAAGAAAAGACCGCAGGGATATTCCTGATGATGGCGCTGGAACGGAAGTATTCGAAGGAAGAGCTGTTTGCCCTGTATGCGAACATGAACTACTACGGAGACGGATACTGGGGAATTGGCGAGGCGGCAAAAGGATATTACGGTCGTAGTGCGGACGATCTGAGTCCGGGACAGGCGGCGATCCTGGCGGGCATACCGAACGCTCCGGCGATCTATCAGCTCTCTGACGGTTACGAGCAGGCAAAGGAAAGGCAGGCGTGGGTCCTGCAGACAATGGTCAATAACGGCTACATGACAGAAGTGGAGGCGGAAGAAGCCTTAAGTGAGGATGTCCGCCCGATCATAAGAAAACAGCCATGATACACGGCTGTTTTTATTTATCCTGGTGTTCTTTTTTCCAGTCCTTGATCTGTTTCAGTCTCTCGGCTATCCTGGTTTCTACTCCGTGATTGCCAGGGGAATAATACTCCCGGTCTTTCAAGGAATCCGGAAGACACTGCATGCTGGTGAGTTTCTCTTCGGTGTCGTGGGCATACTGGTAACCCTTGCCGTAGTCGAGATCTTTCATCAGTTTTGTCGGAGCGTTTCTGATCACCAGCGGAACCGGTTCATTCAGCATACCGATCGCATCCGCCTTGGCTTTTTCATAGGCCACATAGGTCGCGTTGGATTTTGGAGCCATGGACATGTATATGACGGCTTCTGCGAGATTGACGGTACATTCCGGCATCCCGATATAATGGCAGGCGTCATAGGCGGCAACCGCAAGTCTTAAGGCCTGCGGATCAGCCAGGCCGATATCTTCCGAAGCAAAACGAATGACTCTTCTGGCGACATACAGAGGGTCTTCTCCCGCCTCCAACATTCTTGCGAGCCAGTACACGGCTGCGTCCGGATCGGAGTTGCGCATGGATTTGTGCAGAGCGGAGATGATGTTGTAGTGTTCCTCGCCTTTTTTGTCATAGAGGAAAGACTTCTTGGAAGTGATATCTTCGATGATCTGCTTTCCTACGGTAATGCCTTCTTTACCGACATCACCGTTGAGTACTGCCATCTCCAAAGTAGACAGGGCCATTCTGGCATCGCCGTTACAGAAGCCGGCTATAAAATAGAGGTCCTCGTCCGCGATCGTGATCTTCTGTCCCTGGAAAGCTCTCGGATCTTCAATGGCTCTTTTTAAAAGGGATACGATCTGCTGTTCGTTCAACTGTTTCAGGACAAAGACCTTGCATCTTGATAGAAGAGCCCCGTTGACCTCAAAAGACGGGTTTTCGGTCGTGGCGCCGATCAGAACGATGCTGCCCTTTTCTACAAACGGAAGAAAGGCATCCTGCTGAGCCTTGTTGAAACGATGGATCTCATCTACAAAGACGATCGTCCTGTTGCCGTAGGTTGTGGCGTCTTCTGCTCTTTTCATGACTTCCTTGATCTCTTTTATCCCGCTGGTAACGGCGGAGAAGTTGATAAAAGAAGCCTTGGTACAGTTGGCAATCACATAAGCCAAGGTCGTTTTTCCAACGCCCGGAGGACCCCAGAAGATCATCGATGGAACGCGGTCGTTCTCGATCATCTTGCGCAGAACCTTTCCTTCGCCGATCAGGTGTTCCTGACCGATGATGTCGTCCAGTGTTTCCGGTCTAAGACGGGCAGCCAGAGGCTCGTTCATTTCGTTTCTTAAAAGAGACTGCTGAAGCATTGTTCTCCTATTTCTTTTTCAATTCTGTCCAGTTCAGCTTGTTCAGAATGTCCTGATCAGGCGCGTTCCCGGATACCCCGTACACGTCGCCGTACTGGTTCTGGTATACGTGATCAGCAGATACGTTCACATCCACGTTCTGTCCATAGCTGTTCTGGTATACATCGACGCCTCTTATGGCTTCTGATCTGGCCTGGGAGATCCTGGAATCGGATGCCATCTTTTTGTTCCAGGAATCCATGATCATGTCCGACATGGCGGCCGAGTTCTGAGCCAGTGTCTGGGTCAGTTTCTGCTGATTGTACATCAGGTTCTGCATGTTGGCCTGGGCAATACCCTGGAAACGCAGCGTTTCCTGCAGGCGCATCTGTATCCTTTGGGCGTTGAGTTCAAAGAAACGCTGACGAAGATTCTGATCCATGTGGAAGGTTTCCACAAACTCGTAGAATGCGGCAAAGGCTTCCTGTTCGTATTCCTTCGGGCTGACCATCAGGAACTTGTTCTTGGCGCCCCAGTCGATGCCGTCGCACGGCGTGCCGTGGCCGAACTGTTTTGAACTGTTTTCAGCCTGCTTGTTCTTGACGGCTGCGCCAAGAAGACCTGCCAGCGGATTAATTGCGCTCAGTATGGAGGCGGGAGCGTAGTATTCGATACCGTTGTAGTCCATGCCAGCGACAACGGTGCACTGGGCTCCGCTTGCGGCAGTTCCGGTATATCTTCTCATGAAAGAACGTACCAGACTGTTGTTGGCTCTGGTTTCCGTTCCCAAAGACGCATCTCTCTGGAAGGCGGCCTCATACTCGGCCATGAAATTCTGGTACGCCTGCTGCGGATTTGCACCGCAGAGACTTGGAAGATCGGCCTCTCCGACAACCGTTAGCTTCATCTGCGAAAGAGCCTCGGCGAACTGCTGCATGTAGTCTTCCGGTTCGATGAAATCGCGGATGGAATTCCATTTGACGTCAGCCATGGATTTCAGCGTCATGGTCATTATCTTGTTTTTGTAGGTCGTAAATTTCTCGTCGCTCAAGCCGAAGATCATGATCTTCTTGTCGCTGTTGATGGCGTGCGCCGTGACGAAGAAAGGAACGGATTCGTGCTGAAATCCGTCGACCAGCGATCCGCCGATCATATAGTCGTCAGGTATTGCGGCATGTGCCAGAACATTGCCGTTCTGGTCTTTGAATTGTTTGATCTCGCTCATTCTGTTCTCCTTTAAGCCAGTCCGTTGGACTTGATAACGACCTTGATGCTGACATCGTGGTCGGGCATTTCAAACTGATAGTATCCTTCCTTGATCGGATCCAGGTTTACGCCGTCTACGATCAGATACAGATCGGCATCTGTAACGACGACCGTCTCAACCGTAACGGTCTCTCCGGCTTTGGCGCGTTTCGGGCAGTTTACCAGATCTTCATCCCCGGATTCAACAATGATCCTGTGGCTGCCAAGACAGCCCGTGACCAGAAGCGACAGGATCGCGATTGCAGCAAGTTTTTTCTTCATAGGTTACTCCTTTATTTGTAGTGTTCCAGCTCCTTCCGACCCATGTCGATCAGAGAGGAAGCATCATAAGGTTTAAAGCATCCAAGGTAATAATCATCGCCTTTTCGGCTTGGATCGTAGGCATAGACGAATATGCCGTCTTCTTTTTCATTATATTCCAGAACGGAATCTCCAATATAGTACAGAGGCATGGAACTGTCGGAATCAAGATGTACGACCTCCATACAATCGTCGTTGTATAGATACAGGCGGTCCTGTGTGAACGTAAAACGGAACGGGATCACAGAAGTATAGGCGGTGTTGTCAAAGGACAGCTTCACGCTGCGGACAAGCGCATCGTTCTCGTAGATCCTCAGTACATGGTCGTCGCAGACGCAGTAGAGACGATTGCCGCAGGAAGCGATTGCAACGGCATCGAAGCTTTCGAAACCGATCTGATAAAGCAGATTTCCTTTGAGGTCGCAGACATTCAGACAGCCCTGTCCGATATAAACGACAGAATCGTCGATACATGCATACATCTTCCTGGAAGCGGGTTCCATCAGCGAAGTCGTCTCCCCGGTTTCAAGGTCAAACAGAGTGGCATATGTTCCGTTATCCCGATCGTAGAAGCTCAGCAGCGTTTTCCCGTCATCCGAAACCAGAATCGTTGAAGCTTCACCGTTCACAAGCAGATCCGCTCCTTCGGTTTTCAGATTTATCTTTGACATCTCTAAGGTCTGCAGATCAAACACGACGATCGTTTCGCTGTTGAATGCATCATGCAGATAAAGTCGATGATTCACAAGACAGATCGAAGAAAGGCCTTCGTAACCTGACGCAAGATACATGGACTCAGCCATGTTCAAAGGATAAGACAAGAAACCGCTTTGGATATAGAGATCCTCAGTCGGAAGGCACTTTTCATCTATCATCTCACCGTTTTCAGTAGAGAAGGTCAAAACAGACAGACCGGCGGTCTTTGCGTCGATCTTCAGCACATAGATGCGATGATCCAGAATTTCCAGAGGAAGATAGGCATGACCCGGCTCCAGCTCAATCCGTTTTGCCTGTTCGTTGCCGGAGAATGGATACAGAAGCAGTTCATCTTCTGTTTTTATCAGGATGTATTCATCGCCGGAAACGAAACTTTCCGGCGCATAATAGAAACCTTCGGCAGAAAGTGTCTGCAGATGTCTGTCGTAGGAACTCTCGTAGATACGCAGATTCCCGTCCTTTAACAGAACATAGGAAGTGCTTGACAGCAGCACGGATCCTGTCGCCTTTATGGATTCGCTGTTCTCCGGGAAGCAGCGGGAGAAAGAAGCGTGTCCGTCGCTCAGCCAGACCATTCCTCTATATCCTCCGTTTAACGCAAGATAAAGAAAATCGTCATTGTGATACAGCACCTCGCAGACACCGTCCTGCAAAGAGTAGTCATAAAGCAGACTTCCCTGATTGTCATAAGTCCTTATCCTGTTGCCGAACACCAGAGTAAAAACGCCCTCTCCATCCAGCACGAATCCTTTTTCAGAAATGCTGTCCTGGGAGAATTCTATCCGGACTAGCAGGTTCCACGGATCGTAAACCGACAGAACATAATGCCCCTCGTATCTGCTGAAAGAATCGGTATCGTTTGAAGAAACGGAAGCGTTGTTGTCGGCCAGAACATAAAGTCTTCCGTCTTCCAGGAAACCATAGGATATGATTTCAAACTGAGGTTCGGATACCTGTTTAAATTCGGAAGTTTCAAAATCGAAAACGCCGACACTGTATTCCGTGTTGATGTCTCTTAGCTTAACCGCAACATACTTGTCGTCCATCGACCAGCAGAAGTCTCTCATGTAGGCATCCGTTTCATCCGGCATAGGCATGCTCAGGAACGGAACCCCTTCGTCATCGGTGACCTGTACCGCAAAGGAATCCGCAGTAGCGACATAGTCCCCGGAATGACTCATACGGCTGACGCCGATCTGCTGATACTTCATGCCGATATCCCAGAGGATTTCTCCTGACAGATAATCCACACAGTACAATGTGCCGTCCACGTACGCAATCAGTTGCCCCGGCTTCCCTTCTTCAAAGGAATAGATGTTCTTTCCAAGAGAGAAGGAAGCTTTTTCCTCGTGAGAAGGCATGTGGATGGCATGAAAAAGAGAATCGGAATCCTTGTAGATAATATGTTTTCCGTCCTTGCTGATGATGAAGTCCTGAATGTCTGCCGATACGTCAATCATCCAGGATTCTGTATACTGATATGGCGTCCGGTAGGCGTTCACAGCCTTGCTTAGGGCGTAGACTGCATCATCGGTCTGCGGCCTGTCCCCCTCCAGAGCTTGTAAGGCGCTGTTCAGGGCACTGTATCGGTCCGCTTCATCAAGCTGATTTAGAGCCTCTCTGGAAAGAAGACGGGATTCGTTGATCAAAGACTGGCGGTAGTTGCGAGTGATGACCGCGTTGGAATAAAGCAGATAAGAAATGATGATTGCAGCCGCGGCAAATGCCGAGGAAAGAATGGCAGTCAGTCTCTTTCTGCGGTATTTCTCCTGACGCATGACCAGTTCGTCGTAGCTGCAACCGATCATCGCCGAGGCAAGTCGTGGGAGTTCTATCCTGTCCGCGTCCTTGAAGTTTCCCCGATAGTCGCAGGCCAGAGGTTCGCTGTCAACAGTAACGGTCTTTTTATTTCCGGATTTGCCCGTTACGGTCTTCTTGTAATGGCACAGAGTCTCGGGGAATATCTCCGGAGGCTCTCCCTGAGAAAGCACGCACAGAACATGATCGCGGTCGTGGTTCTTTAAGAAGTTTTCTATTTCCAGCAGACACCACTTCGATTCGTTGTAGTAAGGGGAACATATGACGATCAGATAATCCGAGTTATCCAGTGCCTGATTGATCCTGGCGGCAAGATCAGGAGTGATTTCCAGTTCTTCCTGATCACGGAACAAAGGATCGAACTTGCTGTAGCCGCACTCTTGCGCGATCTGGGCAGGGATCTTAAAACGCTCCAGCTTCTGCTGGATGTGTTTCGCTACCTCAATATCCCGGGGGTTATGACGGTAGGAGATAAATGCGCTATAATGTCTGTCCTGATTCATTTTTTCTTTAACTCGTGCCATCCTTCCGGAACATAATCATCATAGTAGTGATGTGTTCCGAAATGGGACGTGCTGTCCAGATTGTTTTCGAATACTCTATCGGCATAGTTGGAATATTCCACCGTAGTGCCGTCGTTTCTTTCGTATGTATCAACGCCCATCATGGATTCGTGTCTCCATCTCTGGATGCGGTCGTCGCTGCTTTCGCCATAGGATGAACCGGTCTGGAAACGCATGTCGTTCTGAGCCATCTGCTGGTTCAGATTGTTGTGGAAGTTGTCCAGATCCTGATGGATGGAATCTCTCAGTCTGTCGCTGGCGGCCCAGGCCTGTTGCTGCTGCGCCCAGGCGTTGTTGATCATCTGCTGTGTCTGCATGGTCTCCATCTGCGCTTTCTGGCGTTGATATTGCAGAACCTGCACCCTGTTCTGTTCCACGTAATTCTGCAGTTCCGGCGTCATCTCGACGCTGTCGACGAAGTTCATGAACGTTTTCAGATCTTCCTTGCTGTCAGTAATCATGTAGGTGATATAAGGAATGTTCCAGGATGCAGATGAAAGCATTGAAGGGCCTGTGGAGGCTTGACCGAACGGTTCGCCGGTGATGTTTTCTATAATTCCGTAACCCTGAACGAAGTCGACCTCGGTGCCGATGCGATAGAAACAGACAGCCAGGGTCTTTTCTCCATCTTCATAAATACCCATGCCGCCGTCCAGCAGATAATTTCGGAAGATGTTCCCAACCGGAATTGCGGTTACGCTTGCCCCGATCTGCAGCTCTTCCACCAGCTGACTGATCTGTTTGTTGAATTCGGCTTTTGCCTTGGCAGCCGTGTTTTCTGAAAGATCGTAGTAGTCTTTCGCTTCAGCTTTTTTATTCAGCAGCGCTGCAGCCGTCTGATCCAGCTGATCCTTTAAGGACAAAGGTGTTGCATACCAGGCGCCGTAATCGTTTTGAGGATCCTGGGGAACAGTGGAAAAAGTCGGTCTGAGTTTCTGCTTTTCATATATGTAAGACTCACCTGTTCTGTAGGCAATCGTACAGTTTCCCTTGTTTGCGCAGGCTTCTACGTAAACGATCTGATTAGAAGGATACTGAACCAGCTGCATCTGTCCCTGAGTCTCGTATCCTTTTGGAAGCTCGCATTTCAGTAAAGGATTTCCGCTTGCACTGTCTTTGATAATCATCTACATCTACCTCTTTATTATTTCTTCAGCTCTGTCCAATTGAGTTTATTCAATGTTTCCTGATCAGGCGCATTGCCCGATACCCCGTATACGTCGCCGTACTGGTTCTGATATACATGGTCTGCAGATACAGATACATCTACATTCTGACCGTAACTGTTCTGGTATACGTCAACGCCTCTTATGGCTTCCGATCTTGCCTGAGAGATCCTTGAATCGGATGCCATCTTCTTGTTCCAGGAATCCATCAACCCGTCGGACGCATGTCTGGCGTTATCCGCAATCATCTGCGAAGTTCTTCTCTGCATCTGCTGCAGCTGTATCTGTTTCTGCATCGCCAGATTCTGGTTCTGCGCGGCGATCTGTCTGGACTGCGTGATTTTCTGATTGACGGCATTTCCTTCTGCCTGTAAAAGAGAGGGATCGGTCTCGATGCTTCTGACGAAGTTCAGGAACAGAGGCGTGGCTTCCACCTCGTTTTCTTTCAGACAGACGCAGTAGTAGCGACGATAAGAACCGAAGGTTACCTGATCGGTTTTTCTATGGCCGAAACCGGCAGGTTCTTCTTTCACAGGCTCTTCCTTGACCTGCGGAACCGGTTCAGGAGTCGGCTCTTCTTTCTTCTTGCGCATTGCCTTGCCGATAAGGCCTCCGTGCATCAGATCATCCATGGAGAGCTTTTCTTTTCCTTTGATCACATCGGAAAAAGCGTTACCGATCCGGGAAAGATCAGCACCGGTTGTTTTATTGATCAAAGAACCAAGTTTCTCTTTCGTGGCATTCAGATATTTGTTGTCGAAATTCAGACCGCCGTACAGTCCGCCATAGGAGATCTCGGCGCCCAGATAATCCATGCCCGCCAGCACGACGGCGTCTTTTCCGTTTGCCAGCTTGCCTTCCAGGCGGTAGAGAACGGACTCACACGAATGGTTCTTGATCTCGCAAGGCAGTTCCATCAGAACCGAGAATCTTTCTACTTCGTTCTGAAGCAAAGACAATGCGGAATCAGGATTCGTGCCCATCAGACTTGGAAGCTCTGTCTTGGCTACTGCCTCCAGCGGATAGCCGAACATTTCTTCGGCCTGCTGCTTCAGGTAAACTTCGGGTTCAATGTATGACTGATAGCTGTTTTTCACCATCATCGGAACGAACGCCAGCAGGCCCTTGACCACCATGTTTCTGATGTCATGATAGATCTGTTTTGAATCGGCGATCAGGATGATTCCGTCTCTTCCGGATGCCTTGATGTGTGCGGTAAACGGTACCGTTTCCGACTGCCAGTTCTGATCCAGAACAGCCTGTATTTCAAAGTCGTCAGGAACGACGGCCGTAGCGATCGCTGTACCGTTGGATGTCTGGAATATTTTCCTGCCTGTATCCATAGAACCTCCTTTATTTTATAACAAAACATTAATGACTGATTTCATTTTAAGTATAACAAATCAAAATGGCGCACATCCGAGTGATATTAAAAAACGGATCATAAAAGCCCTGCGTGCAGGGCTTGTTTCTGATGACGGAAACGTCTTATTTCAGTTTTCTGGCGACTTCCGCCGTACGGCGTGCCAGCTCTCTGATGGAGATCTTCTTCAGCCCTCTGACGTAGGTATCGAGTTCGTCGCCAATCGGTTTCTTCCAGTATTCCGGAATGCTGTCCGGACCGTTGATGATTCCCAGAACCGTCATGATCTGCGCGGCGTTGCAGTCGACGTCCTGTCCGCAGCCTCCGCAGGCAGCCAGCGTTCTGTTGAAATCGCCGTTGCCGTACCAGAGCGCAATGATTTGTGCGCAGGCGTTCGGATAGACGTGGATCCAGTTGTATCTCTGGTATCTTTCTTCACAAGGCATCCAGGCGCTGTAGTAGTCGTCGTGGGTCTGACACTGTTCATAGGCAAAGCGAATGACGCTGCCGTATTCGCTGTCCGCAGGGATTAGATCGATGCAGTTTCTGATGATCTTGCGGATGTCTTTTTCGACAAAGGCATAGGATGCCATCATTGCATTGAAAACCTCACCGAGAATACCGTTGCGGGCGTGGGAGATGGAAGCATCCATGAAGGCCGCTTCTGCCGCTTTTTCGATGTTTCCCGGATAAAGCTGTCCCAGGACGACGCCTCTCATCTGGGCACCGATCCATTCATTGAACGGATTGTGGAAACGTCCCGACTCCGGCGGTACGATACCGACCTTGAGATTCTTTAAGGCAAAGTCTTCTGCCGACCAGCCCATCGGGATCCGGACGATCCATTCATCGGAAATGTCTTTGGCCGTCGTGTTCTTTCCGTGTTTCTCGTACGCCAGCAGCAAGGCCAGTTCATAGGTAATGTCGTCGTTGTAGGTGTTCGGCTTTCTGATGTAGCGGTCCACCTCTCCGTATTTCATTTTGATGTTGGCACCGGTATAGCCTTCGATGCAGGTTCCGTATGCGCCGCCGATGATCTGTGCCAGCCATCCGGCGTAGGTCTTTTCCAGATATTCCTCGTCGATCTCAACTTTGTAGTCTTCAGGATAATCAACGGCCGATTTCAGCTGATCGAAACTGTCGTAGAATTTCTGTTTCCAGTAAGGATGATCTTCATCCTTTTCGGCGTTGTATACCGCTTCAAAGACGGCGTAGGCAAGTTCATGAAGCCGGACGATGTCGCCCCGTTCATAAGCTTCATAGCCTTCCTTGATCAGCTGCGTCCCGCCTTCGACCTTATAACCCCTGTTCTCGATCGCCTGTATGGAAGCAAGACAGATCGATTCAGGTGCTCTGGATCCCGGTACCTGAGAGTGCCAGTACATCTTGATCATTTCGTCCTGAGAGGTTTCAATTCCCGAAGAAGATTCCTCCCAGATCGTTTCGTTGTCGTCTTCTTCGTAGCACGGAACGACCTGCAGAATGTTGTTCCTTTCGATTTCCCAAGCTTTCATTATTGGATGCTCCTTTATCTATTTTTAATTTTACACAAAGAAATTGTATCTGCATATGGTTGTGATAAAATAGTATTAGGTTTATTGACCTATTCATCAATAAAACAAGGAGGAAACGATGAAGAAATTTTTAACGATTTTACTTTCGCTGCTTCTGGTCATGTCATTAGCCGGCTGCGGCAAAAAGTCCGGTGGAGAAGATACTCCTGCCGATGATCGCATCCGTCTGGTTTATATCATCAACGGTACGCTGGGCGACAAGTCGTTCTTCGATTCCGGTAAAGAAGGTCTGGACTGGATCAACAGAGATTTCGGTGACAAGGTTTATACCGAATATCGTGAACTGACTTATGACAACTCTACCTGGGAACAGAAGACTGCCGATATCGTAGCCGAGGGCTGGGATATCGTCGTTGCCGGCACCTATGATATGAAAGACTACATCGGTGCGCTCGCTCTGGAATATCCTGATACGAAATTCTGGTTCTTCGATGAAGAATGGAACTTCGATGATCCGGATGGCTGGCAGTACTACAATACGCCGAACCTCTATGCGATGCTGTTCGCTCAGAACGAAGGCTCATTCGTTGCCGGTGCTATGGCTGCAATGATGTCTCTGGAAGGAAAGGTCGCATTCATGGGTGGTATGGACAACACTGTTCTTGATGACTTCTATGTAGGTTTCGCAAACGGTGCCAAGTACATCAACCCGAACGCTTCCATCAACTGCTCTTGGATGAACTCATTCAACGACGTTACTGCAGGTAAAGATACCGCTACCGGTCTTTACGAAGCAGGTTACGATGTTGTATTCGCATGTGGCGGTCAGGCCGGTTTGGGTGGATTCGATGCTGTTATCGAACAGCCTGAAGGCAAGTGGATCGTCGGCGTCGATGGCGACCAGGGTTCATACTTCGCTTCATTAGGAACGACCGAAGGCACCAACAAGGCTGCCAGAACGATCACTTCCATGCAGAAGAACGTCAACAACGGTTTCTATCAGGCTATGGAAAGACATCTGAACGGAAACCTGCCTTACGGCTCAAATGAAAAGCTGGGTCTTAAGGGCGAATACGTCAGTGTTTCTGTCAATGAAATCACAAAGGCTCTCTTCACGCCGGAACAGCTGGCTCAGGTCGAGAAGATCACTGCCGACATCATCAGCGGCGCTATCGATCCGGGAACGGCATTCAGTCAGCCTGAAGGATGGTTCTACGGTACATTCGTACCTTCTATGCAGTAATCTGCTGTTTCAATCTAATCAATACGATTTAGATCACTAAGATCTATAAGCCTCTGATATCGTTGAGGTATCAGAGGCTTGTTTTTTAAGGAGATTCAATGGATAACTATCTGGTAATGGAAAACATCACGAAAGTTTACGACAACGGAATCATGGCGAATGATCACGTAAACTTTTCGGCTAGACAGGGAGAGATCCACGCGATCTGCGGAGAAAACGGGGCAGGAAAATCGACTCTGATGAAGATGCTGTTCGGCATTGAACAGCCCGACCACGGTCAGATCATCATCAAAGGGAAACCGGTTCATCTGACTTCCCCTACCAAGGCCATCGAAGAAGGCATCGGCATGGTGCATCAGCACTTCATGCTGGTCCCGTCGTTCACCGTTGCCGAGAACGTCATGTTGGGCATTGAGCCGGTCAAGGGCATGCGTTTCGACATGAACAAGGCGATCGAGATGACGGAAGAGGTTTGTAAGAAATACGGCTTCGACATCAATCCGCGGGCGCGTGTGCAGGATATTACGGTCGGTGTAAAACAGAAGGTAGAGATCGTCAAGGCTCTGGTCAAGGGCTGCGAGATCCTGATCCTGGATGAACCGACAGCCGTTCTGACACCGCAGGAGACGGCAGAACTGTTCGTTCAGCTGAAACTCCTGAGAGAGACGGGACATACGATCATCTTCATCTCTCACAAACTGAATGAAGTCAAGGAACTGTGCGACCGGGTTACGGTCATCCGCAAAGGCCGTACGGTTGGCGTATATAACGTTGCCGATGTAACGGAAGCGGATATCTCCAGGGCGATGGTCGGCGTCGATGTCGTTCTGGAAATTCCGAAAGAGGAGGCAAAACCGAAAGAAAACGTTCTGGTGGTTAAGGATCTCGGCGTCTACAACGACGCGGGAAAGAAGGTCGTCAAGAACATTTCGTTCTCGGTTCGGGAAGGAGAGATCGTCGGTATCGCCGGTGTTGAAGGCAACGGTCAGAGAGAACTGATCGACTCGATTACCGGTCTGCATGTCTACTCGGAAGGATCGATCAAGCTTCTGGGAGAAGAAGTCGGCGGCAAGAACATCAAGGAGCTGCGTCAGCTCGGTCTGGTTCATGTTCCTGA
>JAEEGL014809715.1_pt1 | contig 15849 bp, 13 predicted proteins | sample 9134231 | NCBI WGS metagenome assembly JAEEGL01 (sample SAMN16246548, study PRJNA631951) | gut metagenome | biome: gut microbiome; feature: rumen; material: fiber-attached | host: Bos | place: Iran: Karaj | collected 2018-10
ATGCTTTTGCGCGCCTTTGCAAAAAGCATCGGCGGCGATTTCAAGCGGATACAGTTCACGCCCGATCTTATGCCGTCCGACCTGACGGGCATACATTTCTTCAATCAGAAAAAGGGCGAGTTCGAGTTCCGCCGCGGGCCTCTCTTTACCAATCTCGTGCTTGCCGACGAGATAAACCGCGCGACGCCGCGCAGTCAGTCGGCGCTTCTGGAGGTAATGGAGGAAAAGCAGATCTCCGTCGACGGAGAGAGCTATCCGATGAGCGAGCCCTATATGGTCATGGCGACCCAGAATCCCGTCGAGTCCTTCGGCACCTTCCCGCTTCCCGAGGCGCAGATGGACCGCTTCTTCATGCGTCTGTCTCTCGGGTACATGACACGGGAGCAGGAGATATCCGTCCTGCGCCGCGCCGATTCAAAGACGATTCTCGCCGATCTCCCGCAGGTGGTCGGCATAGACGAGATCGCGGCTCTCCGTGCCGAATACCCGAAGGTCGGCGTCAGCGCCGACGTCGCCGGATACATAATGGACATAGTCGGGTTTACCCGTAAGAACAAGCTTCTTTCATGCGGCGTCTCGACGCGCGGAACGCTTGCGCTTTACCGCGCTTCTCAGATCGAGGCGGCGCTCAGCGGGCGCGACTACGTCATACCCGAGGACGTGAAGAAGGAAGCCGTCGCCGTGTTGCCCCACCGCCTGACGGTCGTCTCCAACAGCCACCTGAGTTCCGAAAAGCTCGTCGCGGACATGCTCGACGAGCTGGCGGTCCCGCTGGAGAAGCTATGATAGCTTTCGTCCTGATCTTTTCGCTTGCGGCTTTCGCCGTGCTGGAGATATTGAGCCGGCGAGAGGATCTGCGGCGGGTGCATACGACCTTTTCCTCCGACATGGATCTGGTCGAGCCGGGAGAGACCTTCACGCTGCGCTTTTCGGTCTGCAATACCGGCAGCCTGCCGATCCTCTGCATGGGCTTTACCCTCCAGCTCGACGACGCGCTGACCGTCCGCGAGGATGAAAATTGGGCGGCGCGCCATATGACGCGGGATATCGTCGGCACACGCCTTGAATATAATTTTTATCTGCTGCCTCACCGCAGGTTTTCGGGCAAGGTCCGTCTTTCGATCAACAAGCGGGGCTTGTTCGATATCGGACGCTATTACATAGAAAAGGGCGACCTTATGGGGCTCGATCCGACGCTGCACTCGGACACAATCGGCGTCAGGGTCATATGCACGTCGGAGTGCGCCCCTCTCGGCGAGCCGGATACGCTCGGCGGCTTTCTGGGCGACGTCTCGGTGCGCCGCTTCATACACGAGGACCCCTGCATGCTCATCGGCTACAGCGATTATACCGGCCGCGAGCCGATGAAGCAGATATCCTGGTTCCAGACGGCAAAGGCGGGCATGCTCACAGTGCGCCGCCTCGACCATACCGTCGACCGCAACGTGACCCTGGTCGTGAACATGGAGGCCTTCGACCGCGAAGCCACCGAGCGGTGCCTTGAGATGACGCGCACGGTATGCGAGCAGCTCGAGGCGCGCAACGTCCCCTATGCCCTCGACTCCAACGGGGACCTTCATCATCTTTACGAGGGACTCGGCAAGGGTCATCTGTTCCTGATCTTAAAGCGGATCGGGCTTTCCCGTCTTACGGGTTATCTCCCCTTCGCGTCGCTGATCGATTACTGTATCGCGCACCGGAAGGGCGCCGACAGCTATATCGTCATCACTCCCGTGCTGAATGCCGCCGGGGAGAAGGCGCTGCGCCGTCTCCAGGCGGTTTCGGATACAAAAATATGCGTATTGGTAGGAGAGGAAAAATGAGTCTCAAAAGAACCTCGGCGCTTCGGATAGTCGGAGAGATATGCTTTTTCTATTCCATTCTGAGCCTTTTCCCGGCATTCGAGCAATGGCAGCTTTTCATGGCGGGCTTCGTCGTTTTGAGCCTGATCGTCGGCATCGTCGCCGCCGGGATAAATCAGCTCCCGCTGCGTCTTCTGATCTCGCTCGTCCCGGGCGTATGCTTTGTCTTCGCGATCTTAGCGTGGTTTTCTCCGCTGCTGCTGATCCCGATGCTGGCATGGGTGTATTTCATCGTATACTTTACTATCGGGCGCTTCAACGTCAGAGTCTACGATTACCGTAAGGAATACCGGCGGATGCTTATAGTGAGCGCCTTCTTCGTCGCGGGCAACGCCGTCAACCTGACCCTTTTCAGCAACAAGACCCTGTCGCTTTACAGCCTGTTCTATCTTGCGATATTCATGCTGCTCGGAGTTATCGCCATGCGCAGCCTGCAGATGGGCGCGTCTATGGATAAGCGCTGGCACGCGGCGAATGTGCTCACCATAGTCCTTTTCCTGCTTCTTGCGGTCGCCGCCGCGATCGCGGTCTACGAGATAATCGTCCACGGACTGCCCGTGCTGGGACTTATCCTCATTCCCTTCAGGCGTCTCTTCATGTGGATATACGGTCTGTTCGGCCACAATACCGAGGAAGCCGTCGCGGAAACTCCGTATATTCAGGAAGGGGCGCTCCGCTTAAAGCAGAACTTTCTGATCTCGGCGGACGAGCTGGACGCCGACCTGCTCTCAAAGCTTGAGGATTTCGGGTTCTCCCGCATCCAGGCGCAGGTCTTCACCATAGGAGCCTATCTGCTCCTTGCCGCCGTCGTCGTCGCGGCGATATGGCTCATAATCAGGCTTGCCATGCGCGGCAAAGTCGAAGCAGCGGAGGAGAAGGAATACGAGGACGTCGAAAGCTTCACCGGAGACCGCCGGAAGAAGAAGGCAAGACGTGAAAAGGCTCAGGGCCGCGCGCAGACGGTGAGAAAGCTCTACCGCGAGTATCTCGATTATCTGTCCGAAAAAGGACTCCGCCGCACGACCGCAGACACCTCGAAGGACGTGCTTGAAGGCTCCGAGCGCATCTCGGAGGAAACGACGCCCGAGGAGGAAGCCTTCCGCCGCATTTATCTCAAGGCGAGATACGGCGCGGACAACGTTACCGAAGAGGACGTCGCCGAGGCGCGCCGCATACTCGATTCGGTCCGCGGCAAGGGGAAGTCCTGAGCGCCGCGCAGGACCCGATATAAAGAATACCGACCGCATTTCAAGCGGTCGGTTTTGCTTTTGATCGCTGCGCGTCACGCCTCGGCTATGCCCTCGGCGATTCCGAGAAGGACTATGCCGACGATGACCGCGGCGACGCAGGCGTATTGAGACGTCTTGAGCTTTTCCTTAAGTATAAGGCGCGAGAGGACGACCGAAACTATGCAGTAGGATGCGACCATCGGCGCGGCAAGCAGAGGCTTCGCCGCCATGGCGTATACGTAAAAGATCTGCCCGAACTCCTCGCAGAGGGCGGCGGCCGCCTTCGGCGCCTCCGACTTTGCAAAGGGATCGTAGGGCTTTTTCGTCTTTATCAGCATGTATATCCACGCGCCCGCTCCGGCGAGCAGGAAGGTGAGACCGTAAAGTATCAGCACGTCGATCTCGCCGAGACCGAGACCGTATTCTCCGTCGAGGATTATGCCGTCAGCCGCAGTCCCGACCGTGTCGAATATGCAGTAAAGAATGGGGAAGATAAGAGCGAGCGCGCCGTAGCGGTATCTGCGCTCGGATAGGGGAAGAGCCGATTCGGAGCGGGAGAGCCTCTGCTCGGCGACGGCGAGCGTTATCATGCCGACGACTATCAAGGCGGTGCCGATGAAGTCGAGGAGGGTATATTCCTCGGCAATGCTCGCGGCGCTGCCGGCTATCGCAAAGTAAACGGCCATGCATACTACCGAAAGCGCGCCCGAGGCGTTCTGGACCGGGGAGACTATCGAAAGCTCGAGATAGCGCAGGCCGGCGTAGCCGATGACCATCGAAACGATATAGCTTATCGAGGCGGGGGAGTATTTGACGGCGTTGGTCAGTAGAGCGCCGGGAGATACTCCGCTCTCTGCAAAGGGCATGAGTATGAAGGCGGCGGCGCCCATGATCATGCCGACCCAGACGGCTATCTTGAGATGAGACATCCGGTCGCTTTCGTCGGTGCCTTTTTTATAGAAAAGATCGGCGAAGCCCCAGCCGAGAAGGCATATCAGAGCGAATATGAACCACATAAAGCGCGCCTCCTTTCGACTCCATAATTATATTATAAAGGTATCGGCATTTCAATAAAGAATTTTCTGTAAATTATTTTCTTTTTGCTGGCAAGAGCGTCTTTTTTATGATAAACTTAACTTAAAGAAAGGAGCGGACTATCGTGAAGAAGACGATCTCGGTCATTGCCGCTGTCATTACGGCTGCGGCGGCGTTGTTGTCTGCGGCGGCTGTCGTCTATTATTTCATCAAGGGAAAACAGGTGTGCTCTTTTTCAACGGACGACGGCGAGTTTTTCGACTGCTGACAGACATAAACCCATCGGCTCAGGCGGACTGCCTGAGCCGTTTTTTTGTCCTCGAACGGGGGAATCGATCGGTTTTTCCGAACGTTTTTTTCTGCAATTTTTTTTTAATTTTTGATTTGTGGAAAATGCACAAACAAAAAAAGTCGATTTGAGCACAATTGCCAAAAGACGGAGCCTTTTTTGCCGAAAAATGAAGACAGCATGGAAAAAGTTAAAAAAAGTTTACAAATGGCATTGCGGGAGTATGTTGAAAATGCACATTCGCAGACGGAATGATACATAAAAAATATAAACATTGCACAAAAGAATCGGCCCGAACGTTGAAAATAAAGTTGTAAAAAGCGAAGAGTGGCTGACAAAATCACTGTTGATTTTTTTTGGCTATTTTGCTATACTTTTTCATATAAGCTGATACACTTATGCCGACAGATTGGAAAATCAAGAGAAAGAAACCACTTTGTGAGCGGAGAGGAGAGGAGAACCGGTCTTTTTATCAAAACAAAACATTATCCGCCTTTTTGCCGCATGGGAAGACGGATAAAATTCATAAGAAAGAAAGGAACGGCAAATGCTTAGATACGTAGGAGAAAGACTTCTGGCAATGTTCATAACGCTCGTCGTCATCATTACGCTGGTCTTTGTCATGATCAGATTGATGCCGGGCGGCGTTTATGACGAACTCGAGGATATTTCCCAGAAAGACCTCGAAGCGCTGTATGCCAAATACGACCTTGACAAACCGATACCGATCCAGTATTTCAGGTTCTTGAAAAAGGTCATCACCAAGTGGGACTGGGGTATCTCCCTCAAGCTCTATCCGAACCAGTCGGTTTGGAGCATACTCGGCAACAAGATACCGATCACCATTTATGAGAACATTTTCTCACTGTTCATCTCGATACCGCTCGGACTTTTGTTCGGTATATGGGCGGCGGTAAAGAAAAATACGGGCGTAGACTATGTGGTCTCAGTTGCGGTCGTCATATGTATATCGGTCCCGTCGTTCGTCTTTGCATCGCTGATGCAGTACTTCCTCGGCTTCAAACTCGGATTCTTCCCGATCATTTACAACGTTGACGCCAAGGGCTTTGCGATGTTCTACAGTATGATGATGCCTATATTCGCGCTCGCACTCGGTCCTATAGCGTCCATCACGCGTTACTTAAGAGCCGAGCTCGCCGAGACGATAAACTCCGACTTCATGCTTCTTGCAAGAACGAAGGGCCTTACCGAAGCTCAGGCGACGATCCGCCACGGTATCAGAAACTCCATGCTGCCTATACTTTCAACGCTGGTCCACCTGTTCACCAACATAATGAGCGGAAGCTTGGTCATTGAAAGTATATTCAGTATCCCCGGAATGGGCGGCCTGATGATCAAGGCCATCAACGCCATCGACTACAACGTCACTCAGGCGACGCTGATGTTCTACAGCGTCATCTCACTCGGAACCACGCTTTTGTGCGACCTTCTCTACGGCGTCGTCGACCCGAGAATCAGAGTTGGAGGTAAGAAAGAATGAAGATATATTCTCCGGACGTTCCCGAGTATCGTTCGATCGATCCGAGTAAGTTTTCGCTCGTTCAGCTCGACGAGACTATCTCCGATACCAAGTTCGAGGGCAAGCCTATAGGTTTCTTCAAGGACGCCGCCATACGCTTCGTCCGCAATAAAGGATCGTTCATAGCCTTCATAGTCATCGCAGTCCTGATCCTTCTCGCGATCTTCGGACCCAGCCTCAACCACTACGGCTACAACGATCAGAACGGTATATACAAAAACCTTCCGCCGAGGATCCCCGGGCTCGAAAAGATCGGACTATTCGACGGCTCGCGCTGGCTGCTCAACCGCCGCGAGGACTCCATAGGCACCAAACTCCCCGAGGAGTGCATACTCAAGGTAAGACCGACGGAAGTCATCAAGGGCATCCAGATGTGCGACGTCAAGGTCAATTATTACAAGTACGTCAGCCTTACCAATAAAGAAGGCGAGAACCTCGATAAGGTCTACTTCTGGATGGGCGCCGACTATATCGGACGCGACATGTGGACCAGACTTTGGAGAGGCGCGAGAATATCGCTGATAATAGCCTTCGTCTCGGTCGCGGTCAACGTCTGCATAGGTCTTATCTACGGCTCGATAGCCGGTTATTACGGCGGCTGGACAGACCTTATATTGATGCGTATCACCGAGATAATCGGCTCGATGCCGCGTATAGTTATAGTAACCTTGTTCATGTTGTATTTCGGCGCCGGCATAACCTCGATCATCCTCGCCTTGCTGATCCAGAACTGGATAGGTACGGCGCGTATGATAAGGACCCAGTTCTACCGCTACAAGGGCCGTGAATACGTCCTTGCCGCGAGAACGCTGGGCGTCCGCGACCGTACCCTCATATTCAAGCACATACTCCCCAACGCCATAGGACCTATCATCACGAGATCCATGTTGGCCATCCCGGGCGCAATATTCACCGAATCCTTCCTCGCGTATCTGGGTCTCGGCGTTCAGCCCCCCGATACTTCGATGGGTATACTTCTTTCGGACGGACAGAAGGTCCTTATGCAGTATCCGTATCAGGTCTGGTTCCCTGCGGCGGTCATTTCCATAATGATGATCGCGTTCAACATGCTTGCCAACGGTCTGCGTGACGCCTTCGACCCGACGCAGCGCGGAGCATAAGGAGGGCAAAAAATGGCTCAAACAATTTTATCGGTAAAAGATCTTGAGGTCAACTTCAACGCTTATGCCGGTACCGTCCAGGCGGTCCGCGACGTCAGCTTTGACCTTTACAAAGGCGAGACTCTTGCCATAGTCGGCGAGTCCGGCTCGGGCAAATCGGTCACGACCAAAGCCATCCTCGGCATCCTGCCGAAGAACGGATATATCAAGAACGGCACCATCATGTACGGCGGAGACGACCTCGCGAAGTATCAGGAAGAAGACTTCTATAAGCTGCGCGGCAAGAAGATATCCCTGGTCTTCCAGGATCCTCTTTCCGCCCTTAACCCGATCATGAAGATCGGCAAGCAGATAATGGAGGCGCTTACCCTTTCGTCAGGTATGAGCAAGAGCGAGGCCAAGGTAAAAGCTCTCCAGCTCATGAAGGACGTCGGCATACCCGAGGCGGAGATCAGGTTCGAGCAGTATCCCTTCCAGTTCTCCGGAGGTATGCGTCAGAGAATAGTCATAGCGATAGCTCTTGCGGCGGATCCCGAGATCCTCATCTGCGACGAGCCGACGACCGCTTTGGACGTTACCATCCAGAGCAGGATACTCGACCTCATCAACGAGATGAAGAGAGACCGCAACCTTTCCATCATATTCATCACGCACGACCTCGGCGTCGTCGCGAACATGGCGGACAGGATCTGCGTCATGTATGCAGGCAAGATAGTCGAGTGGGGCACCAGCGACGAGATATTCTACGAGCCCGCCCATCCGTATACCTGGGCGCTTCTGTCGTCCATGCCTGACCTCGACACTAAGGAAAAGCTGTTCGCTATACCGGGAGCTCCCCCGAACATGATCCACCCGCCCAAGGGAGATTCCTTCTCCGTAAGAAACAAATACGCGCTCGCCATCGACTTTGAGGAAGAACCCCCGTATTTCAAGCTTTCGGATACACACTATGCGGCAACGTGGCTTTTGCATCCCGACGCGCCGAAGGTTGAGATGCCGGAAATCCTTAAAAACAGAATCAAGAGGATGAAGGAGGCAGAAGCGAAGTATGGAGAATAATGAGAACATCAAAGCCGTCAACACGGCGGTCGAAGCAAAAAACGACGACGTTATACTTGAAGTCAAAAACCTCGTAATGCATTTCAAATCGAAGCGCCGCGGAAGGACTCATCTCGTCAAGGCGGTCGACAACGTTTCTTTCTCAATCAAAAAAGGAGAAACCTTCGGTCTGGTCGGCGAGTCCGGCTGCGGCAAGACGACCACAGGACGCGCGATAATCCGTCTTTACAATCCCACCGGAGGCGAAGTCTATTTCAACGGCGTTCCTCTCCACGGGAAAATGACCAACGATCTCCGCAAGTATATCACGAGCAACATAGCGATGATATTTCAGGATCCTATCGCTTCTCTTAACCCCCGTATGACGGTCCAGGAGATCATAGGCGAGGGACTCAAGATCCGCGGAATGACCAGTGAGGAAGAAAGACACAAGGTCGTCGTCGACATGCTCAAGAAGGTCGGACTTATGGAAGAGCATGCGACCCGTTATCCGCACGAGTTCTCCGGCGGTCAGAGACAGCGTATCGGTATCGCCCGCGCCCTTGTTACCAACCCGAAAATGATCATAGCAGACGAGCCTGTCTCGGCGCTTGACGTTTCGGTCCAGGCGCAGGTCATCAACCTGCTCAACGACCTTAAGGAAGAATACGGACTCACGATACTCTTCATAGCCCACAACCTGAGCGTCGTAAAATACTTCTCCGATAAGATCGGCGTCATGTATTACGGCAAGCTGGTCGAGCTCGCCACCTGCGACGAGCTGTTCAAGTATCCGCTCCATCCGTATACCAAGGCGCTCCTTTCGGCTATACCTGAGCCCGACCCGCACAGCGAGCGCAGAAGAAAGAAGATATTCTACGATCCCAAGATCCATCACTATGACAACGGAGCCAACGCGCCTCATTACTTCGAAGTCAGACCCGGTCACTTCGTATACTGCTCCGACGCCGAGTATCCCGGATATCAGGCAGAGGTCGCAGAGATCAACAAGAAGCTGGAAAATGCTTGACCGTAAATAATTACGTAAGAAAGAGGGATGATTTATTATGGTTTTCGGTATTCTGAGAGACATTAAGGAAGGCGAGTACAGAGTCGTCTGTACTCCTATCGAGGTAGCTTCCATAGTTGCCGACGGACATAAGGTCCTTGCGCAGAAGGGCTGCGGCGAGAGAGCCGGTTTCCCGGATGCAAAATACGCTGCCGCCGGCGCTGAGATCGTCGAGACGATGGAAGAAATGTACAAGCGCTGCGACATGCTCGTAAAGGTCAAGGAGATCGCACCGTGTGAATACGGACTTCTCCGTGAGAATCAGATCATAATGACCTGCATCCATCCCGCGGGACATCCCGAGGAAGTCGATGCGATCCTTAAGTCCAAATGTATAGCTCTTACGGCGGAAGATTGCCACGAATACGGCTCCCCCAACTGCGAAGCGGCAGGCAAGCAGGGCGCTCTGTTCGGACTCGAATCTCTGCTCACGATCAACGGCGGCAAGGGCAAGTTCGTAAGCGGTCTTGCCGGCGCCCCCGGAGTCAGAGCTCTTATCCTCGGCGCAGGAACCGTCGGACTCGCGGCACTCCAGGTCCTCCAGAGCCTCGGCGCATGGTGCACCGTTCTTGATATCAACATCGGCGCCCTCCGCAGAGTCGGCCAGCTCTACAACGAGAAGGTCAACACGATGCTCTGCACCAAAGAGACGATCGAGTCGCTCCTTCCCGAGACCGACCTCGTCATCAACGCAGTTCGCTGGCCGAAACAGCGCAAGGACTTCCTTATCGATAAGGAAGCTCTCAAGCTGATGGAGCCGGGCTCCGTCCTCGTCGATATCTCCAACGACGATCCGGGCGCAATAGAGAGCAGCCACGAGACCCATCACGACAATCCGAGATACGTTGTCAACGGCGTCGTTCATTACTGCGTCAGCAACATCCCGGGAGCTATCGCACAGTCCACCTCCATCGCGTATGCGGCGGAGATGCTTCCGTATTTCCGTGCCATACTCAACGACGGTCTTGTCGAAGCGCTGGCAAAGATGCCTTACGTCCGCCGCAGCCTTACGGCCTACAAGGGCATCCTCACCCACGAAGAGACCAGCGGAATTCAGGGCAAGCCCTGGATGACTCCGGAAGACGCGCTCGGAATAGCGGACAGAAAGCTCAAGATGGCGCCTCCCTGCACGACCACAAAGTCTACCAATTTCATCAAGAAGTAAAAGATACTTTAAAAAAACCATGCGGGGTGTCGGCTTTGCCGACATCCCGCATGCGGTAAAAAGGAGAAAAATCATGCAGTTGCTCAGAAAAACAGCATGTTATATAGATTTCGACATACTCGATAAAAATCTCGAGGTCTTGAGGACCAACGTTCCGACCGGACAGGAGATAATGATAGTCATAAAGGCGGACGGATACGGACACGGCGCGCCGCAGATGATGAAGCATTTTCTCAAAAAGGGCGTGAAATACTTTGCAGTCGCGGCATTAAACGAGGCGCTTGAGGCTCGCCGCATAAACAAAGAAGGGAACATCCTTATCCTCGGCTGGACTCCGAACGAGCTTTTGCACGTTGCCGCGGAAAACGACATCACGCTTAACGTCTTTTCTTATGAGCAGGCAAAGATACTCAGTGACCTCGGCATGAATGCCAAGATACATATAAAGGTAGACACGGGCATGAACAGGCTCGGATTCTTGCCGACCGAGGAGTCTGCGGACGAGGTGAAAAGGATAGCCGAGCTGCCCTCCCTGAACGTAGAAGGCATATTCAGCCATTTGGCTCAGCTCAACGCCGATACCGACGAGGCACAGTACAGAAAGTTCGACGCCTTCCTCAAAATGTGCGAGGAAAGAGGAGTGCATTTCAAGCTCAGGCACCTTGCCAACGGCAAGAGCGCGATAAAATATCCGCATATGCGCTACGACATGTTAAGATCGGGATCGGTAATAACCGGCTTCTGCCTCAATATGCCGAACATACATACCGAGGTCGGAATGAGCGTCAGGACGGTCGTCGCAAGGATACACAAGGTCCCCGCGGGCGAGGGCATGGGCTACGACCTGCTCGACGCCGCCGACCATGACCGCCTCATCGCGACTCTGCCCTTCGGCTATGCCGACGGTATGCCGAAAAGCCTTTCCAACCACGCGGGCTGGGTCGTCATAAGAGGCAAAAAGGCGGAGATATGCGGCGGGATATGCATGGATATGTGCATGGTCGACGTTACGGACATAGAGGGAGTGAGCGTGGGCGACGACGTCCTCATCTACGGCGGAGGAGAGGGAGCGATGGACCTTTTCGACGTGCGTGCCGTATCAGGAGTCGGACTTTCCAACCTGCAGATAGCCGTCCACAAGCGCGTCCCGAGAGTATATATCGAAAACGGCAAGGTCATCGAGATCTGCGATATAGTTTGACGGAGGAATGAAAAATGGAAGATAAGATCGCCGCGATAAAAGCCGTAGCGGAAGCATATTTCCAGAGAGGGACTTATATCCAGTACGATCAGCGCTTTCTCAACCGTTCGGGCAGCGTCCGCGAAGAGCGCAGGCGGAAGGGCAAGGAACCCGAATACGCCACCTCGCAGACTCCGCTCCATCTCGACTGCAGTTCCTTCGTGTGGTCCTCCTTCTATCAGACCTTCGGCATAAAGCTCAAAGGCGACCAGACCGACGCGATGATAGAGCTCAAGGATATAAGAGCCTTCTATTATGAGATAACCGGTAAGGAGACCGAGAAAGAGAAAAAGGAGATAATAGAGAAGGTAAGAGCCGAGATCCGCCCGGGAGACGCCTTTGTGACACGTCAGGCGGGAGAAGGCAACGGCCATATCGTGCTCTACGTCGGAGACGGCAATATCGTCCATTGCTCATATAAAAAAGTTTTGGGCGGCGGCGGAGATTACGACTACGAGAAAAAGTTCGACAACTTCGAGCCGACGGGCGGCATATTCAAGGACAGCTTCGAGGACTATTTCGACGAGTCGACGCCGAGATATCTTTTCAGCGGCAAGCAGCACAGATTCGCCATCCTTCGCCCGATAAACGAGAAAACGACGGTCACTCCGAACGCGAAGGCGCGCCTTAAAGGTCTTTGCGGCATTTCGGTCGAAAAGACCTGCTCCAAAAAGCCTTCACAGACGGTTTCCGAGGGTGAGACTCTCGAATATTTCATCTCGGTCAGGAACTTCAGCACAGAATATAAAGAGGCCGTCATAACCGATAAAGCTCCCGAAGGGACCGAAAGCACGCAGAAGCTTTCCTGGAAGCTCTCTCTCTCGCCCCTCGAGGTCAGGAGAGTATCATATACCGTAAAGGTCAAGAAGGGCTGCCCCGAAGTCATAAGGTCGGACGCCACCAAGGTAAACGGCGTTAAGATGAACACGATAGAGACCCTCGTCGGCAAAAATCTCACGGCCGAGCAGAAGAGCTCCGTTGCCGAAGCCGCGAAGAAGACCCGCGCAAAGGGCTGGAACCTTGCCAAGACTATATACAAGAACGCACTCGGAGCCGATCTGCCCTGCCGGGACACCGACGAGCTGATAAACGAAATGACTCAGCCCTCAAAGATCGACACGCAGATAGTCATAAAGGACAGGAAAGGAGCCGTAAGATCCATGCTCGTGCCCTATCTCTACGGCGGCAAGAACATGGAGACCAACCGCGCATTCCCGATCTTCCGCGTCCGCGAGGTGCGTCCGAGCGACTTTGAGATAGGAGACGTGCTCGTCTTCGCGGATGAAAAGGACATCAAGGTATTCGTCTGTTCGGGAGAGAGCTCCTTCGTCGGCGAGAACGGAAAGACCGTCTCCGGCAAGGACGCCTTCGACCTGACTCAGACTCTGTTCGGGCAGTTCATGTTCTTCGTGCTCAGGCCTTCAATGGCATTATGAAGATCAAAGGAGCGTTCACGATGAAAAAATTATTGGCGCTGCTTCTGGCAGTTATCATGATACTGACGGCGTTTGCCGCCTGTGCGAAAAAAGAAAGCGCCGGGACCGAAGATACGGGAAACGAGGCAACGGCGCCGGCGGATGACAGTCAGCAGGGAACGACCGCAGCGGAGCCTCCCAAGGAGCCGGAAAAGGTCGTCGATCCCAGATGGGCGGACGAGGTCATAACCCCCGAGACGAACGCCGTTTTAGTGACCGCCATGGCGTATTATTATCACAAGATGTATATCCAGTACGACCAGCTCAACATGGAGCGTGTCGACAGGACGGCGCCCCGTTACGACTTTGCGATACCCGAAGAGGCGAGCGCTCAGCACAAGCTTTATTTCGAGTGCGGAGTCTTCTGCCGCAACGTCTATAACGCCGTGTTCGATTACATGACTCCCAAGGCGGGCGAGGTCCTTTCCGATAACTATTACAACAAGTGCGGAGAGCGCGTATGGCGCTGGGCGGGAGAGACCGACAAGGAGACGGCAAAGGAAGAGCTTATCAAAAATCTTCAGCCTGCCGACATAATATATTACAGCTACAGTTCAAACAACCATGTAATGCTTTATATGGGAGAGGGTCAGATACTGCACTGCTCTTACGCTTCGGGCGGAGGAGACTACGACTATTCCGCGCTCACCGACAAGACCGAGGCGACGGCGCTCTTCTCTACGACGGTCGACGGCATTTTACAGTCGCGGGACCTTTTCGCCGCAGGCAACAAGGTCTGCATACTGCGCCCTGTCCTGCTCGGGCTTGAGGTCAACGACGACACGAAGGCAAGAGTAGAAAAGCTCAGCGACGTCGTCATAACCAAGCTGACGACGGCGCCGAGAGGCTTCAGCGTCAACCCGGGCGACGAGGTGCAGTTCACCGTCAGTATCCGCAACGTAGGGCAGGCCGAGAAGACAGTCACGATAACAGACGCTGCACCGGAATACACGAAGGCCGTGGACGCCGGGGAGCTCAAATGGACGGTCACGGTCCCCAAGGGAGAGACGGTAAGCGTAAAATACAAGTTCAAGGTAGACGCGAACTGTCCTCTCAAGACGACGATCGACTGCGATAATACCAAGGTCGAGGGCATGACGATAAACAACACCCCGATATACGTCGACAAGACCCTCACCGCCGATCAGCAGAACAAGATAAAGGAGCTTGACGTTGCAAAGCTGACTGCGTCGTCTTACACCGAAATGATAGCGCAGATATACAAGCAGGCTCTCGGGATCGACGCTGCCGATTTTGATCCGGCTGCGCTTCTCGGAAACTTCTACAAGAAGTTCCCGAGCATGAAGACGCTGACGGTCACGCCCAGTCCGGTCGAGGGCTCTCTTGCCGAAACGTGCTTCGTCCCCCTCTTCTACGGCGGACAGAACTGCAAGAGCCGGACCTATTGGGAGAGGACCAAGAACGTCGAGAAGATAAACCTCATACCCGGAGACGTCTTTATATGCAGCACAAAGGGCACGGAGGATACCTGCTGGGCGTACGTCTATCTCGGAGAGGGAAAGGTCGCAGTATATAATAACGGCAAGGTCCAGAAGGCAGAGGGCGACACTTATTTCGTCAAGATGCTCGGACAGCACTGCTTCATGCTCCTGAGACCCTCCTTCTCTTTCTGAGATAAGACGGTCGGCAGGATAAAGAATAAATACTCACAAAAAGACTGTTTTTTCAAAAAACAGTCTTTTAAATTGTTAAGAAAAATGCTATAATGCAAAAAGGGGTGAGAGCTTGACCGAAACCGTATTTGAGACTTACAGCGCCGAAGAGACGGCCGCGCTCGGCAGGAGCCTTGCCGGGCAGCTTGAGGACGCATCGGTCGTGGCCCTTTACGGAGAGCTCGGGGCGGGCAAGACCGCTTTCGTCTCCGGACTTGCAGAGGGCTTTGAATGTCTCCAGAAGGCATGCTCTCCCACCTATGCCATCGTCAATGAATATTACGGCAGACGCAGGATATGCCATTTCGATATGTACCGCATAAGCGATCCGTCGCAGCTTTACGACATAGGCTGGGACGATTATCTTGGATCGGGCGCTCTCTGCGTCATCGAATGGAGCGAGAATATCGAAAGCGCCATACCGGTCGACGCCGTTCGCATATGTTTTGAAAAGACCTCGGAAAACGGAAGAAGGATAAGGGTGAAAAAGTGCTGATCTTGGCATTGGACACTTCGGGAAAGACGGCGTCCTGCGCGCTGGCGCGCGACGGGGTCGTCCTGGCGGAGAAAAAACAGCTTTCAAGACTTAGCCACAGCCGCACCATACTGCCGATGTGCGAGGAAATGCTTCGTGAGCAGGGACTTATGCTTTCCGACGCGGATCTTTTCGCAGTGACCAAAGGTCCCGGATCATTTACGGGGGTCAGGATAGGCATCGCCGCGGCAAAGGGCTTTGCCTTCCCGTCCGGGACCCCCTGCGCGGGGGTTACCGCCATGCGCTCAGCGGCATTCGCCTCGGGGATAAAAAACGGCATGATCTGCTCCGCGATACGCGCGAGAGAGGACGAATATTACTGCGCCTTCTTCGCAGCGAAGGACGGCGTTATCGAACAGCTTACCGAAAACGAGATCTGCTCGGGCGCCGCTGCAGCCGAAAAAGCCGCCTCCTTCGGAGCGGATAAGATATACCTCTGCGGAGAGGGCAGGGAAGCCCTTTTGTCGGCGTTTCCGTTTACGGATACCGGGGCGGCGCAGAGCGCGGCGGGAACGGCGCTCGCGGCGTTTTCCGAACGGGTCGTTTCTTTTCACGAGCTCAGTCCATTATATATGAAG
>JAEEGL015284036.1_pt1 | contig 15849 bp, 11 predicted proteins | sample 9134231 | NCBI WGS metagenome assembly JAEEGL01 (sample SAMN16246548, study PRJNA631951) | gut metagenome | biome: gut microbiome; feature: rumen; material: fiber-attached | host: Bos | place: Iran: Karaj | collected 2018-10
AACGCCTTCTTGTCCATGTAGATGACATTGGTGCGTCGCTTGTTGTCCACTCTGTCGTTTCTTGGTGTATCCATCGCGTGTCCTTTATTTAAACAACTTACATCCCGCCGCCTTGAACTCCTCAATCTTAGCGAGGAGGTCTTTCTCTGAGACGTCAAGGTATTCTGCCAGACAGGAGAGGCACAGAAGACGGGAGACATTTTCCCCCAGAAGTTTTTTGTTGATGCCTACCTCATCGCGGGTCAGGGAAGGCTTCCCGCAATTAGGGCAAGGGTCTGCGGGTTTCTTAGGCATGGAAGACCTCGGAACGTAGCGTAAATAGGGGGACATCCTTTCCGGCGAACTCGCGATCTATAAGACCCATCTGCCATTTGATGGTTGCGCGCATGCTTGTCGCACGGCGAAGGCAGTATCGCCGGAAATCGCGCTCTGTGATGTCACCCGGTGAACGAACATTGGGAAAGAGAAGCTTCAGGTAGGCGGTTGCGATTCTTTTGACGGCCTCCGTGTCACGCGTATCCGACTTGGGTGGGACGACGATGCATTCGTCCACGACAGCCCGGTAGGTGGCGTCGCCGCGCATCTCATGCAGGATTGAGCAGAAATACTCCGAGTTGAGGGCCCAACCGCAAACCTTGAGGTTTTCATTCATCCGCGGAATGTTCCATCCCTTGATAAACCCATGGAAACGGTCGATCAGCGCAGACTCCCTGAATACATCGGGCAGTTCGTCGAACATGTTCGCGATTCCGTCCTTCTCCATCACGTCCACGTCGACATTTCCGCAGAGGATCATTCCTGCGTCCGCCACGCCAGCGTAGTTGCCGACCTTGAAGTCCCCTTGTTCGAGATAGCCTTTTAGGGCACCGCGCATTTCCTCCGCATCTGTGAAGGAAATGGTCTGCACTTCGTCCAGAGTGATAAAGTCATGTCCAGACACCAGCCCTTCCTGTCGGCGGGAAATATCGTAGAAAAGCTTGGCGCGGCTCATCACGCCTCCGTTCGAGAGCCAACCAAACCGACTTACCTTCCCAAACAGGTAGGACTTGCCCGTTCCCTTTGGCGCCAGTTCGATCAAGTTGAGCCTCTTTTCCGCGAACGGAAGAAGACGTGTGAGCATCGTGAGCTTCTCCTCTTCGTCCGCGTATCCGGCGGCGTTGTAGTCGACAGCTCCAAGCAGTAGGTCGATCCACTCGTCAGTGGAGAACTCCTTGCGAATGTCCTTGTAGGCTTCCAGATCCGTCTCGTAGGGACAGAAATTCCTGAAGGAAACAAGTCGAATCTTGCCTGGAATCTTCGGCCGGGCATCATCGTCAGGAGGCCGATATCCGAGTTCGATCATTCCCCAAATTTCTCGACCGTTCACAAGTTGATCACCGCATTCGCGCCAAACATCGTCTTCGATGATCGTCTCTGAAGTGGAAAGGCCGAAATCGGGGAGCGAGAATGCGACTTGGCCGTTTCCGACATGGATGTCCACGGCAATCTTGGCGAGCATTTTTACACGCTCGTAGTCTTTGACGATTCTGCTCTTAATTCCGAGCCAGCTCTCGCGCTTTGGAATGAACTTGCGGACAAAATCAACCAGTTGCTGCTGGTCGAATTGACCTTCTTCGTCTTCAAACCGCTGCAGCAACCAGTCCCGTGTAAATGATGGAAGTCCGAGCGTCGAAAGACTGTTGGTGTTCTGGAGGTCCTTGAAGACCGCCATTTCGGCGAAATTGTCGCGAAGTTTCCGAGTGGTTTCAATCATGACGGGATCTCGCATCAGTTAAAGAAGTTGTCGTTGTCGTCGCGGACTTTCGCCGCGCGTCCCTCGATTTCGAACGAAACAACGGCGATTTCGTTGTCGCCTTCGAGGACAATGCCTTCGTGACGCCCGGTTCGCTTGACTCCCATTAGAGGAACGGCATACCGTCCATCCTGTCCATCTGGTGGCGTCGCGGGGTATTTGAAGCCGTCAATAAGAACGGCAAGATTCTTCGGTCTGTCGGGCGAATACAGTTTCAATACAGGCGTTGCGCCCGCCGCAAACTTGAGAATAGGCGTCTCGTTTCGAACTTCGGGCGGCCTTCCTCCCAAGGTGAATTCAAGAATCGGAACGACGACCTCCTCGAGCGTCGCGCCACCGTGAACCTCCACGCTCGCCTTTCTGCCGCCGCGGAAACGGTCGTAATTGGCCAGCACCCAGAAGACCTTCCCGTCTGGCGCATCCTCTTCGGTCGCGCAGTCAGGCTTTTCGCCAATCTCGGCCTTCGGACAGCACCGTCCCGAATGCTTCCCCTTGGTGGCCATTTCCCACCGATTCTCGTGTTCGCGTATGACGGCCAGACGGCTCGCCCCATGGTCCGAGACGAGGAGGATTCGTCGCGCCTTGCGTCCGGACAGCGCTTCGGCAATCCAATCGAGTGCCTGATCAACGGCGTCAAGCTCGACGGGTAAATGCTCCGGCGTCTTGACGTTCTGGTAGTCGATGGCATCTCCGTCGTGCTTGACCTCGTCCAACGCCTTGCTTTTCGTCTTAATTTTCGAAGGCCACGATTCGTAAAAGTCCTTGTTGTAGCATGTGAGCGTCGGAAGGTTTGCGCGGACAACTGTCGTGGAAAACGAAAGGCCAAGGATTCGGGCGCGAGCCTGGATGTAGCCAAGGTATTCGCATCCTAGGGCATCGAGCCAGTAGAGTCCTGTTCCTGGATCTGCAAGTCCGTCCAACGCCGCTCCTCTCGTCTTTAGCGCGGTATAGGGACGCTCCTCTGCAAGACGTTCCACGGTTTCGAGGAAATCGGGCTCGATTCGGTTGAGAATCTTGCATCGCTTGTAGTCCCGGAAATACGGCGTGAAAGTTTCCGCTTTGGGCCCCGAGAAGACATAGTCCCGCAAATAGTCGGCCAAACGCGGATCCGAATCTCCAAGCCCTTTCGGAATCACATCGAGGCCCGAGAGGGAGGCGACAATCGCCTTACGCTCGGCGAGGGTTATGTCCGTCATATAGGCCCAGCGGTCTGAACCATCGATGAATCCCGCTCTGGAAGCATAATCTGCTCCACGGGCGTTGGTCCATCCGAGACCGCCGAGCTTCCCAAGAAGTTGTTTGCGCTCCGCTGCGAAACGGGAGAACCGCGAATCGGACCGTTTCAAATCCAAAAGGGCCGACACGAGGCGATCACTCCATTGCTCGGCGTTTTTCGCGCCCTCCAGCGCGAAGGACAGATAGGTGTCCTTCGCGGGAGGCTTTCCCTTGAGGAGGAGGAAGGTACGCCAGTGATCGATCTTCTCCCCGTCCAGATGGTCATCTCGGAGCAGTTCCATCCACTCTTCTTCGGAAAGCATTTCCTCCTTGAACGGAAGGGAGGGATGCGTTCGCTTCCATGCGTCGAAAACCGTAGCGACGCGGGACACATCGCGGAGCGTTCTGTCCGTCCGGGCCCGTAATGGCTCCGTGCCGCCATTTTCAAGCGCGGCGAGCAAATTGCGTAGCCCTCCCACGGCATCGACTGGGACATCCTTTCCGTAAACCTCCACAGGCTGCAGTGCGCCCGGTCGCGCGAAGGTCACCTGCCTTTCTGCGAACTTACCGTCGCGGGCGGTGAGTTTCGCCAGCGTCTCATGCGCTCCTCGGCAGGGGACCACAAGTTTCCCTCCGGCCGTGAAACCGCGCAGGTCGTCGATTATACGCGTAGAGAAGAGCCGAACAGCATCACCGACGCCAAGAAGGAGAGCCGGATGATCCCCGCGAGTCGCAAGCGTTTCCTTCAGCTTGTCTATGTCCGGTTCCGCATCCTCCTCAGGACAGAAGTCATGTAGGGGAATACTCTGGATGCCGCGTTGACCCGTGAAGAACTGGGTGAAACGTGCGTATTCTTCGGCATCATCCACGGCGACGAAGAACGGCGTCCTTCTCGCTTCATCGGCAAGGTAGGCATTTGCTGCCCGAACCGCGCTTTCAAAGGACTCCTCCGGCATAGCCTAGTCATCCTCCCTTTCTGCCAGAATCGCCGCTCCGATACGCATATTGCCGGAAACAAGCCTCTGGAGCCATGTCCGGAGATCGTCCGGCTTCATGTTGCCGATTCGTTCAAGCACCTTCTGGCGTCCGGTCGTCGCATAAGCCGCCTCCGCTGCTGTTTCGACGATTTGGCGGGCCGCATCTCCGAGCCATCCTTCGGGTTCTCCGGCCTCCGCGTCGAGCTTCGCCCGAACAGCCGACAAATCCGGCAGAACCGAAGCGAACTGCTGCACAACGCGCTCACGGAAGGCTTCATCGATTGCCGTCTGGTCGGACAGCCGGGCAAGCTTTTCTTCGCGTCGGGAAAGCCATTCAAGTGCGAAGAGCACATCGGCTTCCTTCGCTTCAGTTCGGTCGAGTGCGTCAAGGGCGCGCCGCGCCTCCGCCTCTTCAGTGACGGGGAACATTGCAAGTGCTGGCGTCTTTTTCATTCGGGACCAGTCGCGCGCGTTACGGCTTCCCGTCTTCTCCTGCCAGAACCGTTCCAGTCTGTAGCGGGTCTGCTGCTTGCGTTCCTTGTCCGCCTGGGCGACGACCTCCGCCAGATAGGCGTTCTTATCCATCCCGAACGACTCGACTGGCAGATGGGCGTGGACGCGGCCGATCTCCTCGTCGCCAAGGCCGGCGAGATGGGGAGCGTACACCTCTCGGAATAGTGACTTGGCACCAGCTCCAAACAGGTCGCGAAGCTCGGTGGTCCCGGCCAACAGGGCCGCGAGAAATGCGTCGCGTTTCTCGTGTGGCAGGTCGCCCGTCCGTTCCATTTCGCGGACGCCGGCGAAAACGGGCTTGAGAGCCTGTCGCTTTGCAACGAGATCCGCGTACGGGATTCGGAGCGCCTTTGCCTTCTCCCGCCACTCCGCCACCGACTCGCCGAGCGACTTGCAGGCCGTGCCCATCGCGATGTTGCCCGCTTCGACGATGCGGTAGTCCCGCGCCAGCTTGCGGAGCTGGTCCTTGCCCACGTCTCCGTTCCAGAGCCAGGTGCCGTCACCGGCAGTGAAAATGCGGCGTGCGTCCGCCACTGGATTATCCGCGCCTGCGGCTGCTGCTGCCGCGAGAACCTCGCCCCCCTCGAAATCTTCGAGGAATCGCCGCATCGCCGCTTCGGCCTCGTCACGCGCCAAGGCCGCTTTCACGGCCTCGCCTGCGCCAGGTGTCGCGACGGACAGCCTGCCAGTCTCTCCGGCGATTTTCGATGCTGTTTCCCCCGTGTTGACGGGATTCGCGAAGGCGGCCAGTTTTTCAAGAAACGGCTTCACAAGGCTGTCGGATGACGGTGCAAGGCACCACAGTGGATATCCCAGTTCGCCCAGTTTCGAGCGGATGCGGTTCGTCCACTGCTCGATGGAAAGGTCTTCGGCAACGCCGAACGCCTCGGCGGCGAACTTTGTGAAGGCCTTCTGATCCGGCGTCATCAGTTGCAGGAACATCGGCTTGTAGCGGTTGTTCGGATGCTCGATGTCCTTGATTGCCGCATCAAGCAGCTCCGCGAGCTTCTCTGCCGACATCGGTCCGCCGGGGGCGATGTCGTCGCCCCAGCGGTAGGTTTCGGACGCATACTCTTTCAGGAGAAATCCGGCCAGGTATGCGTAGAGATTGCAGGGCATGAATCCCAGTCCAACGAGTTCCGAGAAGACTTCCCTGATTTCAATCCTCCCGTCCTTCTTGAGGGCCTTCGAAATCTTCCCGTCGATGTGTTTCTTGAGCTGCGAAATTGGCAGTCTCTCCATAGCGGGATTCGTCCAGTAGTCCGGCGCCGACCGTGCGGCGCCGAGAGCCGCGTTTACGAACCTTTCCGGTGAGTAGCCGTTGGCGATGACCTTGATGCCTTCCGATGCCGAGGCCTTGAGCCGTCCGTCCGTGAACTGGTTGTTCGTTGTGCCGGGGACTGTGTCGAATGAGAGGGGATGCTTCCTCGACGCGATTTCGGAGAGCATGTCGAGGACTTGTTGCGCGCCCGTGCGCACAACGCCTGACTTCGCGTCCTCCCAGTAAACGGTGAATGGTCCGTTTGCGAACGAATTGCGCCAATCGTCTAGGATGCGTCTGGCATCGCCCTCGTTTCGCTCGCTCTGCGTCTTGTCCTGATTCCGCAAGGCCTTGGCGCTCGCCATGTAGTCAACCCAGCGTTCAAACTGCTCGTCGGGCATGGTGTTCTGCGTGGCATCAAGGAAGACGATGTTCTTGTAGACGTTGTTCGCGTGGTTGACGCATGCAAGGACCGCTTCGTGTAGCTTCGTCCCCTCCTCGCCATTCCTCGCAAAGCAGATCACAACTGGGATCAGCCATCCGTCGTTGCGGTATTTAGCCGCTGCCTTGTTTGCGACCGTCGTGAAATCGGCGGCCGTCGCCGCCTCCACATCGAAGCGGAACTGCTGCGACGCCTTTAGCGGCAGCACCTCCTTGAGCCGTCCGTCCTGGACGAGCGACATCGTTTTCACGCCCCGGAACTCGCGCTTGATTGTCTCGGCGTTCTCTCCCGTGAGCACGGACGTCCGGGCCTTGAACTCTGTGCCGCCCTGCGGCGTTGGCGCCTCGTAGAGGATTTCCTTTCGGCAAAGGGAAAGTCGGGCGATGTTCGTCGCTCTGGGCCCCTCTAGTCCATCGATGCCGGCGAATGCCAGTTCCAGGTTTTCGGGCGTTACGCGGAAGAGGGGGACGCTCTCGCCTAGGACGGTATTCATCGCCTGCATCATCAAAACGGTCTTCAGCACTCGCTTCTCTTCCTCGCCGATCGAGGTCGAGTGCGCCTGGTAGACGTCGAGGATGGAGCGGACGCCCAAGGCCAGATTTCCGCGTCCCGTTCCGGTCGCGTTTGGGTCGCGTCCGCGCTCGTAGAAGAAGTCCCAGAGGCTGTCGATGCCCAGCAGGTCCCCGACATCCGGGCTAAAGTGCGCGATGAACCACTGGAACGCGTGGAGGTCCTCCCCCTCGTCGTCCTTGATGAAGTTGAACATGCTACGCTGGTTGCTCGCGAAGTAGGCGGAGATGTTCTTAAGAAGCAACGCCGCCATCGGGTGGATGGGCAGAATCCCCTCGAGGACGCCATCCCCGTCGCCCGGCGCGTTGCGCCATGCGTAGCTGCGAACCGCCTTTCTTGGCGAGCGCGTACGGCTCGCCAAATCGTTTCGGAGATCCATCCACATCGCCTTCTGCGCGTCCTTAACCTTGAGCGCGTCCCGGATCAGCTCGAAAGCGATTGTGTCAGGGATCTCGACCTTTTCCGTGCTTCCTCCGAAGCGGTCCAGCACGAGGCGCGATCCTTGGTCGGCTCCGATGAGGCTGGAAGACTCATGCGTGACGATCACGAAATAGAAGGGGATTTTCTCGGCCAGCGCCGCAAGGTTCTGGAATCCCCCGAGGACATTCCTGTTGTTCTTGAAATAGTCCGAGAACTCGTCCCAGAAAAGCACAAGCGCGGAAATGCCGTTCGCCTCCACCACCTCCGTGATCCAGCCCGCGAGATCGTCCACCGACATCGCCAGACCCGTCACGCCGCGCTCCTCCGCGATTCGCGTCAGATCACGCACCAGCGCGTTCGACTCCTTCGCCGGGTCTGAAAGCTGCGCCACGATGTCGTCCACCGACTTGCGCGCGATGCTTCCGAGCCCCCGGTATTCGGGCATCTGCAACAGTGTTTCAAAATAGGCCTTTTCCGGGACGCCGGAAAGGTATTTCACGATGCTTCCCTTCAGCGATTTGCCGACAAGCGGATCCAGTCCCGCCGCGGAGAGCGCCTCGGAGAGCGAATCGAAGACCGCCCGCACCAAATCACGGTCCCCGAGGATTTCGTTTGAGGAAAAGCGCATTGCGGTGACAACTCGGCCATCTTTGTGCGCCTGCAGTTTCTTCCGCAGGTCCGGCTGCTTGCGAAGCGGTTCGTATCTGTCGAAATACTCGTCCAGTTCCTTCGCTGGGCAATCCAGCAGGTTCTTCATCGTCCACGCCGCGCGGCTCTTGCCCGTGCCGTAGGCGCCCTCGATCCAGATGCCGTGCTTGTCGTTGTTCGTCGCGCGGGCGAGCATTCGCTCCATCCGCTTGAAGAGCCCCACCACCGTCTCATGGGGGAATGTGTCCTGCCACTTTGCGCCGCTCGCGATCGAATGCTGGTCAATGACGGGAAAGTAGTTCTCGTCGATCTCGAAGTAGTCTTTGTAGTAGTTTGGCATGGCCGATTCCCCCTTGGTGGTCCTATCACCGTTCGATCAGTTCAAGCACATCCGCGCTCGTCTTCCCCTCGCGGAGCGAAATTTTCTCTAGGTCGTGCGTGAAAGTCACGCCGAGAAAGTCCGGATACGCCTCCGCAAGGCCTGAGAGGAACTGCGCCAACTCCTCCCGTCCGAGTCCGAACAGCTTCGCAGGACTCGTGCCGCCCGAGACGATCGCATCATCCAGCAGGTGCGTCAGCGTGAACTGGTCAAGGTTCTCACACTTCTCCGAATACAGATAGAGCGCGTAGAGCACCGCGAGCCGGTCGTCCGGCGAAAGACGGCACGGACGCCGCCCCATAGTCGCATTTCCGCGCCCTTCCTCGTAGTAGAATCCCCAGTTCAGCCGCGTTCCCAGCGGCAGCTCGACGAGGCGCTTGAACGACTTGCGGATTGAGCTTGCATCCTTAGCCGCCACTTCGACAGCTTGGAGCATCTCCTCGACATCCTTACCCGTGTATATGTTCCCTATGACGAGGTTATCGGTATACCACCGCATCTGAGGGTTGTTCGCAACCAAATTGGCAAGAATGACGGACCAGGAAAAAGCGGAATCCCATCCGATTGCCGCTAGTTTCTCTGCGAGGGCAGTCTGTTTGTTTTTCGCGATGAGTCCAGAATCGGTCAAGAATCGTTTGAATTTGGTTTTCTGGACAGGTCCAAGGTTCAATTCGTCCAGAAGAAATGAATCAACCGATTCAATTTGCTCTGCATTCTCTATAATTCCACGAACCCATTCGGGTTTGGGTGCATGGTCGGCGAAGGTGTTGAGGCTCATGGTTTTTCCTCCTTCAATGGGGATCTTCAGAGAGTCGAAAGCGATGCAGCCAGCCTCGATTTCGTGGCATTGGCCGCAGTGAAGACAGTTTTCGATGTGGAGTCCACCACGGAACGATAAGGCCCCATGTCTGCAATTGGATTCGCAAAGTCCACATTGAACGCAAGCGGATACCTTGTGGAAAGACTGTCGGATACGCTTCCCGGAAAGTGTTTTGAGAAGCGGCGCGGGAAGATGGGCGACCACGCCATCTGCCGATTCATCTATGCGGACAATTTCTGCATCGGGACCGACGGTCTTGATCCATTCGCGCCAGTCGGTCTTGGGTCGAGGTACTCTGATCGCAATCCCCCCGGGCTCCTCTGATTCCTCGTAGTTCCGAAAGTTGCCCGCGATGTCGCGGCCGTTCTTGCGTTCCACCCACCCGCCGTTGGCGATGTAGGAATCGATGCTGGGGTCGGTCACCGTCTCACGAATGAGCGAGATGAACTTCCCCACTTCTTCTGGGTAGCTTTCGCGGCGGAACCAGTCCGCCTTGCCGCCGCTCCCGAGCGGGCAGAAGAGACAGCCCGCGCGGGGGTTCCCTTTCTTGTAGCATTCGTTAACAGGCAGGTTTCGCCACAGCAGATAGGCCCAAACCTCGGCCGATGTCCAATAAAGAATTGAATTGTGCGAATACTGGCCTTTCTGCTTCTTGCCGAAGTTCTCGATTTCGTATTTCGCTCGCGCCTCGGACTCCTCGGCGCGAACCCCGACGAAATCCAGTCCGACGAAATCGCCCTTGCCGTAGATTTCGCGGAGCTTGATTGTCTGCGGGGCAGACTTGTGGACGGAACAGCACCAGCGCAGAACGCGAGAGGGCGGGCCGAAGAGGCGCCAGGATTCTTCTGGTTTGAATCGGGACGCAGCGCGGTGGAAGGCGATGCCGCGATTTTGGCAGTCCGCCTCGACGCGGTCCACGAGTGCGTAGGTGTCGGGGAACTCCATTCCAGTATCTCCGAACACAACAACGAAAGCGGAAGCCGGCAGCGCCTCCGCCACGAGGTCTAGGAGAACCATTGAATCCTTGCCGCCGCTGAACGCGACGTGGAAACCGTCGAGCTTGTCCTTGTAGCGCCCGTAGGCATCGTGGATGAGCGTCTCGGCCGCCTGTTTGAGCGCAACGAGGAGCGCCGCGTTCCTTTTGTTCATCGCCGAGAGGTCGACGGGCAGAAGCGTCTCGCCATCGGGAAGGATCTGCTGTCCCGTCTCTTTGTCGACGAGAGGTTCGAGGACTGGGCGTTCGTTCAGTTTGCCGCCCTTAGTCCGCGCGATGCGTTGGCCAAGTCGGCCGTAAGTGTAGTTCTCCGCTTCAGCCCAGAGAATCGGGACGTCGCTTTGACGGTCGTAGTTCCAATGGTCGTCAAATCCGAGCGCGTCCATTTCGGGCGCATAGACGGGCCGAGGCTCAAGGGAGAACTGCCCAATCGCATCCGTGAGCAGCAGCCCGCCGGTCTCCTTGTCGAAAGTGTATCCGTACATGGTTAGGCGGTCTCCTCCGTTGAGAAAACCTCCACGATGCGGTCACAGACTTCCCGGACCGAGTCTGGAACCTCGGATGGATTGCCAAGTGGAATCCGAAGCTTGCGGTCTAGCCCTTTGAAGTTTTCGATTTCGACCCAGTCGATGTATGTCATGGAACCACTCCTTGGTTTGTTCCGTCTGTACGCGACATCAGTTTCCTTGCCGCCTCCGCAACTTCCTTTTCTACGCCCCGGCGGCGTTGGATGTATCCTTGCGACATTAGAAAATCTCCAGCGTTCTTCTCGGTTGGAGAAATCCCGGCGTCCGCCACGGCGCGCGCGAGGGCGTCGACTACGGAGGCAAACCCGGCGGACTTTCGGACAACGGCGCCGCAGGCCGTGCGCGGTGCCGCTGAGACCGAGAGGAAGGCGAACGCCGCACTTTCGCGCCGCAGAAAGGATTCCAGAAGGTAGGCGTTCCATGGCCATCCGGGAACTGGCGGAAACGAGACGAAGGAGCGCAGGGAGACGAGCGGCATCACTCCAGAGGCTGGAACTGCGAATTCGAGCGCCGCGTCTACACCGGCCGAATCGAAAGGAACGAGGCGGGGCGCGACGAATCGATCCTCCGCAACGCGGACCATCTCTTCGTGCGCCGTCACAATAGAGCGATTTCCTCCTCCGAGGCCGAAGTCCCTTTCCAGTTGCAAGAGCTCCTCTATCGTCACCTCGTCGGTTTCGCGGCAGAACGCGCGTACGGCCATCAGGGAGTCGAAGTCGGCACCCTTCGCGCAGATGATTTTGCCGTGCCGATCAAAGTCGGTGGAAAGGAAACGGGCGGAAAAGGCGGTCTGCACCGCCGAGAGGAGAACATCGCCATTTCGGTCGAGACTCCGTTCGAGGGAAGCCGAAGCCAGGGAAAAGAACCCTTTGCGGGAGATTTCTTCCTCGGCGGCAAGGACATTTTCCCGGCATTCCTCTTCGTCCAGCTGGATGTTCGAAAGAAGACGGTACGTTCCTTCTGAAACACGGACGAAACGCGAATCTGTGGCGAGAACCGACGCGATTTTTTCAGGCGGGACGTATGGAAGATATTCCGCTAGTGCTTCGCGAGACCATTCTGACCTTTCCGGAAAGATTTCGGCGATAATGTCTGCTACCGCATGAGGAATGCCGGGACGCGTAAATGTGGCCTTTCCATAGACGTAGGCATCGGCCGACTCCTTTCGAAGGACAGCCCGGAGCATCTCCCCGGATTGGATGTCCATGTCGGTAAAGGCGTCGGACTCCTTTTCGAAGAGTTCGTCGTAGAAAAAGATGCCATGGCTACGTTCTTCAAGTGACTTTACGAAAGTCGTAGGGGAGCGCCCAGAAGCACCACCAACGGGAAACACCTTGTCATCGTGAACGAGCCCAATGCGCGGTAGAACAGATATGAAATCAAAATCGGCTGGTAGTTCGTCGTCGAACCATTGGGCGAACAGCTTTCGAATCTTGTTTTGATCGATGATGGAACCTGGGCGAACCCCATTCGAGAACTCCGCTGCAAGCAGTTCGGTCAGTTTCAATTCTATGCTGTCCACGAGGTTGTGTTCTTCCTTCGGTGCCATGGAGATGTCGGTGCCCTTCCACCGCGCAAGCAGTTTTTCAAGTTTTTTACGGTATTCTTCATACCACTGGGAATTCACGTAAACGGGCTTGCCGTCTCGTGAGGCGGGATCATTCCAACAACCACGACGACCGTCACGGCGAAACATCGGCACAAAAGAAAAAAGCGGGCAGGTTGTAAGAGAGAGACCAAGTATTTCCTTTGTTCCCTCCAGAGTGCCCAGTTTCGCAAAGTCCTCGTTCGGGACCCGACCTTCCGCAAGAGCCGTATAGATTTCCCGCTTGGCGTAGGCGCCGATCTTCTCTTGGGTATCCTTTGCTGGCTTCGGCGGGACCGTCTCTGCGAGGCTCGAGAGAGGAGGAGTCGGCGTGACTGTCTCGGCCACAGACGATGGAGGCGTTCCTACTGCGTCGTTGCTCCCGTTTTGTGGTGCTTCGTATTCGATGGCAGCCTCATTCTGTGGGAAACCCGCAGCCTCAAGCAGCAGTCTGATTGTTCTGAGGCAGCCGTTGGCGCTTCGATTGCACTCCAGATACAGGTTGGCATCGATTTTCCGGGGTAGGCGCATTTCTGCGGAAACAGCGCCAAAACCTTTGATTGAGCGAATGCTTTTGAGCAGTCGGTCACGGTATCTGACATCGCATAGCAACGCCTTTGCCGCCATTTCCATTGCCCTTGCCCAAGTGGAAGGTTCACAATACCAATCGCCAAGCTGCAGTCTCTGCGGCTTGGTGCCGGTAACTTCTTTTATTCCTGTGTCAAAGTGGACTCTTTGCATTATAAGAGGAAGTTTCTATTTTAGCATAGAACGCACAATTATGACTTTGCGGTATCAATCAAAAACAAATTTACGAATTCACATTCGTTGGCCGATTTGTTAGTATTATTTCCCATTTTTACCATGGAAAAAGGTTTTCCGTACACAATAACCACATTAGCTATGAATCAGGTAACGCCGACAATTGCGCCGCCCAAGAGGAAGAAGGCGCCGAAAAACCGCCCCGATGACGGTTCGGGGTCGATTTGCGGCTGGGACTCGCAGGTCGTTCTGTTCAATGACGACGTGAACACCTTCGAGCATGTCATCGACTGTCTCATGGCGATTTTTGGCCACGGGAGGCAACTTGCCGAAAAGATAACGATAGAGGCGCACATGCGCGGCAGGGCCATTGCCGAAGTGGAACCGCGCGAACAGGCCGAGCAGCATGCCGCAGCCCTCGTGAAACAGGGCCTTGTCGCCACCGTGGAGAGCATTGGGTGACCGTTTACTGGATAGAGGACGACTCCCCGTTTCCGCCCGCGCGCCTCGCATCCCCAACGGAAAGCGGTCTGCTCGCCATCGGCGGGGACTACTCGGTCCCAAGACTCCTTGCGGCCTACACCAACGGGATTTTCCCTTGGTCAACGTTTCGCGGACACATCACCTGGCATTCGCCCGACCCGCGTTTCGTTCTTCTGCCGGAGAACTTCAGCATTCCGAAGTCCCTGCGCCGCATCCTCAAAAAGCATCCATTCCAAATAACGGTCGACCGCGCTTTCGACCGCGTCATTTCCGCCTGCGCGACAGTGCCACGGGAGGAAGGCTCCACATGGATCAACAGCCGTCTTCTCAAGGGCTACACGGCCTTTCATGAAGCCGGCTATGCCCACTCGGTCGAGGCGTGGCTCGACGGTGAACTAGTCGGCGGCCTCTACGGCGTCTCCGTTTACGGCGTCTTCTGCGGAGAATCCATGTTCACCCTGGTTCCCAATGCCTCAAAGTGCGCGTTCGCCACCATCGCGCCAATGCTCTTCGCCGCCGGCTGCACGATGATCGACTGCCAGACGCACTCCGACCACATGGAACACTTCGGCGCCGCCTTCATGCCGCGCGAGGAGTACCTTCAACGGCTTGAAACCGCCGTCGCCGCAGGGCGCGAGATAGACTGGAACACTCGCTTTATTCGCGACCTTCCACATTGAATCCGTTTTCCGTAATGGTCACGGCATGGATTTCGTCGAAGCCCTCGGCCGCTTGCGGAGCGGAAAAGCGCGAGGCCTTGTCCTTGACGGCGCAGTCCGGGATGCGTTCGCGGCCTTGTCGCAAGGCATTTCTGGCGAGGCAGGCCTTAATGTCAGGCTTGAACCAGTAGGCGATGACGCGCGCGCCGGCTTGTTTGGCCGCCGCAATGTACCGCGCACGCTCGGCCGTGTTGATGTTCGTGTTGTCGATGACGCAGCTTTTCCGCCTTCGCAACGCGAATGCGAAAAGCTCCGCCTCCGCCGAACGTGTGCGAAGCCTGTCGAGCGAGATGTAGAGATAGTACGGGAAGAGCCGCTCGCGGCAGAAGGTTGTCTTGCCGCTTCCCGGCAATCCGCACATCACGATGACTTCAAAGTCCATCAGTCGCCGCCTGCTTTAACGCATGAGCGGAACAGGGCGTCGAGCTGATTGCCGTTTGCTTCCGGCGATGCCTGCTTGCGCCACGGATGCGACGCGATGTCGTCATATCGATCCTCAAGCAAGCCGTCAAGCCTTGCATCCGGCACGAGAACGTCAGATTCAAGGGCCTGTTCCTTCTTGTCGAGGACGCCGCGAATGGCTTCCCGCTCGCCGGGACTCAGCTCCACACCTTCAAGAACGGCGGCAAAGGGCGTGGGCGGCATTTTCTCGAAAGCCATTGTGTACCGAAGGCAAAGACCGGCACGAAGCGCATAACAGAGCTTCTTGATGCGCAGGGAACCATCCGGGTTCCGCGCCTCCATGGCCTTTCGGAACATCGAGGCGTAGTGAAAGGCGACATGGACGGGATTGAACCAATCAGTCTTCATCTCGCTCAACGACGCAATCATCCCGTCATCCCTATAGACGATTGGACTCCCGAGCCATTCGAGAAATGAGGCGTTTGACCTCGATAGTTGAACAAGCGCCTTTTTAATGTCCCAAAGCGAAACGTCAAGGTCGCCCGGAAGACTCTCCACGATGGTGTCGGGCAGGTCTTCCTTGAGCTGGAGATACCAGTCGAGTGGCCTGACGAAGACGCCGCGCACATCGTAGTCGCTGTCGGGCGAGGCGAAGCCCCAGGCGCGCGACCCGCTTTCGACTGCGAAAAGGATGCGGCAGCCCTGCCGCCTCTCAATATCCGCAAGCGCCTTGACGATTCTTTCCTTGTCGTTTGGGTTCATACCACATCTGCCGCCTCCATAACGGCCGCAATCAACTCATCGACCTTTTGCCTGTCGCAATCCGGGGGCAGATGGTTCCGTCCGGCCTCGATGTTGGCCTGGACGGCGGACGCCTCCGCCATGATTTCGTCGAATGTCCACTCGCCGCGTCTGATGGAGAGAAGGCGTTCGAGTTTTTCGCCAGAAAACTGCACAATCGGTTCGCCGTTGCGCACGATGCCCTCGCCGGAGTAGAGAAGCCGCATGAGGTGCATCATGTTCTTGGCGTCGTAGTCCATTTCACCGCGTTCCTGCTGCGTCCACCGCGCCTCGTTGCGGTTGCGTCGCCAGTCCCAATATTGATGGTGTTGTCGCTTAGCGCTTTCAAAGGCGTTGCGGCTGAAGATAAGGATGCCAATGCGCCGCCACGCCTCCTCCTTCGGCACAGACTCGCAAAACGGCGCCCCGCCACGGAAGACGCCGCCCGTGGGGCTGCCAAAGTCGTAGAGTGCGAACAACTCCTTGGAGGCGCCGCCCGTGATGGAGGCGGCCTTGCACGTGGCGAGGTCGATGCCGCTTTCCGCAAGGGGCGTCGGCGG
>JAEEGL015357910.1_pt1 | contig 15849 bp, 6 predicted proteins | sample 9134231 | NCBI WGS metagenome assembly JAEEGL01 (sample SAMN16246548, study PRJNA631951) | gut metagenome | biome: gut microbiome; feature: rumen; material: fiber-attached | host: Bos | place: Iran: Karaj | collected 2018-10
AAAAAAAAAGATGAAAGACCTCACACGCCTTTCATCTTTAAATAAGTAAACAAAATATCAGGGCAGGCAACAGGTTCCTGGATGTCAACATATTCACCCGTTAAGTGCCACCTATTATAATTATCGACATATAGACGAATGACTTTATATAAAAAATCGTTAATAAAGAAAAATCCAGAGCGAAGGTAAATAATCAATCTTATAGAGTGGCTCCCAGTCACAAAACGGGGCCCAAAACCGCGCGATATCGCGCTTGACGCTGATTGTTGTAGTGGAACTATTAAATGCCGCTCGCGCGGCATCAACAATCAGAGTCATTTTGGCCCCCGTTTTGTTCCTTCGCGCCACAGATAAAAGTATTATTCTTCGCTCTGCATTTTTCTATATTTAGATAATGATTTATTTGGTACTTAACGGGTGTATATATTGACTAAGAAACGGTTTTTTAAGATTATGTTTATTTATGGAAGATGAGAAAATAAATCGTGTGTATCTGGAGACATTGTCTTTTTCCGATTTAGTTAAACTTGCAGATGAATATGGTGTTGATGTTCCTGAAGATCTTGACAGGCATCTGCTTATAGGAGAGCTTCTGGAGCTTTCTGAAGAAAACAGGCACGATGATGGCCCTAATATGATAATTTCTTCTGGGGAAGGCAGTTGTCAGGATATAAATCTTCCAAAATCCTACAATGAAACTCAAATTTCCTGTGTATTAAGAAACCCTGTATGGGCTTTTGTTTTCTGGGATATAAGCGAAACAGACCTTAATATGCTTCATCAGATTCCTGATTTTAAAATTGCCTTAAGAGTTTGTATTTTAACCGCTCATGATGATCTGGTTCCAAAAGAAGTTTTCGAAATTGAAATTCCAAAGGGTGTTAATGAACAATATGTATTGCTTCCATTCAACAAAAATTTTATAAGGGTAGAGCTCATCTATTCGAGTGGAAATAATCGCGAAGTTCTTGCCTTTTCGTCAGTAGTAACAATTCCAAAAAGCTCCGACAATGCCTTTGATTTTCAACCGGGCATTCAAAAGGAATATCCGGAAATCATTAAGCTTTCGGGAATAGAAAAGCTGATGCTCGATCAATATAAGAATTATCGACATTCATTTTTATGAGATTTGGATTGCTGGAGATATTAATAAAATGAAGAAAAATCTGTCTTTCATTATTAAATTATATCAGGATTTTATACGGACCGGAGACAAAGTTTCTCTGGAACAAAATCATATAAGACTAAATTCATTTTTCGATTCAATTTCCAATTCCTATATTCCTCTGCTTCAAATGATAGAGCGGCTGGAAAACGATGGAGTTAATTTTCAGATTGGTCTTGTTATACCGCCTGTTCTTTGTTCAATGCTTGAAAATTCAGAAGTCCAGGAGCTTTATGTTCAGTATCTGGAAAAAAGAATTTTGCTTGGAAAAAAGGAACTCAACCGCTACAAAAATGAACCGGAATCAGATCCCTATAAGCTCATAAAAAGTATTCTGGATAAATATACAGAACTAAAAAAGCAGTTTGCAGGAAAATATGAAAAAAATCTTGTAAAACAATTTGCGGAATTTCAGAAAAAAGGGCTGGTAGAAATTTTAGGAACTTGTGCTACCGATATTTTTATGCCGCATTATGCCGACCTGGAAGAAGCGCTTTCTGCTCAAATTGAAATTGGTATTCAGGCTTACAAGCGCAGCTTTGGTGAAATTCCGGACGGCTTTTTCCTTCCGGAATTTGGTTATGTACCGGGAATAGAAAAATTAATACGGGCTTACGGTTATTCTTATACAATACTTCATTCACGCAGTGTGCTGCTTACCGATAATCCACCTTCAGACGGAATTTTTTATCCTGCAAGAACAGATAATGCACTTATTTTTTATTCTGCAGATTTGTCTTTTGAAGATCTGGTTTACGGGGAAGAAGGTTATGGCAATGCCTGTGAATATCGTAACGAAAACCGCGATATTGGCTATGAATATGATTTAAAAAAGCTTTCTCCTGTGCTTGAACAGAATTCTGCAAGATTCTTTACAGGCTATAAATACTGGAAAAAAGACTTTAGCAATGAACCGGATTTTTCTTATGATCCACAGCAGGCAGCCGAAAGAGCCTCAAAGGATGCACAACTGTTTTTGGAAAACCGTGAAATTTATCTGGAAAAAGCTGCTTCCTTTGCAAAAAATCAGGAATATGTGGTTTCTGTCTGCTATATAGATGATAATAAGCTTAGCCGTCAGTGGTCAGAATATCTTATCTGGCTGGAAAATGTACTCAGAAAGGCAGGTGCCCTGCAACTGGACTTGTGTTCTCTTAAAGCCCTGTTAAAAAAGCCTTATGAACTTGAAAAGTTTACGCCAAATTATTCTGCAGGAGCAGGGGATGGTTATGGAGAAAATCTTCTTTCAAGCCGTAACTGCTGGATGATGCGTTATGTACGCAAGGCAACGGAACGCATGATAGACCTTGCAGAACGTTTTCCAAGTGATACAGGATTAAAAACAAGACTTTTAAATATAGGCTCGGTTGAACTTCTTATTGCACAGTCCAGTGGTCTTGCTAAGATGGTAGATGAAGATGATTTTGCCGATTATGCAGAAAGGAGATTCCGTCTTTCTGTAAATGCTTTTACCACAGTGTTCGATTCTTTGGGTTCAAATACTGTAAGCACCGAATGGCTCACCACGCTTGAAAGTCTGGATACTCTCTTTCTATGGATTAATTACAAGGTTTTCAGTAAGAAAAAATAAAGCCGTACTAAAACGCCCGCGCAGTTTCTACTCAAAGAACATGCTTTCGCGAACCTTCTTATACATTTCTATCTGGGCGCGGGCACTCTCAATTCCAAGAATAGCCGGATCGTATCTCTTGTTCAAAACTAAAATTGCCTGCCATACTTCTATTGCTTCTTCCCATTGTGAATTTGCATAATAATCAAGGCCGCGTAAATAAAGCTCATCAATCATGCTTTGTCTTTGTGCACGTCCTCTGTCACCCAGTAAAATTTTTGCAGACACACTTATCCTGTTTACCGGATTAAAGGAGGTTGTCAAATCAAGGGTATAATTAAAGTTGAGCCTTGCGTTTGACAGCTGAAGCTCTGCTCCCGAAGAAAAACGAGGATTTCCGCCCTTAAACTCTGCACCCAGCAGCAGACTAAAGCTTTTTGTAAAGGCAAGAATTAAGCCTCCGCTCATTGAGAACATCTGATATTGCGAAGGATGGAAAAGGTCTACCGGCTGCTTAAAGTCAAAGGTTGCTGTAATAATTGGCAAAAACTGACAGGAAAAACCAATTCCAAACCAGGTAGGCAAGGGGTCGTCAAGCCTTACACCATTACTGCTGCCAATTCCCGTAAAAGCTACTCCCAGATTTTGTGCACTAATGCCTATTCTTACATTTGGAGTACGAGAAGCAAAAAACTTTAGAAAATTAAACTGCAGCATAAGACCTATATCTGCCATAATGCCAAGTCCGGACTGTGCAAGACCTGAAAAAGAAATTATAGCATCGGTATTGTTATCTGTATAATCCGGCATGCTGCGGAAAGCCGATTTTATAGTAGCGCCGAGTGCAATTCCCTTAAAATCATAGCCTGCAAGAAAATTATAGGATATATTTGCTGCAATATTTGTTTCTGAATAATAGCTGGAGTTTACCCGTTCTCCAAAAAGATTATATTCTGTAAAAGGCATATACAGACAGCCGGCCTGTAAGCCAAAACCCATATTGTCTATGCGGGTAGTGTACACCAGAGTATCCATTTTGGAATCGGCAATCCATGAATTATGATAGACCGAAGCCTGGGTTTCGTTCAGAATACTTGCAGCGGCGGCATTGTAATTAATATAGCTTGCATCGTCTGCAAGTCCTGTAAAGGCAGAACCAAGACTTTCGGGGCGGCCGCCCGGTGGAATGAGCAGGGAACGGAACGAGGTTATACCTTCATTTTTATTGCTGTTAAAGTAACCAAGGTCTGTAAGTGCAGATGTAATTTCTGAATAATCAAGGGCATAAAGCACGGGCGTCCGGACTATAACAATCAGGAAGAAAAAGAGAAAAATAAAAAATGAACCGGTCCCTTTCTTTATTTTCATTGTTAAAATGATACCAGATTATCGGTTTTTTTTCTCTTATATATAAGGTTAAATACCGAAAATATAGTATAATAATAAAGAAGATGAAAACGAAATTTCGCTTTTTTCTGACATTACTTTTTTTACTCTTTTGCATGCCGTTGTGGACTCAAGAATTGCAGGATTCCGGTAGTACCGACGACGAGGTTATGTCTTTATTTCAGATAGAAAGGCTCATAAGACAAACCGACTATACAGAGGCACTCAAACAACTGAATATTTTCATAGAGAAAAAACCGGAATATTTTGATAACGCACAGCGTCTTATAAAAATTATTATGAACCGGCGAAAGCAGTATTCAGTTCTTGCAGAAAGAGCTATAAAATCGAGCACCGATAATCCGGAAGACCATGAAACTCCGGCCAAAATCATACTTCAGATGCGCGGAATAGAAAAAAATCCGCCTGCCGAAATTAAACGCATGATAGATATGCTCGAAGAGATGCATCTTTTTAAGTATTATGCCTATCTGTTTGATACAATTCAGGAAGAGTCGGCCGGTCTTTCCCAAAACGGAGACTATTTTGGTGCAATTGACAAGGTTCGTAATGACGGCTTTGATATTTATAGGGATGAATTTTACGATAACGAAATTGTCGTACAAAATGGAATGACACAAGAACTTGAAAATATTCTTGCCCAGCTTAATTCCGAGGTAGACCATTATAAGGAACCGTCATTCCACAGAGATTTTGATAATTATACCGCACAGTTTATAAAAGCGCTTGATTCACAGGATTATGATACCGCCGCTTCTATTTTCCCAGATGTAAAAAGAACTTACACAAGATATACCCAGCTTAGAAATCAGATTTACAAAAACGGACTGGAAATAAGGGAGCTTTATGAGACAGAAAAACAGGCAGACCCTTCGGTAACAGACGCTTCTTATCTGCCTTTTATGCAGAGGTTTATTCTTGGAGGTCAAACACAGTTAAATGTCAATTCCGGAATTCTTGGCGCAGTAGATGCTAAATACTGTAAAAATGTAGAAGAAATGAAAGCCGCACTGGAAAGGGCAGCAGTTAAAAGCTCTGATCAGTATCTGAACAGGCTTCCGTCAAATATTTTACAGGAAAGTGTAGACTATCAGGCGCTGTCTGCAAAAAGTTTATATGTAAAACCTCTTGGTAACTATGCAGAATTAGGAAAAAATGTAAACGCCCTGTATTCTCTTATGGATACGGAAGGGGTAGAAAACTATGCACCGTATCCGTCTTATGATATTTCTCTTGATTATGAATATGCACTTGCAGATATTACTGCAGATCTCCTTAAAAATACACAGGAATTCCAGAAGGAACGAAAGCTGCAGCTGGAGCTTCTTGCACAAAAGGAAAGCATGAATCCGGCACAGCTTGCTACAAGTCTGTTTGATTCAGTTTCACGGATGAGCGATATTCTTGGAGCAAAAAGCAGCCTTATGCCGTCCAGTTTTGAATGGGGCCAGGCCTATGAAAAATCAACTGATACAATTGACTGGTCAGCACATACACAGCTTTATCTTGCATATCTGGATACCGTGTTTAATGAATCTGCTTCTGTTATTTCAAACTCCTGGGATACTATTTCTCAAAGCTATAAAAATGATGCAGATGACTATGTTGCCATACTTACAAAAGCACAGGATGCAGCCGCAGTATTTGCAAAGGGCTTTGATGAACCTTTGACCGAACAGGCTTATAACGCCTATAACGCAGATCCTCTGGCTCAGATTGAATATGCTCAGACCTTAAAGCGGCAGTCAAACCCGGTATATTTCTATCCGGATCTGGAAAATGTTATTCATTCATATATACAAACTTCTGCCGCTTCTTACAGCACTGATCTTACAGAAAAGCAGGGCGTTTTGTCTGGTAACCTGAACAATCATGAAGACTGGCTTATGAATGAAGCTTTAGTACAGATTGTAGATTCATCGGTAAATTATATTCAGAATGCAAAAAGCCGTCTGGAGCTGTTGAGCGTTAATGCAAGAATGACCGCTTCGGAAAATACCCTCAAGCTTGAAAATGCAGCTTACGCAAAACGAAATGCAGATTCAATTTTCGAAGAAGCAACTGCCGCCTATAAAAACGGAAACCTTACTCAGGCAGAAAAACTGCTTGTAGAGGCAAGCGAAAAGTATTCAGAGTCCCTTGCAATTTCAGATAATCATCAGCTTAGGGAAGATGTTGACCGCCAGAAAATTGAGCTTAGCACAAAAATTATGGATGCCAAAAACGAACTGGTCGTAAAGCAGTCTCGCGAAATGTATACCCAGGCACGCGATGCCCTTAATTATGACCGTTACGATGATGCAGAAACCCTTATAAATGCTGCAATCAATAAGTGGGCCGAAACTCATAGCGAAAAGAACCCTGAGTTTGAAGATTTCCTTACCCTGGTAAACACCGCAGTTTCTATGAAAACCGGTCGAAACCTTTTGCCTTCGGATCCGTTATATTCCGAAATGTCTCAGCTTTTGAGTATTGCTTATCAGTATTATGACAAGGGCGAAGAATGCATTAACAGAAATGACAGAAATGGGGCAGAAGAAGCACTTAATAATGCGGTAGAAAACCTGAATAAATTTAAAGCGGTTTATCCGTTGAATCAGGAAGCTTCCCTGCTGCTTTTAAAGATTGAACGTCTGCGTGATCCTGCAAGATTCGAAGAAGAATTTGCACAGAAGGTTCAGGCTGCAATTGCACAGAGCCGCAATAATGATACAAAAGCACAGGCTTACAATACTCTAACCGATTACTATAACCTTAATCCAAATTACAAGGGCCTTAAAGATACAATCTATAATCTTGAAATTGAACTTGGTATGCGCCAAAAGCCTGTAGACAACAGTGCAGCTGCCCGTTCTACAAGACTTACAACTCAGGCACAGACACAGTTTAATAGTGCTGGCAGCAATCTTACAAGACTTAATCAGGCTTTGGAAACTGTAAACGAAGCCTTAAAGATAAATCCAAACAATACAGCGGCTCAAACCTTAAAGGATAGAATTTCCCTTAAGATAGGCAGCAGCTCTGTAATTGTACTTTCAAGTGCAGACCAGAATCTGCTGACTCAAGCTAAAAAAGCATACCAGTCGGGCAATATAGATGACGCCAATACCTATATGCTCCGGCTTTTAAACAGTAATCCGGATAATATAAAAGTAAAAGAGGTTTCGGATCTTAATAACAAGATTAAATCTCAATTGTAGTGTATAATGAATATGGTGAAGAGCGGGAAATCCTTTTTCAAAAAAGCAATAATCTGTTTTCTCTTTGTGTTTCTTTTTACAAACAGTCTTTTTGCGGCCGAAAAGTATTACTGGGAAAATCCGCGTGTCATAACCACTACAAATGCACATTTTCCGCTCACGGCAGCTTCTTCATCCAATACATATCTTTTCTGGCAGGATGTAGACACTGCAAAAAATCAGATATGGCTTTCGTGTCGAATATACAAGGATGATAAAACCTACACAGATAATCTTAAGTTTGCGGGGCCTTTTTCTTATTCCGGTGAAATACCAGATATTTATTCAGTAACAGTTAAGCCGGACGATACGGTTCTTATCGTAGCCTTGTCGGGAATAAACAGAATTTCTTCTTTTTTATCCAGAGATGGCTGTAAAAGCTTTACTTCCTCTGTGCTTTCTTCCGACAAAATCTTTATTGCTCCGCGTGTTTACACCTGTAATAATGGTTCGTTCCGGGCTTTTGCTTCGGTTTCTATTAACGATTTTTTCTATATATATTATTCAGAATCCAAAGATGGTATTTCGTGGTCTGAGTTTAAGGAGTTTCCGCCTTGTGCCGGCATAAGAAATCCTTTTGTACCATATCAGATAAGTGCCTTTGGTGGTGATCTGGTTGTTTTTCAAGCTTATTATTCTTCAAATGTTACTAACAGGCTTTCGTACCAGTTGTTCAGCACCTTTGCAGGTAGTGGAAGCTCCAAGTGGTCAGAGCCTGTGCTGCTTACAGACCAGGCCTCACTGCCTTCCAGCGAAAAACGTAATTTTGCAAATTTCCAGAATCAGCGTCCTTACCTTTTGCAAAACGGTTCTTCGGTTTATCTTGTATGGGAGCGCACGGAATCTGTAAATGCCGCAATATGGACTGCTCAGGTAACCCAGACAGGACTAACCCCAAGAACTGCCGTAAAAATCTCAGATAAAGGAAATTCCAGCAGAGCTTCGCTCTTTGAATATTCAGGTAAGCTTTATGCCCTCTGGTTTGATACACGAACGGGCCGCGAGTCCATTTACATGGCCGAAAAAGCCGGTAACGACTGGGAAGATATAACACTTGTAGAAAACTCCTATTCCAATTTATTTGTAAGCCCGCTCATCCTTAAAAAGCAGGGTGGGGGAAATCAGCTTGGCTTTGTATGGCAGCAGAACGGAACAAATTCTTCGGGCCTGGCGGTGCTGCTTCCGGATACGACAGTTTCACCTCCGCGCCTAACGGCTTCTTCATTCAGGGAAGGAAAACGCAGCCGCGATAAAAATGTTTATATTCAGGTAGGCTTTCCGGAAGACTCTTCGGGCATAAACGGCTATTCCTATACCTGGGGCAAGGACAACGAGCTGGCTCCCGAAAAACGTGTTCAGTATTTTACAAATATTAAAACAGTAAATGTGCAGGCTCAGGAAGACGGAGTTTACAATCTTTTGGTGCGTGTTCAGGATAAAGCCGGCAACTGGTCCGAAAGTGCAAAGATTTCTTATCATAGAGATTTAACTCCGCCTGTTGCACCGGAACTCAATATTCCTGAATGCGATGAATATGGTTTTGTTAACTCAAACACCTTTGCACTCAACTGGGAGCATTCTGCCGATCTGGATACAGCTTCTTATAATTATGAGCTTACATATCTTGGTGCAATTCCAAAGGCACTTACGGTAAATAAAACACACCGCATAACTTATTCTGCCGAAAGGGTAGCGCAGGAAATTGCAAAGCTTGAACAAAAATATTATCCGGAACTTCAGAAACAGATAACTGTAAAGTCCGGAACAAAAACCTCCGGAATAAAAACACGTACTTTTAATAATCAGTCAAACGGTGTTTACAGGTTTTCGGTTACGGCTGTAGATGAGGTTGGAAACATAGGAACAGCAGCTTCAATTCTTATAATACTCAATAAATACAGACCACAGACCTTTATTTCTTCTGCAAGTCAGAAGCTCAATGATCTTGGAGAACCCGAGCTGGAAATTTATGGCGGCGGCTTTACCTACGAAGGTTCCATATCAAAAATTTATATAGATGCAGATGGGGTTGCTCCTTACGATTTTACACTCACGGCTCAGGACGGACAGTACCGTGTAATGTCAGATTCCAAAATTACCGGTGTAAAAATTGGAACTGATCTTGATGAAGGACTTTACAGAATAGGTCTTGTTCACACAGACCGTGGTCTATATATGTCGGGCCAGATTCTTACCATACTTCAAAATGGAACCGTTAAAATTCAACCGGAATATATAAGGAAAAATAAATACAGGGCAGTTACAGATTCTGTCCGATTCTCACTAACAATAGGAATGATTCTTGCCGTTATGATAGGGCTGCTCATTGTTCTTATTGTTCAGGCTGTAGTTGTTTTTACGCTGCAGAGAAAAAAAGAAAAGAAGATAGTCGCAATGGAAATAAAGGCGCTTATTACAGGAGAAGCTATGCCATCACTCAAAGCAAAAACTAATCAGGAAAAACAAAGAAGCCTTCGCGGAAAGCTTGTCGGCTTTACAATTGTTCTTGTTGCAGTAGTTGTTCTTTTTGTTACACTGCAAAACGGAAACAATATGATTTCTACCCAGGAGCAGACTTTAGTAACGGCACTGCAAAACCGTATAGAAGTATTGAGCGAAAGCCTTTCTTCCGGTGTACGCAACTTTTTACCTACCGAAAATGACCTTGAGCTTGGAACACTTCCATCTCAAAAGGATGCAATGTCGGAGGTCAAATACATTACAATCCTTGGTGTAAAAAATTCTTCGTTTGAAGAAGCAGAAGAAAGTGCAGGGGGAGCCGGTATAAATCCTCTTTCTTATGTCTGGGCTTCTAACGATCCTGAAATAAGCACAAAGGTTATCAATTTTGGAGACTATGGAATTGCCCCAGGCGAAACCCGTGTTATAAATGAAGATATATTGAATATTCTACGCCGATTTGACGGTCTTAATGCAGAAACTGTAAACAGAGCTACAGATATTTCAAAACAGATAACCTTGTTCTCTCAGGAAAATACAGAGCTTGCCTTAAAGACAGATGAAGAAAGTAATCTTCGTCGTCAGGTAATTTCTGATACAACTACAAAGCTTCGTAACGAATTGAATAGTCTGCTTACTTCTATTGCAAATGATTACAGTTCTTGTTATCCGGCCTTTGCAGAAGATTTGCTTTCCAGTGATGTTACCGATTATCTGTTCTACAGGCCTGTGCTTTATCGTTCCGGCAACACAGATAATTATCTTCATGGCGCAATTATTATGGAAGTTACAGTACAAGACCTTGTAGACCAGCTGCGTGCCGAAGTAAGAAAGATTTATTTGACAGGTGCGCTTTCTGCTCTTGCGGCGGTAATTCTTGGAGTTCTTGGTGCCTGGATTTTAGCAAGCCTTATTGTAAAACCAATAAAACAGTTGGAAACCCACCTGGTAGAAGTTGGTACGCTCATGACTAAATCTGTCCGCGAACGACAAAAGCTCGAAAAAAAGCATATTGATATTAAGTCTAAGGATGAAATAGGTCACCTTGGCGATGTAGTAAATAAAATGACTCTTTCTGCCGGACTTGCCGCTTATGAAGAATTCTTACAGCTCGATGGTAAGGCCGTTCAGGAGCGCTTTATTCCTCTTATGGATGGGGAAGGGGGACGCAAGCTGCCTGTTGTAAAACTCAACGAAGAAAAGCTTGACCTGTATGCCTTTTATAAAGGAGACTCTGCTGTTAGTGGTGACTACTTTGATTACAAAAAGCTCGATGACCAGTGGTACGTATTTATTAAGTGTGATATTTCGGGTCATGGTGTTCCGGCCGCTCTTCTGGTTTCGGTTGTTGCCACCAAGTTCAAGGATTTTTATTATTTCAGCGACTGGAAGTTTAACAAGCAGGGAATTAATCTTAAAAAATTTGTTTCTGCCGTAAACGATTTTATTTTCGATTTGGGTACACGCGGAAAATTCAGTACTATTAATATAAGCTTGTATAATAAAAATACCGGCGAAATGTATGTATGTAATGCCGGAGATAATAAGATTCACATTCTTGACGGAGTTACTAAAAAACTTAAAGAAATTACCTTGTCAAATACTCCAACAGCAGGCGGTGTTTCTACAGACTTAGTAGAAATGACAGCAGGCGGTTATAAAGTAGAAAAGCTCAAACTCAATCCAGGGGATGTTTTGTATCTTTACACCGACGGTATTGACGAAGCCGAACGCCTTGTACGCGATGAAAACTGGGTTGTTAAGCAGACTGTACAGGAGGATATAAGAACAGACCCGCGCACAGGTAAAGAAACAAAGAACACTCAGATTCTGGATGAAAAAGAACAGTTTGGTCAGGAGCGAATTACCGCAGTAATTGAAGCAGTAGCCGCACGCAAAAAGTTTGTTCTTAATAAGTTAGACAACCCTAACACAACCGAAGTTCTGGAATTTGACTTTACTACTTGTAAAGGAACAATCGATGAATCAATTATTGCCCTTGCCGCAGTAGAACGCGTATTCCGCATGGTCAAAGCTCCTACAGTCCGCGCCGACGACGAAATAGAAATAGAAAAGTTTGTAGACGATTTCTTGCGCGAACACTTTACTTTATACAACCGCTATTGTACTCCGGTTCAGGGCGCAAGTGGTACCGGCAGCGAACAGTCCATGGCCGATCTTGAAAAGCAGCGGGCTCTGGAAGACCCGAACCTCACCCGTTATGCCTGGGTAACCGAAGACAAACAAGCCGACGATATTACGTTGATAGCGATTAAGCGGATATAATGTCATTGTCGGGCTTGACCCGACAATCCTCTCTATAAAAAAAAATCTGTGCAAATTCCTCACTTGTATGATAAAATTATTTATCCTGAATAATGGAGAGTTTTTATGAGCAAGAATAAAATCTTTAATTTCTTTAAGTCATTTTTATGTGGAGGAGGAATATTTATATGTATAACGCTGTTGACCTCCTGCGAAAACTTTCTAAAAAATGGTCAGGTAAAAGAAGAAATAATTGATGCTATTCTATATAATAATGCAGTATCCTGTAACATAAGCCTAAAATCAGATTCACAAACCGGAGAATTTCTGGAAGGCAATCAAATTCCAATCAAAGTAGGCTACGATGAACAAGTTCAGTTTTTTGTTAATCAGGAATATTTTTATTTTGTAGATTTAACTGCCGTTTGTGTTACAAATTACAACGAAAGCCGCTCCGATTTTATTGAATTTGAATGCCTTGAAAAAGATGAAAAAAAAGGGCTCTACACTTATAGCGTAAAGCTGCTTAAAGAAGCAAAAGATATTGCAATCCGTCCTGTGTGCTATGAATATCCAAAAATCACTTCTTATTCTCCGGCTTCTACCAAAAAAGATAATCAGGCAAACGTTCCAATAAAAGTTGATTTTAATGTCCCGTTTGAAGATGCTTCTGTATTTAATTATGACAATATAATTTTAGAAGCCTTTAATGAACCTGCCGATTCTATGTTCGAAGCCCCGGCTCTTAGCGAAGACGGTCTTACACTTTCAATTTATCCAAAAGCAGCTGCTCTTGTAAATAAAATCAAAGAAAAGAATGCCGCCGTAATGACTTTAAAGATTTCTTTTACAGACAAAATCCGGGCAATACAAAACGAAATTCCACTTCCTTTAAAACAAAACAACAATTCTTCTTTTACAGTTTATTATATTCCCGAAATTGAAGAAACAGCACCACAGAAAAAGGACTTTTTTATTACAGGTAAAGAGATTTCAATAAGTACTGCCTCTTCTGTTGCAGCTGCAGAAAAATTTACAGATGAAAGTATAAATTCAGAGGCAGGCTTTACAGAAGAACAATATAAGCAGAAGATTTTTCAAAATCTTGTAAAGGATACTGTATATATCTATGGCTGCTTTTATGATAAAGATTCTGGTGTAAAAACAGTTATGGTAAAAGAACAGACCACAAATCATGCTGTTACAGGACAAGAATTAGCGTCTGAGCCTAAAACCTTTTATTATAGGGCAGGTTCTGATAATGCTGAATTTTTTACCGAAAATGGAGAAACAAGATTTTGCATAAAACACACAATAACAAGTGTGAATGGATTAGCTGCATTAGATATAACTGTCTTAGATGCTTGTGAAAATGCAGCAAAAGTAAAGCGCCATTATGTTGTCAGAAAAAATGGTTTTGAAGATGGTAATACTGCTGATGATTTATTTTTCTTTCAAGTTGGTAATAATCTTGGTTTAAAAACTGGTGAAATTAACACAGAGCAATATCATGAATCAATAAAAACGGTTTCAGTCGTAGCATATATTTTTGACGGCCATGAGTGCTTGTTTCCTCCTAATTTATACAACAAAGTTATTTTGCCACAGGATGCGTTTGAAATAAAATGCAAATATACAGATAAAAATGGGGTTAATAGAGTTGAACCTGCAGCTATAAATGATTCATTTACAAATGGCTATAGATGGGATGTTTTGCTTGACGTAGATACTGTAGCAAACCTTTCATTTTCAATATATGCAAAAGATTTATTTGGAAACGAAATGGAAAAAACTTATACTATCCCTAAAGGCAATGATTTTACAGTTACTTTAGATCCAAAAGACAGAAATTGGTATGGAAATATAGGATGGGTAGACGAGGATCCTAATAAATACACATGTTATGTATATAACAAATTGGATTATACAGACTATCCTCATATTTTATTAAGAACTGAATCTGACGGAAAAAAATATTATGACAAAACTTACGATAATTCTAGCCTTGTTGAAAAGGGTTATAATTATTCAATAATTCCGGTTCTTTTTGATAGTACTTCTGATATTCCGGGAATGTCAATTTGCCTTATAGGAGAAATTTCGAATACATCTTTTAAAGCAGATGATTATCAGGATGTTTCTCTTGCTCCTGTTGAAGTTGAAGATTACTATATTTCTAAAACAGATAAGACAGATATTATTGATATCAATATAAAATTAAAAACGGGAACCTGGGAAAACTTTGATGAAGTTTATATTAATACAAAGGCCTCTGGAATTGGATTTACTTTTGATAAAACAACCGGAATTTTTACACACAGAGGAAATGTCGTTCTTGTAAAAGTTGATGGAGATTACAGACGTACAGTTACAGTGATAGGAAAAAAAGGATTGTCTGTTGTAGAATCACCGGAGACAGTGATTGGAACCCTTGAAGGCGAAGCCTTGTACGAATATGATGATGTTCCTCCTATTTTTAATGGATATCATACTGCTAATAACAATAATATGCAGGATTTACCTGAAGACAATTATTGTGTAATTCTTTGTGATGACAGGCTTTCTGAACCGGATTCACAAAAAGGTACAATAAGAATTCTTGACGATAATAATAATACATTAGCCACTCATTCCTGGAATAAAGTTCCAAATGAAGGAATTCATTATTTTAGAATTCCTGTATGGGAACTAATGCCTATGTCCGGATTGTATAGAAATATTAAATACGAAATCTATGATAATGCCGGAAATGTCGCAGCTGATACAATCAATAGTTTAAACGTAGTAAATAACACTACAGTGCATTTTAAAGAAATGTCTGATGAAGGAAAATTAAGTATAGTTACAGGAGTTAGTAGTTATAATAACTTTAAAGCAAGATTTTATAAATATGATTCAGATAATAGTTGGGAGCTAATAAAAAGTGGTTTTGATGTCTGGGCTTCGATTTCATCTGTCCAAACTATAATTGATCCTGTTTTAGGTCAAGTATACCTAAGAACATATAATCCGTTTGTTAGTGATTCTCTTTCGGTTAATTGTGATAATTCATTTATTAAACTTGCACCTCAAGATATAAACTATAGCACTTTAAATACTATCTACTTCTACAACGGCACACCGGGCTCCGGCGATTATGACTGGTTTATAAGTAACGGAGAATCAAAAGACAGTATGCTCGTAAGTTCAGACGCACCGGTTTTAATTCATACATATATAACTCAGCTTCCTTATGAAACCTGCAAAGACTGGTCTATCCAGGAGTGGGAAACCTACAAGCAAAGCTGCGGTGAAAAATGCATAGCCTTTAGCAATAGCGACCATGGTCAGCGTCGTTACTCTATACCGGTAAACGAAATTCCTGATGGTTCCTGCTACTGCGCCATTGCCCATTTTTCTGACAACCACATAGAAAAATCTCCAGTTTTCCAAAAATAAACCTTGAATATAAAAAAAATATAAAAAATCATGATTAGACTCTTGACAGTTTTTTATTTAGGGTATATATTTTTATTCGCTGTCACAACAAATCCCGACAGCAATTTCCAGTTTTTTGACAGAATAGGGAAGGAAAGAAGTAGAACAAGTAAGGTTCTAGACAAATAAGCGATGAAAAATCGCTGGTTTTTGTTCTGAAGATTGACTACATTTTATCAGTTTAATAACTGAACCAAATCAATTTCAACAAAATATAATGTTGGGAATTGAACTGTTTATGTGAAGATCATTACCCTTCGGGGTAT